>LIDZ01013413.1_pt5 | contig 23161 bp, 24 predicted proteins | sample 644651 | NCBI WGS metagenome assembly LIDZ01 (sample SAMN03856242, study PRJNA289617) | food metagenome | isolation source: wine grapes on drying loft during traditional withering process | host: Vitis vinifera cv. Corvina | place: Italy: Gargagnago di S. Ambrogio di Valpolicella | collected 2014-01 | reverse complement strand
GAGCCTTCCACACAGACATGTGCAGCCCGATGTGGCCGCGGCGCAGACGCCGGATCGTCGATCCATTCGATCGTCCTGCGCCAGTCCTTGCCTCACATCGCGTATGAACCTGATCTGCCAGAGCTGCCATCGCGCAGCCCTTTTTGAGGTTCGCGTCTCCAAAAGAGCGTGAAAAAAACGGGTTTTCACAACTTCACAAGAGTGTGGCAAGCAAATGAATAGTTTCGCGTTTGTAAATGCACCGTTAGCGTCTGACCCAGCCCCCTTGCAAAGGACCGACCGCAACGCAGTCTCCGTCGAAAGAGCCTGAAGCCTGTCCGCTACGGATTTGGTTGCACAACCGGACGCCTTGACGATAGTCGAATGGCTGCACGGGCCGAAAAATGCGTTCATGCTTGCCTCATAAAAGCATCAACCAGGCTCGTTCGGTGGCGTCCGCTGAAGATGCAAAAAATTGCGAAGAATCGGACATGGCGATCCCGGCCAGGTTGAACGAGGCACTGCGCGAACACCGCGCCGCCCGAACCTGGCGACTGACCACGGGAACGCATGCCGTCAATTTGGTGCTGCAGATTTTGGAGACGCGTTAATGGCGTATAACGAAGCAGTCGACGTAGTGCTGGTCGGGGCAGGCATCATGAGTGCCACCCTCGCCGTACTGCTCAAAGAGCTGGACCCGAACCTCAAGGTTGAAGTCGTCGAGCTGATGGATTCCGGTGCTGCAGAGAGCTCCAACCCCTGGAACAACGCGGGCACCGGCCACGCCGGGCTGTGCGAGCTGAACTACACGCCGGAAGCGGCCGATGGCTCGATCGATACCAAAAAAGCGATTCACATCAACACCCAGTTCGAGGTCTCGAAGCAGTTCTGGGCCTACCTGGCCCGCAAAGGCACGTTTGGCTCATCGCGCTCGTTCATCACGCCGGTTCCGCACCTGAGTTTCGTTCAGGGTGAAAAGGGCATGGCGTACCTGAAAAAGCGTTACGAAGCCCTGCGTACCCACCACGCCTTCTCCTCCATGGAATACACCGAAGACAAAGCCAGACTGGCCGAGTGGATGCCGCTGATGATGCCTGGCCGTCCTGTCGATGAGCCTATCGCAGCGACCCGGGTCATGCACGGCACCGACGTCAACTTCGGCAACCTGACCAACCTGCTGCTCAAGCATCTGGCCAGCGCACCCGATGCGCAGGTCAAATACTGCAAACGGGTTACCGATCTGAGCCGCAAGGGCGACGGCTGGACCGTCACCATCAAAGACGTGAACAGCGGCAGCACCCGTGACATCGACGCCAAATTCGTGTTTCTGGGCGCGGGCGGTGCAGCACTGCCATTGCTGCAGATGTCCGGCATCGAGGAAGGCAAGGGTTTCGGCGGCTTCCCGGTGAGCGGCCAGTGGCTGCGTTGCGACAACCCTGAAGTGGTCAAGCGCCATCAGGCCAAGGTGTACAGCCAGGCGGCGGTGGGTTCGCCGCCGATGTCGGTGCCGCACCTGGACACCCGCGTCGTTGACGGCAAGACCTCCCTGCTGTTCGGCCCGTACGCCGGTTTTACCACCAAGTTCCTCAAGCACGGTTCGCTCATGGACCTGCCGCTGTCGATCCGCGCGGCCAACATCGCGCCGATGCTGGCGGTGGCCCGCGACAACATGGACCTGACCAAATACCTGATCAGCGAAGTGCGGCAGTCGATGGAGCAGCGGCTCGATGCACTGCGCCGCTTCTATCCGGAAGCCAAAGCCGAAGACTGGCGTCTGGAAGTGGCCGGCCAGCGCGTACAGATCATCAAGAAAGACCCGAAAAAAGGCGGCGTCTTGCAGTTCGGTACCGAGTTGGTGTCGGCGAAGGACGGTTCCCTCGCCGCACTGCTGGGCGCCTCGCCAGGCGCTTCGGTGACGGTTTCGATCATGCTGGATCTGATCGAGCGCTGCTTCCCGGACAAAGCCCGCACCGAGTGGGCCGCCAAGCTGAACGAGATCTTCCCGGCGCGTGAAAAGGCACTGGAAACCGATGCGCAGCTTTATCAGCGCGTCAGTGCCCAGAGCGACGCCAGTCTGGATCTGGCGCAGAACAGCGCAGCGGCAACGTTCGCCTGATCGCTGGCCTGCTCTAAGAAAGCTGTAAAACAAAACCCCGCCACATCAGGCGGGGTTTTGTTTTTTGCATTAGGCCGGATCGGCTGTAGCCCCAAAGCAATTTTGCGGCTTGAACATCACTTCATCACGAATCTGACGGAATACGCCTGCATCGAGTTCGTGCCTTTGATCACCGAGGCAATGCACTCGGCTGGGACCTTCCCGATTGATGTGCCCGTTGCAGATTTCTCCGGCGCCGGCGTGATCGAGACCCAACTGAACGTCACTGAGTGGGCCGCCCTGAACTCACAGACTTTGCCCTCCCCGCTCACGCGGAAGCTCGCCGCATCATTGCGCGGATTCTTCAGCGGGATGGACACAGACGCGGTGGGTGCGTCAGCCGAAAAGCCATAGCCGGTGTAATCGGCATTGGCCGACGCCCAACTGGCCCATACCAGCGCGAGGTCGGTGCCAGACTGATTCCACATTTCGATGTTGAGCTGGATTTTGCTGGGATAAGCCGCCTGAGCGGATACTGCCGCAACCATCATGGTGATGACGGCGATACTGCGAGTGACGTAATTCCCTATCGTTTGCATGTCATGAATTCCCTTTCCAATCATTAAGGCGAGCGTCCTGCTCGCGTCCTTGTGAACGGTGTCACAGGTCTGATTATGGTTTGACGCACGGCTTTCGGTAGTCGCAAACGCCGAAGGCTGCGGTAGGAAGGGTCTTTCGATTATGTAGTGACGGGGTGGAAGCAGGAACCTGCTGAATAACCGGAGGGGAGCATTGGGCGCCGGAGGATGGCGCCCGGGAATTGCATGATTCAGCCTTTAGCGTTCTTGATCAGCTCAATGTATTCGTCGGCGTTGCGTTGATCCTTGATCAGCGTAACGAAGTCATCGCCGTGCTCGTCTTTTCCGTCGAGGTCGTAACCGGCTTCCTTGAAGAACGTCAGAAAACGCCCGAAGTCGTCGACGCGCAGGCCACGGTAGGCCTTGATCAGCTTGTGCAGCGAAGGCGAAGTGGCGTCGACCGGTTCGAAATCGAGGAACAGCTTGATCTGGGCGTCGCCGATTTCATCGCCAATCACCTGCTTCTTATCTTTACGCATTGCTGACTCCAACTGACTTGCGGGACATATCACGGGCGGGCAGTTTACCCCCCGCCCGGCCGCGGGCTCAACGCGCGCGTACGCTGCCGGTGTGCAGGTCAGCCCAGACGTGACCGTTGGCATAGCTGAGGAACTGGCAGTAGACCTTTTCGTTACGCAGCAAATCCACGAGCACGCGGTATTGCGTTGCCGGGTAATACAGCGTCAGCGTGCGCGAAGGTTCATCGTAGGTCGGTTTTTTCAGGCTTTTGCTTTCGCCGTCGAAGTGGATCAGCACGTCGGCAATGGTCGCACCCTTGTTCATGGGTTTGCCTTTGAGGCGCAGGATCAGCGGCGAGGTGACCGGGATCGGCTGCTGATTCGACTGCCGCTGGCTGCCGACCACCACCGAATACTCGGTGATCTGCAGCAATTGCTGCTGCTCGGGTTCGCCCTCGCGCATGGACAACTCGTCCGGCGGCAGGTATTGCGCGTGCATGGGTTCAGAGAAGGCGGGGAGTGGCAGCGTCAACAGCAACATAAACGCAGCGGTACTTCGAAACGATAACGTCATGGGCGCCTCCCGAAAAAGTGGGGGGCACTCTAGCATGCGGAGTCATGCCGCCCCTCCACACTCTCCGGTCCCTGCAACACCCGAAATCTTTGTTGACTGTGGCATCTGTGGAGCGAGCAAGCTCACCCCGACACTATGATGATGCTTGTCTTACATGCCTTTGACGGCATAGATCCCGGCTGCGTTGCGCCAGTAGCCTTTGTAGTCCATGCCGTAACCGAAGATGTAGCGGTCGATGCAAGGCAGGCCGACGAAATCGGCCTTCAGGTCAGGACGCGCCTTGCGGTCGTGGTCCTTGTCGATCAGCACCGCGGTGTGAACAGCGCGCGCGCCGGCATGTTTGCAGAAGTCGATGATCGCGCCGAGGGTGTGACCTTCGTCGAGGATGTCGTCAATGATCAGCACATCACGGTCGATGAACGAGACTTCGGGCTTGGCTTTCCAGAACAGGTCACCGCCGCTGGTTTCGTTACGGTAGCGGGTGGCGTGCAGGTAGGACGCTTCCAGCGGGAAATTCAGATGAGTGAGCAGCTTGCCGGCGAAGATCAGGCCACCGTTCATGACGCAAAACACCACCGGGTTACGGTCGGCCAGCACGCCATTGATTTGCTCGCCGACGCGGGCGATGGAGGCCTCGACTTCGGCCTCGTTGTAAAGGCAGTCAGCCTCGCGCATGACTTGACGGATATGCTCGAGATCAGCGGACATGACGCTCTCCAAGGGGGCTGTGTAAGGAAAAGCGGGCAAAGGTACGCATCCGCCGACATCAGGGCAAGTGTTTCTGGACTAATGTTGCACTGCCGTTCCAGAAATGTCGGCGCCCGAACCTAACCGTAAGGACAAGTTACAACTGAATAGATTAATCTAAGCCGTTTTTTTTGCCCGCCCGCTGGAGCCTTTCCCCTATGCCCATTCGTGAGATCCGCCATCCGCTGATCCGCCACAAGCTCGGCCTGATGCGCCGTGCCGATATCAGCACCAAGAATTTTCGTGAACTGGCTCAGGAAGTCGGCGCGCTGCTGACGTACGAAGCGACCAAGGATCTGCCGCTGGAAACCTACGAGATTCAGGGTTGGGCCGGCACGGTTCAGGTCGAGAAGATCGCCGGCAAGAAGATCACCGTGGTGCCCATCCTGCGGGCCGGCATCGGCATGCTTGAAGGCGTGCTCAGCCTGATCCCGGGCGCCAAGGTCAGTGCCGTGGGCGTCGCGCGCAATGAAGAAACCCTCGAAGCCCACACGTATCTGGAAAAGCTCGCTCCCGAGATCGACCAGCGTCTGGCGCTGATCATCGACCCGATGCTCGCCACCGGTTCCTCCATGGTTGCCACCATCGACCTGCTGAAAAAAGCCGGTTGCCGCGACATTCGCGCGATGGTCCTGGTGGCTGCGCCGGAAGGCATCGCCACGGTCGAGAAGGCCCACCCGGACGTCAACATCTATACCGCGTCCATCGATCAGCAACTGAACGAACACGGCTACATCATTCCGGGCCTGGGCGACGCCGGCGACAAGATTTTCGGCACCAAGCAGAAGGACGCCTGATGAAGCCGGATGAGTTCAACGATCCACTCTGGCGCACGATCTTGTCGGGCGCGCAGATGCTGTTCGTGGCATTCGGCGCGCTGGTATTGATGCCACTGATCACTGGCCTCGACCCCAACGTGGCGCTGTTCACGGCGGGTGTGGGCACCTTGTGCTTCCAGGTGGTGACAGGCCGTCAGGTGCCGGTCTTCCTTGCGTCGAGCTTTGCGTTCATTACCCCGATCATCCTCGCCAAGGGCCAGTTCGGTCTTGCTGCGACCATGGGCGGCGTGATGGCAGCGGGCTTTGTCTACACCTTCCTTGGCCTGGCCGTGAAGGTCAAAGGCACCGGTTTTATCGACCGCCTGCTGCCGCCGGTGGTGATTGGCCCGGTGATCATTTCCATCGGTCTGGCGATGGCACCCATTGCCGCCAACATGGCGATGGGCCGGACGGGTGATGGAGCCGCTGAGCTCATCCCATACAACACCGCCATCATCATTTCGATGGCGGCGCTGCTGACGACGTTGATCGTCGCGGTGTTCGGCAAAGGCATCTTTCGCCTGGTGCCGATCATCTCGGGCGTACTGGTGGGTTTTGCGCTGTCGTTCTATTTCGGCGTGGTCGATGTAGCGAAGATCGCCGCCGCACCCTGGCTGGCCTTGCCGCACTTCACGGCGCCGGAATTCAACTGGCAGGCCATCCTGTTCATCGTGCCGGTGGCACTGGCTCCGGCCATTGAGCACATCGGTGGCGTGATTGCAGTGGGCAGCGTGACGGGCCGTGATTATCTGAAGAAGCCCGGCCTGCACCGGACATTGCTGGGTGACGGCATCGCGACCACCGTGGCCGGCGCCTTCGGTGGCCCGCCCAACACCACCTACGCCGAAGTCACCGGCGCGGTGATGCTCACTAAAAACTACAACCCGAAGATCATGACCTGGGCGGCAATCTTCGCCATTACCCTGGCGTTCATTGGCAAGTTCGGCGCGTTGCTGCAAAGCATTCCGGTGCCGGTCATGGGCGGGATTCTGTGCCTGCTGTTCGGCTCGATCGCGGCGGTGGGCATGAACACGCTGATCCGCCACAAGGTTGATCTGGCCGAAGCGCGCAATCTGGTGATCGTGTCCGTCACGCTGGTGTTCGGCATTGGCGGCGTGCTGATCGGCACCGGCAACGGCCCTGATGATTTCGGCATGAAAGGCATCGCGCTGTGCGCCGTCACGGCCATCGTGCTGAACCTGATCCTGCCGGGCAATGACGCGTGGAAGAACAAGCACCTGGATGATCAGCTGCCGTAGTTCTACAGCGTTATGAAAAGGGGGCATCATTCACGTGATGCCCCCTTTTTCTGGGATTCTGTGGGAGTAGCTTAGATTTGCGGCGTACACCAGCTTGCTCACGAAGGCGGCGCATCAGGTTCATCAATGCCGCTTGAGCAGACGCATTCGCGAGCAAGGTGGAACGCCACCCCGGTCGCTCCCACGGGGAATGAACACAACACCTAATTTCAGGTTATTACACCACCATCGCCGGTGCCTTTTCGCACAATGTATTCAGCGCCTTCGCCCAGTTCGGGTCGTCATTGAGGCATGGAATAAGCACCAGCTCCTCGCCCCCGGCTTCCCTGAACACTTCAGCCCCGCGATCACCAATTTCTTCCAGCGTTTCGATGCAGTCCGCGACAAACGCCGGGCACATGACCAGCAGTCGCTTCACGCCTTGAGCAGCAAGCTCCTCCAGATGCGGTTCGGTGTAGGGTTCGATCCACTTCGCACGGCCCAGGCGCGACTGAAACGACACCGACCACTTGCCATCGGCAATCCCCATCAGCTTGGCGAACTCTGCCGCTGAGCGCATGCACTGCGCGCGGTAGCAGACCGCCAGGACCTCGGGCGACGCTGTTTCGCAGCAGTTGCCGCTTTTGAAACAGTGATTGCCCGTCGGGTCGAGCTTGGTGAGATGCCGCTCGGGCAAGCCGTGAAAACTCAGCAACAGATGATCGTATTCCTGCTGCAAATGCGGTCGCACACTGGCCACCAACGCGTCGAGGTATTCCTGCTGATTGAAGAACGGTGTCAGCAGCGAGAAGTCGAAATTCAACTTTTTGTCACTGACGACGCGTTTGGCTTCTTCAATCACCGTGGTCACTGTGCTGTCGGCGAACTGTGGATACAGCGGCGCCAGGGTGACCTTTTTGATGCCCTGGGCTGCCAGGCGCGTGAGCACGGTCTCGATCGAGGGCTCGCCGTAACGCATCGCCAGTTCGACCGGGCCGTGTTTCCATTCCTTGACCATGGCCTGCTGAAGTCGCTTGCTCAGCACCACCAGCGGCGAACCCTCGTCCCACCAGATTGACGCGTACGCATGGGCCGACTGCTCCGGGCGCTTAATCAGAATCAGCGAGACGATCAAGCGACGTACCGGCCATGGCACGTCAATAACGTAAGGGTCCATCAGGAACTGATTGAGGTAGCGGCGCACGTCAGCGACCGACGTGGACGCCGGTGAGCCCAGGTTAACCAGCAATAAAGCGTGATCGGTCATGCAACACCTTGATGTCAGTGGCGGCCCAGAAGATTTTCCAGGGCTGCGCGCAGATCAGTGAATCGGAAAGTGAAACCCGCCTCTTGCAGACGGTCTGGCCGAGCGCGTTGACCGCCCAGCAGCAGGATTGACAGCTCGCCCAGCAATAAGCGAAGTGCTACGGCCGGCATCGGCATGAATGATGGTCGGTGCAGCACGGACGCAAGCGTCTTGGCAAAATCCCGATTGCGAGCCGGTGACGGCGCGCAGGCATTATATGGACCTCGTGCGTCATCCCGGTTCATCAGAAAATCAATCAGGGCGATTTGATCCTCGATGTGAACCCACGGCATCCACTGGCGTCCGTTGCCGATCGGCCCGCCCATGCCCATCTTGAAGGGCGGCAGCAGGCGTTGCAGCATGCCGCCTTCGTCGGCCAACACCAGACCGGTGCGCACCAGCACCACGCGAATGCCCAGCGTTTCTGCACGTTGCGCGGTTTCTTCCCAGGCAATGCACAGGCGACTGGCGAAATCCTCGCTGACCGGTTGCGCGTCTTCGTCGAGTTCGCGCTCACCGCCATCGCCATACCAGCCCACCGCCGACCCGGAAATCAACACGCCGGGTTTCTGGTCGCGGCGTTCAAGCCAGGTGACCAATTGCTCGGTGAGGGTAATGCGACTGTCCCACAGCAGTATTTTCCGTTTGCGGGTCCACGGGCGATCCGCGATGGGCGCGCCGGCCAGATTGACCACCGCATCGACGTGCTGACTGCCGATGTCATCGAAGTGTGCAATCCCGCGAACACTGGCGCCGCATAGCCGCTCCACTTCCTCGGGTTTGCGACTCAAAACCGTCAGTTGATGGCCCTGCGCGAGCCAGTGTTTACACAAACGACGCCCTATCAAGCCTGTACCGCCGGTCAGCAAGATGTGCATGACTGAGTTCCTTACGTGGCGTTCATCGCAATTGCGGAGTCTATTTCTTCACAAGCCATGAGCTCGTGCGCGGAATGATCACTCAACTTTAGGTCAAGTTACGGCGCTCCACTCCCCGCTGTTCTTTAGGACAGCCCGATCGTGCAGTTGAACGATTGCAGCAAAGCGTCAGACTTGTCAGCGAGCCCTTGGAAGGTCCGCGTCCTGCCTCTGCAGGGCGACAACTTATACCGAAAAACGGCATTGTACAGCTTTTGCCTGAGGCGTAGTCTGTGCAGACAAGGTAACGAGGCCCCTATGACTGTCCCCATCGCAATCATCGGTACCGGCATCGCCGGACTCTCCGCCGCCCAGGCGCTGCAAGCCGCCGGGCATAGCATTCATCTCTTCGACAAGAGCCGCGGCAGTGGCGGCCGCATGTCCAGCAAACGCAGCGATGCCGGCGCACTGGACATGGGTGCGCAGTACTTCACCGCCCGCGATCGCCGCTTTGCCGCCGCCGTGCAGCAGTGGCAGGCCGAGGGCCACGTGGGCGAGTGGAAGCCGCTGCTTTACAACTTTCATGGTGGAAAACTCAGCCTGTCGCCCGATGAGCAAGTGCGCTGGGTCGGCGCGCCGCGCATGAGTGCAATCACCCGGGCCATGCTCGGCGACCTGCCGGTGACCTTTTCCTGCCGCATCACCGAAGTCTTTCGTGGCGAACAACACTGGAATCTGCTGGATGCCGATGGCCAGAGCCATGGCCCGTTCAGTCATGTCGTCATCGCCATTCCCGCGCCCCAGGCCACTACCCTGCTGGCCGACGCACCGAAACTGGCAAGCGTTGTGGCGGGCGTGAAAATGGAGCCGACCTGGGCCGTCGCGCTGGCTTTCGACACCCCGCTGGATACGCCACTTGAAGGCTGCTTCGTGCAGGACAGCGCCATCGACTGGCTGGCCCGCAACCGCAGCAAGCCGGGGCGCGACAGCCAGATGGATACGTGGATTTTGCACGCCACCAGCGCCTGGAGCCGTCAGCATGTCGACATGCCCAAAGAAGAGGTCATCGATCAGTTGCACGGCGCATTTGCCGAGCTGATGAATTGCGCAATGCCGGCCCCGGCGTTCACCCTTGCCCACCGCTGGCTGTACGCAAGACCGGCTGGCGGGCGCGAAGTCGGCGCGTTGTCGGATGCGGATCTGGGCCTTTACGTCTGCGGCGACTGGTGCCTGTCAGGCCGTGTCGAGGGCGCATGGCTGAGCGGCCAGGAAGCCGCACGGCGTTTGCTGGAACACCTCAAATGAATCGACTCAATCCGCGCAAGCTGCTGCTGTCGAAGTGGACGGCAGCATCCCCTCAACATCGTGAGAAGCACTTTCTGGTCACCGAACTTTTTTGTGATGAAGAAGGCACAGTGCTGGAGATTGAGCTGCAGGCGGTGATGACCAAACGCAGCCAGAAGCTGCCCTGGCAGACGCTGCAAAATGACCAGAGCTGGAAGATGGGCTGGAAATAATCCCCTCCAAATCGTCCCACCACCCCCGTAATTTCAGCTAAATCCCCGCATCTTGTCGTTTCATTCCGCGATCTTGTACAAATTATTTGACTTGCACTGCCACAAACCTATCATGGGCAAATGTTGTACAGAGAAACGAATCTGTATAAGAAGTCCATCGAGGGTTTGTCCATGTCTGCTGTACTCGATCATTCATCAGATCAAGCCTCCAAACCCAGGTTGGGCGTCAGCGCCTGCCTGATGGGTGTGGAGGTCAGGTTTAACGGCGGGCATAAGGAATCTCACCTTCTGACCCGAGCCCTCACCGAATATTTCGATTTCGTGCCTGCGTGCCCCGAAGTTGCCATCGGCATGGGCATTCCTCGCGAAGCCATCCGTTTGGTGGGTGACCCGGAGCATCCCCAGGCGGTCGGCAGTGTTCACCACGCCATGAACGTGACCGAGCAACTGGCTGATTACGGCGAACACATGGCCACCGAGATGTCCGACATCTGCGGCTACATCTTCATGCAGAAATCGCCGTCGTGCGGCCTGGAGCGCGTGAAGGTTTACCGCGACAACGGCGTGCCGTTTGAAACCGGCGGACGCGGCATTTATGCCCAGGCGTTTTGCGCGCGTCACCCTGATCTGCCGGTGGAAGAAGACGGTCGCTTGAACGATCCGGTCCTGCGGGAGAACTTCATTACCCGTGTGTTTGCCTATGCCGCCTGGCAGACGCTGCTGAAAAACGGCATCACTCGCCGCGCGCTTACCGAGTTTCATGCCCGCTATAAATACCAGCTGATGGCCAACGACCCCATCCAGTACAAGACGCTGGGGAATCTGCTGGGCACCATGGGCCGAAATGACCCGGCCGAGATCGCCCCGCGCTATTTCAGTCAGTTGATGAGCGCGCTCAAGAAACCGGCGACACGGCGCACCCATACCAACGTCTTGCAGCATCTGTGCGGCTATCTGCGCCAGACACTCAGTGCGTCCGACAAGAAAGAAATCCAGGGCCTCATCAATCAGTACCACCAGGGCATCGTGCCGCTGGTTGTACCGCTGACGCTGCTCAAACACCATTTCCGTCGACACCCCGACCCGTACATTGCACTGCAGGTGTACCTGCAGCCGCATCCGGAAAACCTCAGTCTGCGCAACGCGATTTGACCATGACCCCTAATGAGCAACAACCGCCGGAAGGCGACCCGCAGGACCCCGCGAGCGCGTTTGAAAACGGCTGGCTGCCGATTCGCGAAATCGCCCGCCTGACTGGCGTAAACGCTGTGACATTGCGCGCCTGGGAACGCCGCTACGGCCTCATCGTTCCCCACCGCACGCCAAAGGGCCACCGGCTCTACAGCCACGAGCATGTCGACCGCGTGCTGACCATTCTTACGTGGCTGAACCGCGGCGTGTCGGTCAGTCAGGTCAAGCAACTGATCGACGATCAGCAGGCGCCCGCGCCGAGTGTCGAGAACGATTGGGACATTCTTCGCCAGACCCTTCAGGACGCCATCGGCGCCCTGGCCGAGCGACGCCTGGATGATTCGCTCAACCGCGCGATGTCGCTGTATCCACCGCGCACGCTCTGTGAACAATTGTTACTGCCATTGCTGGCGTCCCTCGAGCAGCGCTGGCAGGGCCAGTTCGGCGCGCAGCTGGAGCGGGTGTTTTTCTACTCGTGGCTGCGCAGCAAGTTCGGCGCCCGGCTGTATCACAACAATCGTCAGGTCAGCGGCGCGCCTTTGCTGCTGGTCAACCAGTCCGATCTGCCGCTCGAACCGCATTTGTGGCTGACCGCGTGGCTGCTCAGCAGTGCCGATTGCCCGGTTGAAGTGTTCGACTGGCCTTTGCCCGCCGGCGAACTCGCCCTGGCCTGCGAATACCTCAAGCCACGCGCAGTGCTGTTGTATTCCAGCAAATCACTGAATGTCGGCCACTTGCCTCGTCTGCTGCACAACATCGAGTGCCCGAAGTTGATCGTCGGGCCCGCGGTGCGCATTCATTCGACGGAATTATCCGCAGCCGAGGCTGAAGTCTCCGGCCTCTCCCTCGCCGAAGACCCTTTGACCGCCCAGGCCGCGTTGCAGCGGCTGGGGCTTCTCTAAGGAATAACCATGCAATTGATATGGCTGCGCAGCGATCTGCGTGTGCACGACAACACCGCGCTGAGCGCTGCCATGGAGCAGGGCCCGACTCTGGCTGTGTACATGATCAGCCCGGGCCAGTGGCAGAGCCATGACGATGCCCCATGCAAAGTCGATTTCTGGCTGCGCAACCTCCGCGAATTGAGCAAGGCACTTGCGGCGCTGAACGTCCCTCTGCTGATGGTCCAGGCAGACACGTGGGCGCAGGCACCCAAGGCGATCCTTACCTTGTGTCAGCAACACGGGGTCGACAGCGTGCACGTCAACGACGAGTACGGCATCAACGAGACCAAACGTGATCGTGAGGTGGAGAGCGCACTCGACGGCGCGGGCATTCTGTTTCATCGCCACCTCGACCAGCTGTTTTTTCAGCCGGGCAGCGTGCTGACCAAAAGCGGCGGTTACTTCAAGGTCTTCACGCAATTTCGCAAGGTCTGTTACGCCCGCTTGCATTACTCCATGCCAGCGCTAGTTGCATTGCCCAAGGCACAGCAGAAGCTGTCCATCAAAAGCGATGTCGTGCCGGACGCGGTCAAGGGTTTCGCCGCGCCGACCGAAAGCCTGCGCTCCCTCTGGCCTGCCGGTGAGGACGAGGCGCGTGATCGCCTGCACGACTTCACCGACGAGCAAGTGCATTACTACGATCAAGAGCGCGACTTTCCTGCCAAGCCTGGCACCAGCCGGCTGTCTGCGTACCTGGCGGCCGGTGTGATTTCGCCCCGCCAGTGTCTGCATTCGGCGCTGCGCAGCAACAATGGGGAGTTTGAAACCGGCAATTCGGGTTCGGTGACCTGGATCAACGAGCTGCTGTGGCGTGAGTTCTACAAGCATGTGCTCGTAGGCTTTCCCCGTGTCTCCCGTCATCGCGCCTTCCGGCCGGAAACCGAAGCGCTGAAATGGCGCCATTCGCCGGAGGATCTGGAAGCCTGGCAACAGGGCCGTACGGGTCTGCCGATTGTCGATGCAGCCATGCGTCAGTTGCTTGAAACTGGCTGGATGCACAATCGCCTGCGGATGATCTCGGCGATGTTCCTGACCAAGAATCTGCTGATCGACTGGCGTGAAGGTGAACGCTATTTCATGCAGCACCTGATCGACGGCGATCTCGCGTCGAACAATGGCGGCTGGCAATGGAGTTCATCAACCGGCACCGACGCGTCGCCTTACTTCCGGATCTTCAATCCGCAAAGTCAGTCGGAGCGCTTTGACCCGGAAGGTCGATTCATCAAGCAGTGGGTGCCTGAACTGGCTGAGTTGAACAAGCGCGACATCCATAAACCCACCGCTCAGGGCGGGCTGTTCGGCGTGGAAAGTTACCCCGCGCCCATCGTCGATTTGAAAGCCAGCCGCGAACGCGCGCTGCAAGCGTTCAAGTCGCTGCCCCAGCGCAAGGCCGAGACGCAGGAGAATGGGTGAGCATTCGTCACACCGGTTAGCCGTCCGCTGCGCGGTGATTTAAACTGCCGCCCATGACGACTGTGATCCCTTCGCTTCAACTCCCTGCCGAACCCGCTATCACATGTTCCACCTGTGCGGCCTGCTGCTGTCAGCTGGAAGTCATGCTGATCACCGACACCGGCGTGCCCGAGCGGTACATTGACACCGATGACTGGGGCGGCGAAGTCATGCTGCGCCTGGACGATGGATGGTGCGCAGCGCTGGATCGCGACACGATGATGTGCACGATCTACGACCGTCGGCCGTTGATTTGCAGGGAATTCGAAATGGGTGCGCCGGAGTGCATTGCCGAACGAGAAGGGATTGCGACGGCCTATTTGTAATGGTCGCGACAAGCAGGAAGCCTGGGGTTTGATGTTCGCCTGCACCAGCCGCGTTGGCTGATACATTCCCGGCCAAAGCCGGTCCTACGAGGTGATTTTTCAGTAGGACCGGCCTCAGCCGGGAAGAAGCGGGTGGTACGTTGCAGGTGCGGTTAAACCCGCTCGCGCAATACGCAATCAAACGCTTAGAACGGCATCGTGTAGTGAATCGCGTAGCTTTCGATACCGTCGTTATTTGTGGTCATGCCGCCGTTGGAGTAGTGAGTGGCGCGCAGGCCAACTTCATGTCCGCCCGCGAAGCGCAGACCAAAACCCAGACGGTCTTCAAACTGGAACGCGCTGCCCAGTTTGTTGCCTTCCACTTCGGTGCGCTGGAATACAGCGGCGCCGATACCGGCCTCGATGTACGGCTTGACGCTCTCACCCGAGAACTCATAAACGAATACCGGGGAAAAAGACAGGCTGTTATTACTGGAATTCTTGTCGCCTTCCCAGTATGTATAGGCGCCGCTCCAGTAGCCGGTCAGGCGACCAACACCGGTTTGCCACCAGCTTTTATCCCAATCAAACTGCGCACCCAGACGATAAGTCATGGTGGATTCGCCAGTCTGTCCTACGGAAAACTCGACCCCATCAGCTTGTGCAATTGCGCTTTGCCCCAACAAAGCAGCCGCAATCGCAGCCAAACAAAACAGTCGCTTCATCTGAAACATCCTATTTTCGAAAGCAGTTAGAAATTTTTTATATCGACAGAAGTGCTGTAGAAGCCGGCGGCTGAACTTTAGTTCACCCACAGACGAAGCGATTCACGTTTTTTTCACGAAACGAAGCTTCGCACATTGTCGGAGTTGTTACAAAGCACGCGTAGGACGTTTCTGAAATCTTCTGGATCGCCGGTCGTCCAGAACTGGGCAGTCCGAGGATGGCCGCTCGCCAGCAGCTCGCGCTCGCCCAATAACCGCTGCAACTGCCGGGCTACAGCGGCGCCGGTATCGATGAGCGTAATGGACGCCGGGATCATTTCCCGCAGCAACGGCTTGAGAAACGGGTAATGGGTGCAGCCCAGAATGATGGTGTCGCAGCCCGCGGCGAGTAGCGGCGCGACGTAACCCTGCAGCAGCTGGCGAATCGTTGGGCTGACCAGATCGCCCGTCTCGATCAACTCGACCAGTCCCGGACAAGGCTGCGTGATGACGTGCACGTCTGCCGCGAAGCGATCGAGCAATGCGGCAAACTTCGCGCTTTGCAAGGTGCCCGTGGTCGCCAGCACACCCACGACACCGGTTCGTGTCGCTGCGGCCGCAGGTTTGACCGCCGGCTCCATTCCCACCAGCGGCCAGTCAGGATAGCGGGCGCGCAAGTCAGCGATGCCCGCCACCGTCGCCGTATTGCAGGCGATCACCAGCGCCTTGGCGCGCTGAAGCTGGAAGAACTCGGCAATCGTCGCGCAACGTTCGCGAATGAATTCGGGGGTTTTCTCGCCGTAGGGGATGTGGCCGCAGTCGGCGACGTAGAGCAACGATTCCCGTGGCAGCAACTGCTGTATTTCCGCCAGCACCGACAACCCGCCGACGCCGGAATCGAACACCGCCACCGGGGCATCGCTGTCTCTATTCATGCTCGGCGGCAGCTCGGAGCCCGGTACCGCAGACGCTGCAGCCAGGATCGCGTTTGACTTTCAATTCGCGGAATCGCGTGCTCATGGCATCGATCAGCAGCAGTCGCCCCACCATTGGTTCGCCAAAGCCGGCCAGCAGCTTGAGGGCCTCAAGGGCCTGCAAACTGCCGACCAACCCTACCAACGGGCCGATCACGCCGGCTTCGCTGCAGGTCAGTTCGGTCTCGCTGCCGTGCCCGTACAGGCAGTGGTAGCAAGGACTCTCCGGACGGCGCGGGTCGAATACCGACAGTTGCGCTTCGAGGCGGATCGCAGCGCCGCTGACCAATGGCTTGCACGCGGCGACGCAGGCCGCATTGACCGCCTCGCGCGTCGAGAAATTGTCCGAGCAGTCCAGGACCAGATCGACCCCGGCAACGGCTGCCGCCAGTGAGTCGACATCAAGGGCCGCGCGATGGCCGACCAGTGTGATCTGTGGATTGATGGCGGTCAGCCGGGTCATGGCTGAATCGACTTTGCTTAAGCCCACGCTCGGGGTGTCATGAATGATCTGGCGTTGCAGGTTGGTCAGATCGACGCTGTCGAAATCCGCCAGATGCAACTCTCCGACGCCGGCCGCCGCCAAGTACAACGCCACCGGCGAACCCAGTCCGCCGAGGCCGACAATCAGCACGCGGCTCCGCTTGAGGCGCAGTTGACCGTCGATGTCGACTTGTTGCAGAAGGATCTGCCGGCTGTAGCGCAGCAGCTCCTCGTCCGTCAGCACGGCACCCGCCCGAAGGTGATGCGTTCGTGGTCGCCCAGATCGCGGCGGGTCTTGATCTCTTCGAACCCGTGCTCAAGCAACAGCTCGCGCACCGCCGCGCCTTGATCGTAGCCATGCTCCAGCAACAGCCAGCCACCGGCTTCAAGGTGCGCGGGCGCTTGCGACACAATCAGACGCAGATCATCCATGCCATCGGTGCCGGAGACCAGCGCGCTGCTTGGCTCGAAGCGCACGTCACCTTCGACCAGGTGCGGATCGTTAGAGGCAATATAAGGCGGGTTGCTCAGGATCAGGTCAAAACGCTGACCCTCGACAGCACTGAACCAGTGGCTGTGCAGGACCTTGGCGTTATCCAGGTGCAGGCGCTGACGATTGCGCTCGGCAAGCTCGACCGCCTCTTCAACGCGATCCACCGCCGTGACGTTCCACTGCGGACGATCCTTGGCCAGCGACAGCGCGATGGCGCCGGTGCCAGTGCCGAGATCGAGCAGCGTGTGGGGAATCGCACCGGGCAAAAGCTCCAGCGCGGTTTCCACCAGCATCTCGGTTTCAGGCCGCGGGATCAGCGTATGGGGCGCGACTTCCAGGTCGATATTCCAGAACCCTTGCAGGCCCAGGATGTACGCGACGGGTTCGCCGGTCCGTCGACGCTTGAGATAGCCGTCGAAGGCATGCGCCGCTTCGGTGCTGACAATACGCTCGGGCCAGGTGTGGAGAAAACTGCGCGGCTTGCCCAGGGCAGCGGCCAGCAACAATTCTGCATCCAGACGCGCTGTCGGAGAGTCCGGCAGCTCGGCGCTTCTTAACAAGCTGGCGATGATGGTCATTTAATCACCCAGTGCCGCAAGTTGATCTGCCTGATACTCGGCAAGTAACGGTTCTATCACTGCATCGACCCCGCCGGCCAGAACTTCATCAAGGGAATAGAGCGTCAGGTTCACGCGGTGATCCGTGACTCGCCCCTGTGGAAAATTGTATGTACGAATGCGTTCCGAGCGATCCCCGGAACCTACCAGCAATTTGCGCTCGCTGGCGATAGCGTTGGCCGCCGCAGCGGTCTGCTGATCGTTGAGCTTGGCCGACAGCCAGGACATGGCCCGCGCGCGGTTCTTGTGCTGCGACCGTTCTTCCTGACACTCCACCACAATGCCGGACGGCAAGTGCGTGATGCGGATGGCCGAATCGGTCTTGTTGACGTGCTGACCACCGGCGCCGGATGAGCGATAGGTGTCAACGCGCAAGTCGGAAGGGTTGATCTCGATGGTCTGCTGTTCGTCAGGCTCTGGCAACACCGCCACCGTACACGCGGAGGTGTGAATTCGGCCCTGGGATTCGGTTTCCGGGACGCGCTGAACACGATGCACACCCGACTCGAATTTCAGCTTGCCGTAGACATGCTCGCCCTCGACCCGCGCGATGACTTCCTTGTAGCCGCCATGTTCGCCAATGTTCTCGGACAGGATCTCGACACGCCATCCACGTCGCTCGGCATAGCGGGAATACATGCGGAACAGGTCGCCGGCGAAAATCGCTGCTTCGTCGCCGCCGGTGCCGGCGCGGATTTCCAGAAACACGTTGCGGCCATCGTTCGGGTCTTTGGGCAGCAGCATTTTCTGCAGATCAGCCTCAAGCACCAGCAACTGATCCTTGGCATCGCGCACCTCTTCGACTGCCATTTCGCGCATGTCGGGATCGCTGTCCTTGAGCAGCGCCTGCGCGCCTTCGAGGTCGGCCTGCACTTTCTGCAGTTGCCGGTACACCTGAATCACTGGCTCGACTTCGGCGTACTCGCGGGAGTACGCGCGAAATTTGGTTTGATCAGAGATGACTTCGCCATCGCCGAGCAGCGCGGTCAATTCCTCGAAACGGTCGCTGAGCACGTCCAGCTTATTAAGCAGTGAAGCTTTCATTGCGGGGATTTATCCGTGGAGCCCTCGTTGAGGGCAAAAAGTTCCTGGGCCATGGCCAGCGCATCGACGCGGCCTTCAGCGGACAGCTTTTTGAGTTGCACGCTGGGGGCGTGCATCAATTTATTCGTCAGGCCCCGTGCCAGCGCCATTAACACGTCTTCGGCGTTGCTGCCATTGGCGAGCATGCGCTGGGCCTTCTGCAGTTCTTCGTCACGCAGGCGTTCGCTCTGCTGACGATACGCCTTGAGCACGTCGACCGCCGCCAGTTCGCGTAGCCTCGACATGAAATCGTCGACGCCCACGCTGACCAGTTCTTCGGCCGCCTGCGCCGCGCCCTGACGGCTCTTGAGGTTTTCGGCGACGACTTCGTGCAGATCGTCCACGGTATAGAGGTAGACGTCGTCGAGCTCGCCGACCTCAGGCTCGATGTCGCGCGGCACGGCGATGTCGACCATGAAGATCGGCTTGTGCTTGCGCAGTTTCAACGCACTTTCAACGGCGCCCTTGCCCAGAATCGGCAACTGGCTGGCCGTGGAACTGATGACAATGTCGCTGTTGACCAGCTCGGCTGGAATGTCGGCCAACAGCACCGCGTGGGCACCGAACTGCTCGGCGAGAATATTCGCGCGTTCGAGGGTGCGGTTGGCAACGACGATACGCTTGACCCCGAGATCGTGCAGGTGACGCGCGACCAGAGTGATGGTCTCCCCTGCCCCGATCAGCAACGCCTGACTGCGCTGCAGGTCGCTGAAAATCTGCTTGGCCAGGCTGACGGCGGCAAAGGCGACGGAGACCGGGTTCTCGCCGATGGCTGTGTCGGTGCGCACCTGCTTGGCAGCGCTGAAGGTGGCCTGAAACAGTCGCCCGAGCAACGGCCCAACCGTGCCGGCCTCCCGGGCCACGGCATACGCCGATTTCATCTGGCCAAGGATCTGCGGCTCGCCGAGCACCAGCGAATCCAGCCCCGACGCCACGCGCATCATGTGCCGCACCGCCGCGTCGTCTTCGTGCACATAGGCACTGGCGCGCAGCTCATCGACATTCAGGTGGTGATAATCCGCCAGCCAGCGCAACACGGCTTCGGCGGTCAGCTGATCCTGCTCGATATACAGTTCGCTGCGATTGCAGGTGGAGAGAATGGCCGCTTCCCGGCTTCGGGTCAGGCGGCAAAGCTGCTGCAGCGCCTCAACCAGCTGTTCAGGCGTAAATGCCACGCGCTCGCGGACATCGACTGATGCAGTCTTATGGTTGATACCCAGAGCAAGAAAGGCCATTCAAGGTCGCTGATGGTGACGTGAAGCCGGCAATTGTCCTACTTCGATAGAGGGAGGACAACCACCGCAATACATTCAGAACGTCCGCAGCCCGCTATTGTCCCTATACAGATTGCGTATCACCGCGTCCGGCCTGCGACAAAATGTCCGCGCGCAGGCTGTAGATTGAGCGTATCCAGATTTCGCGCGGGCTGTGGGTTTGCTCCCGGCCTTGTGTCATGATGCTTCCAAACCGCAGGTAAGCCGCCCCTCTTCTATATGAATAAATCCTCCGCGCTGTTCCTTGCCCTCGTCGCTCTGAGTGGCTGCCAGTCTACGGCTTCCGTTTCTACGGAGCCCTCCGCTCCGGCGAAAGAAGCGCCGCCCGCACCCGATGCCAAACCTCAGGTGTACGGCTCGTTTACTCAGGAAACCGTCGTCAGCCTGCTGACAGCCGAACTTGCCGGCCAGCGCAACCGTTTCGACATCGCGCTGGACAACTATGTGACCCAGGCGATTCAGACCCAGGATCCAGGGATTTCCGAGCGTGCCTTCCGCATCGCCGAGTATCTGGGCGCCGATCAGGCCGCCCTCGACACATCGATGATCTGGGCGAAAAACGATCCGAGCAATCTCGAGGCACAGCGCGCGGCAGCGATCCAGCTGGCGCGGGCCGGGCGCTACGACGACTCCATGCGCTATATGGAGAAGGTCCTTCAGGGCCAGGGCGACACGCATTTTGATTTTCTCGCGCTGTCGGCGTCGGAAACCGATTCCAATACGCGCAAAGGGCTGATCACCAGCTTTGATCGCCTGCTGATGAAGTACCCGAAAAACGGCCAGCTGATCTTCGGCAAGGCGTTGCTCCTTCAGCAGGAAGGCGACAGTGCCGCCTCCCTGAAACTGCTCGAAGACAACCCGCCGGGCGAAGGCGAAGTGGCGCCGATCCTGCTGCGCGCTCGCTTGCTGCAAAGCATGGACCGCGGCAAGGAAGCGATCCCGCTGCTGGAAAAAAGCATCAAGAAATACCCGGACGACAAGCGTCTGCGCCTGACTTATGCGCGCATGCTGGTGGAACAGAACCGCATGGAAGACGCCAAAGTGCAGTTCTCCAGCCTGGTTCAGCAGTACCCGGATGACGACGAGTTGCGCTATTCCCTTGCCCTCGTGTGCCTGGAAAACAAGGCATGGGACGAAGCGCAGGGTTACCTCGAAGACCTCGTCGCCCGCGGCAGTCACGTCGACTCAGCCCACGTCAACCTCGGTCGCATCTACGAAGAGCGCAGCGACCCACAGACGGCGCTGGCCGAATACGCTCAGGTGGGCCCCGGCAATGACTTCCTGCCTGCGCAACTGCGTCAGGCCGATATCCTCATGAGCAACGGCAACAGCGCCGAAGCCTCGAAGCGGCTGGCTCAGGCCCGCGCCGACCAACCCGACTACGCCATTCAGCTGTTTCTGGTCGAAGCCGAGACCCTGGCCAACAACAACCAGAGTGATCGCGCCTGGCAAGTGTTGAGCCAGGCGCTCAAGCAGTACCCGGACGATCTGAATCTGCTCTACACCCGCTCGATGCTGGCGGAGAAGCGCAACGATCTGAAACAGATGGAGAGCGACCTTCGGGCGATTCTCAAACGCGAGCCGGATAACGCCATGGCGCTGAACGCGCTGGGCTACACGCTCTCGGATCGTACGACGCGCTACGCCGAAGCCAAGGAACTGATCGAGCGCGCGCACAAGATCAATCCGGAAGACCCGGCGGTGCTCGACAGCCTCGGCTGGGTCAATTACCGCCTGGGCAATCTGGATGAGGCCGAACGTCTGCTGCGCCAGGCGCTGGAGCGTTTTCCGGACCACGAAGTCGCTGCGCACCTGGGCGAAGTCCTCTGGGCCAAAGGCGAGCAGCGTGAAGCCCGCAAAGTGTGGGCCAAGGCCCTTGAACAACAACCTGACAGCCCGGTCCTGCGCAGCACCATCAAACGCCTGACCGGCGCCGAGACTCTTTGAATTTATGCAATTGCGCCACGTACTCGTATTCAGTCTGATCGCCCTGCTCGCTGGCTGTGCCGGCATGTCCTCCCGCGAAGCCGTACAAGGCAAGGGCGACGCCAATCAATGGCGTGCGAACAAGGAACAACTCAGCAGCCTTGATGGCTGGCAGATCAACGGCAAGGTTGGCATCCGCGCACCAAAGGATTCCGGCAGCGGCACGCTGTTCTGGCTGCAACGCCAGGATTACTACGACATTCGCTTGTCCGGCCCGCTGGGCCGCGGTGCTGCCCGCTTGACCGGTCGCCCTGGCGCAGTCTCACTGGAAGTGGCCAATCAGGGCCGCTACGACGCGCCGGATCCGGAAACCCTGCTCAAGGACCAATTGGGCTGGAAACTGCCGGTGTCCCATCTGGTCTGGTGGGTGCGCGGCTTGCCCGCCCCGGACAGTAAAAGCAGCCTGACGCTCGACGGTGACAGTCGCTTGTCCAGCCTGGCGCAGGATGGCTGGCAGATCGAATACCTGAGCTACACCCAGCAGAACGGTTTCTGGTTGCCTGAACGCATGAAGCTGCACGGGCAGGACCTGGACGTCACGCTGGTCATCAAGGACTGGCAACCACGCAAACTGGGGCGATGAGCATGTCGCAACCACGACTGACACTGCCCGCCCCAGCCAAACTGAATCTGATGCTGCACATCACCGGGCGCCGCGCTGACGGTTATCACGAACTGCAGACGCTGTTTCAGTTTCTCGATTACGGCGACGAGCTCAGTTTCGCGCTTCGGAATGATGGAGAGGTGCGCCTTCAGACGGAAATCGCCGACGTCCCCCACGACAGTAATCTGATCGTCAGAGCGGCTCGCGCCCTCAAAGAGCAATCCGGTTGCTCGCTTGGCGTTGATATCTGGCTGAAAAAAGTCCTGCCCATGGGTGGCGGCATTGGCGGCGGAAGCTCCGATGCGGCAACGACATTGCTCGGCCTGAATCATCTCTGGCAGCTTGGCTGGGATGAAGATCGGCTAGCGGCGCTGGGCCTCAAGCTTGGGGCAGACGTGCCGGTTTTCGTGCGTGGACATGCCGCTTTTGCGGAGGGCATCGGCGAGATACTGACCCCCGTAACCCCCGAAGAACCTTGGTATCTGGTGCTGGTGCCGCAAGTATCTGTAAGTACAGCAGAAATTTTTTCAGATCCGCTGTTGACACGTGACACTCCGCCCATTAAAGTGCGCCCCGTTCCCAAGGGAAACAGTCGAAACGACTGCTTACCGGTTGTAACGAGGCGGTATCCAGAAGTTGGTAACGCTTTGAATTTGTTAGGTAAATTTACCGAAGCAAAATTAACCGGAACTGGAAGTTGTGTGTTTGGGGCCTTCCCAAGCAAAGCTGAAGCTGATAAAGTCTCGGCCCTTCTTACAGAGACCCTTACGGGGTTTGTAGCAAAAGGCGCAAACATCTCGATGTTGCACCGGAAGTTACAAACG
>LIDZ01013393.1_pt1 | contig 23168 bp, 23 predicted proteins | sample 644651 | NCBI WGS metagenome assembly LIDZ01 (sample SAMN03856242, study PRJNA289617) | food metagenome | isolation source: wine grapes on drying loft during traditional withering process | host: Vitis vinifera cv. Corvina | place: Italy: Gargagnago di S. Ambrogio di Valpolicella | collected 2014-01 | reverse complement strand
TGTGATTAATATCATATTCTAAGGTTGAAATGGACATACATCTGCTATTAAATCAAATTCTGAGGTGGAATTGATTTTACCGAAAGAGCGGCCTTTTTTCAATTTTCACCTTCCTGATTATGGTTAATTAACAGGCGTGGTAAATGATATGTTTTGATAATTGATTCAAATAAATCACAACCTAAAAATATCCGCATGGATTATCAAGGTTGTGATTTATTTGAATCAATTATCTTATTTGAAGAATTACCTTGTATTCATCCTAGGCATAAAATATTTATCGAAATAATATTTGAATTCACCTTCTTGTTCTTTATTTGCGATAGCACCTTTTGGTAAGATGACTCCTTGTGTGTCCGAAATATACAAGAAATAGTGTTTAGTGTCTTCCCTTATTACGACGAACTGATTCCAGTCAAAGAAAATATTGGTAAGCTCAGTCTTTCGAAGTATACCGTTATCATCGAATGTCATGGTGTTGTGGCCAAGTATTAAATCTAAATTTTGCTTTTTTAATAATCTAGTTAATGAGTAAAGGGTGACTCTGCTATACATGATTATGAAAAAAGCAGTCCAGAGTATGAGTATGCCAAAGCTTACGAAATTAATGGACTTTAATGATAAGACAAAAAGTTCAAGTGTGGTGAACAGGGTGAATATAGCCCACTTTGTTTTTTTATGATGTTTTGAATTAAGGACAAAATCTTTTTGTAAATCGAGGAGATCATCAAATACTATATCAAACCTTAATTCCATTCTTATTTTCTCCTTTTCTATTTTTGTTTTATTATAGCTCACATGACAATAATAGGTAAATAAGGATTCTGTATTTGCTTAAATAGTTCAAAGAATAATTCACAGTAACTTAGTATTTCTCTAAGAAATACTGGGTCTTAGCAACAATTGATGTGATTAATATCATATTCTAAGGTTGAAATGGACATACATCTGCTATTAAATCAAATTCTGTGGTGGAATTGATTTTACTGAAAGAGCGGCCTTTTTTCAATTTTCACCTTCCTGATTATGGTTAATCAACAGGCGTGATGAAATAAGTAACTTTTAGAACCTGATTTATTTAAATGACATGGATTTTTTTGATTTTTGAGCTTCCACCTTTCATTTTTCTGGTGAATAAACGATAGTTGAATTTATTAATTTCAAATTTCCTTACAGAAGGAGGAAGAATATTGGACAAGTTCCAAGACCAACTGAGAGAGTTGAAGGAATGGGAAATCAGGGCGGTTCTTAATGATGTTTTGAATATGACGGCATATACTGGCTCCAAAGGAGAAGGGGAGGAGCGTAATCTTGCAGACGGAGTAATGAAGTTATGGGACGACCATTTGGAAGAAGCACGTAAACGTCGGATGGAAGCCGAAGAACTTCAAAGTGGCGTCCATCTTGTATTCGGCTTGTCCGATGCAGGTTCATTGAAAGTAACACTAAGTGAGATCGGTAAACGACAAGAGAATAAAGTTCTGGCGTTTAACGACCTGTTTTCAATCGGACCCATTATGAATTTGGATAAGCTGGAAGGACAGCAGCGCAGGCTGTATTGGCTAATGGAACGGTTTTCTGATTATAAATTCGATGACGGTAATAACCAAGAGCATCAAATAGGGCACATGATAGAAACGATAGCGAGAATTCCGGAAGATAAGTCCGTTACCATCTGGTGCGGTGATAACGCCCATGATCAGACGGGCATGCGTTTTGCACTATATCTTCTGAAAGAACGGGAGCATCCCGTCAGCGTTGTGAATGTATCGGAGGCCTGCATGGACATCCGGACGTACACGCAAGAGAAAATGCCACCCTATGCGCAGGGCTTAATTGAAAGAGACATTTTTAGAGAGATTGTCAAAAGAAGTAATGACGTTATGCCTTTGGATGCTGACCGGAGGCGGTTCTATGAATCAGAATGGTTAGAGATATCGAGTCAGGGGCACATGTTGCGCTTATGGCAGGACGGAGAGATCAAGGGCCGGGAAGAGGATGAACTGGACGGTATCATCTTAGAATCGGTAACTAAACTCCAAGAAGAAGAGACCATGGATGGGTTCGTCAAGACGGGTAGTGTAGTGACCAAAGTATTCGAGAATTCACGTCAGCTGGTGGGGTACCCATTTATTGAGTATAGGATTTGGACTTTAATTAGCGATGGTATTCTGACATTCAAAGGGCTTCCAGGCGCAATGCATCAGTATTCAGTTCGTATTCCGTGAAATTTAATTTCAACTAAATAATGAATTAATTGAAAGAAAATTGAGGGACAACAGAATGAAACGAATGCCATTCGAACGTCCAAATGACCATTATGAAGAACGGATTTCTAAAATTGATGAGCAACTTTGTTCATTGCAAAAACAACGCAAGGAAATTTCTAACACGCCAGCGTTGTGAAGTTAAGTATAGATTTGGACTCGACAAATATTCAGTAGATAATCGACCTCAACAAAGTTTAATTAAACTGTATTTGGGCACGCCTGTTGATTAACCAATAAATTACATCTAAAGATAGCAAAAAGGACGCCTTTTCTGTAGAATCGTTTGTACCACCAAAAGATTCGAAAATGAAAGAGGCGACCTCATGAAAAAGTCTACCACGTTTCAGAATCTCATTCAATCCGTTCTTACAAAAGAAGAAGTGCAATCTCTCACTAAATCTATAGATTACCAAGATTCAGCACGAAAGTTCACAGTCCATACGTTATTGAAATACTGGGCACAAGCTGCATTTGAACAATGGAATGGTTATCGCGATGGCGCAGATCGTGCTCCTGCAAGTGGACTACCTCAAGTGGATTATTCCACGTTTTCAAAAAAAGCCAAAGATGTTCCATTTGAATTTTTCAAAAGATGCTTTCATTACTTGATTCAAAAGTCTAACCGACAAACGCAGCGGAAGTTACAATTCCCGAAGGAACTATTACTAATCGATTCAACAACAATTACTGTAGGGAAAACTCGTCTTTTATGGGCTCCATATCATGGCGAACGAGCTGGAATAAAACTGCATGTTGCCTTCCATGCAGAAAGCGGGCAACCTCAGCAAGTTGTTGAAACGGTTGGTTCTCGTCATGATGGTCCTATAGGTGAGGTACTTGCTAATCCAGAATTTATCTTAGTTCAAGATCGTGCTTATGGTAAAATTGAACGCTTAGATCGTTATACATCTGAACGTCAATCCTTTGTGATCCGCTTAAAAGATAATGTGCATCTGGTATCACCTCATGCCTTACGCCGTCAAAAAATTGAGAATTCACCTGTTACGCAAGACATTACTTGTCAACTTGGTACGCCTCAATGTCGATCTCAAAAACGGCATCGTGTTGTAACATTCCAAGACGGACATGATCATGAAATTCGAGTTGTTACGGACCTCATGATGGCTTCTAGTGAACAAATTGCTCAGATTTACAAGATACGTTGGCAAATTGAGCTTTTCTTTCGATGGATAAAACAACATTTGAATATCCCAACGTTATTTGGAACGTCGGAAAATGCTGTTTACGGACAACTTTATTCGGCTTTAATTGTTTATGTGTTACTCAAAGCATTTTACGATGTTGGGGAATCCGTCGTTCCTTGTCATGCAAGTTTGTCTTTTGCACAATTTTCTCGCCTATTATTACTTGATGATCTTCCAAGTATATGGGCTGTTAAGCTTGTATTTCTTAGACAGAAAGCTAGTGTGTTTCTATTTTCTAAACAGGAAGTTTCTGTTTAATCAACAGGCGTGACATTATTACTCTTTTATTGTGTGGAAGCTACAATGTGTTTATGATGCTGAAGATGCTTTTCAAGATTGGATTAGTGCACTGTATCAAGCAAGATCTCAGAGAATGCCAAACAATCCAGCAGCTTATGCAGTGAAAATGCTGAAGAACATCATCAGTCAATATGTAAAAAAGAAAGTCAAACAAGAGAAGCTAGATTCCGCATTGAAGGAGATTGCAGTAACGATAGGCACCGAGGGTGGTACTTATATAGGGTACGACATTATGAATATCACTGTCAGTCTATCCGTTGATATATTCCACGATGAATTGCAGGAATTGCTATATAAGTTATCTATAGTAGAGCGACAGTATATAATATTGAATGTGATTTGTGGTTATACGAGCAGGGAGATTGCTGATGCTTTTAATGATACTGTTGCTGCTGTTACAAAAAGAATTCAACGAGCTAAGAAGAAAATGAAAGGCTATATACAGAATCTGCTTGTCTAATGTGGATGGCGTCTAATTTGGAAGCGAAAATATTTATTTGTTGAAAGCTAGAATACTCCGGTGAGTATTAACCTCCAAGCCTTGTTACCACACCACAACTAACAGTACAATAATTCCGAGCCAAATCAGCCAGATTACTGGGTGACCGAAATTTAATCCCCAGCCGACTCCGAACCTTTTCTCGACGATTAGGTTTGGATCTTTGCGATTGAAATAAATCATACCTAATAGCCATTTATCATCATCATCATGGACAGGTCTGACATTGGAGCAATCAGCAGATCGCTCCAAGCGGCTTCCGCCCTGACCAGCCCAGAACGATAAGGCGTAGGCGTATAGGATGATAAAGGCTATTATGATTAGGATAATGGGGATAGCGAAATTGATGTTAAGCAGAGACATCATGTTTAGTTGCACGACGGAAAACAGGATAACTATTAAGAAGCTTGCTGTAATCATAAAACATGACCAAGTACGGCGGAAAGTTACGTCTTGTCTGATGGAACGGTTAGGATCAGTGGGTTGAACCTGCTGCTTCACTTTGCGAATACTCCAATTCTCAAATATGAACAAAAGTGTTATGAACACTTGCATTATCGTAGGCATAAACATAGAACTATAAGATTTAGCTGCATAGCGGTCTACGTTCCAATTGCTGTTGTAATGGATCGGAATCTGATCAGGAATCAGATCGTAGTTGCGTAGCACAGTTACAATACTAACAACAATAATTAAAACATGAATGAGGAACCAATTACTAGACAAGCCAATGTTTCTTTTCCGAAATCCAGTGTCCACTGCCATAATCGATGGTTCCGGAGCAATAGGCAGCATAGGTAGTAACCTTTTCATTTTGAAATGATAGCTAATGTTTATGACTAGGGAGATTACGACCATGGCGAGTGAATAAGTGACAATGATCCAACTTTGTTGCTTGGAATGTTCATCACCGTATATTAGGCAGATGATACAAACAATGAATAGGATGGTATGCAAGGTAGCACTAATCCTAGCATATGACTTCCGCATCTGGCGCAAAGGCTCACTGTGGAATTGTACAGCGCTGACGGTGACCCCAAAACTAATCGTCTCTCTTGTTAAATAAGGCATGCTTACCATGAGTACAATGGTAGGTACAAATACAAAGACCATTACTATAACAGGCATTATCGTCATATCATTCGCCTCCTCTTATACATAAGTGTGTATTCGAAAACTCTATAACCCTTATAGCATAGGCGATTCATCACTATGCCTTTTTGCGTATGATTATCCTATTAACTTAGGATAGGTAATCGACTTGAACATAAATTTAATTATAATCGATTTTAGTGACTATAAGGGTGAAATTAACAATTTATCCAGATTTTTTTGCTACGCAGAGCTACTCATCTGACAACTGAATTATGGCAAGTACATCTGTTTGAAATTCTGTGTAGGTAAAGGACAGGTTTTCGTTATCCCAATTTTTTTTCGATGCTTAGCCACGAAACGATAGACAGGATTTCGGATGAAGGGTGGGATAACCAGCAGTAGCAAAATTGGGCGAAATGCTCGCCTCGTATCTGCAATGGCGCGGATTACTGCGTCAGAGTATAAATAAGTGCGTCCATGCTTAATATAGTACATGCTGTCCACATGATCTTCCAAGTATATGGGCTGTTAAGCTTGTATTTCTTAGACAGAAAGCTAGTGTGTTTCTATTTTCTAAACAGGAAGTTTCTGGTTAATCAACAGGCGTGGTATTTGGGAGAACATTACGATTGTAGAATGGCTGGAGGGAGCGGCTCAACAGGTCTTGAAATCGTAATGAGGCTGCCAGAATCATCGGCAGTCTTTTTTTACGTTATTACTGGATATGCCCTCAAGTCATGGAATACTACGTATCAAGAAATGAAAGTAACATATCTAATCCCAAAAAAATTTTTGAGCAAAATTAATTACAGCAATTTTGGATCAGTCGAATAGTCAAGATTAATCTATACTAAACAGAATACTGGAATAGCGGAGGACATATGAGTGGAATTACCATTCGTACAATAAATGAAAATGATGCTGAGATTAATGAGAGGGGATAATATATGACTGATTACTATGGGGAACTTTGCACAAAAATATATGAAATCGATAAATCCTATTCAAAAGGAATAGAGCTTGATTTTTATCTTTCTTTTGTTAAAGACCCGAATATGAAAGTGTTGGAACCGATGTGCGGAAACGGTAGAATGCTTATCCCTTTTATGCAAAAAGGAATTAGTATTGAGGGGTTTGATATCTCAGAAGAGATGCTTAAAGTATGTAAAGAGAAAGCGGAGAAACTGAATCTCAAACCAAACATATATTTTGAAAAAATAGAAGAATTCAAAGGGAATAATACATATGACTTAATCATAATCCCATTTGGATCATTTTCATTATTGCCTGATGCATTGGTTTACAAAAGTCTCTCTAATTTGAAATCTGCTCTTAAAAGTGAGGGAAAGCTATTGTTAACGATTATGTTGAAATACGATGGAATCGAAGAGATTCCTGAATGGATGGAATTGGAACAGATACAGTTCGATGATGAATTGATTGTCTCATACAAAAAAGTTCATTATGACGTGGAAGAGAGTATGCTTACTAACCAGTTGAAATATGAATCGGTCAAAAATGGGCACATCAAAAAAACAGAAATTATGGATTTCCCTATTCGTCTTTACGATTTAGAAGAATTTGAAAATACGCTTAAATCTAATGGGTTGGAAAATATTGTTGTTCATAGCGTGAAGGATGGTTATGGAGAAGGTACCTTATTTTATGTCATTGAATGCTCAACGTAATGATCTATTTGAATGCTAATTACCAAACCTAGACTAACCATATTAATCAGTAGAGAGCTTCCTCCGTAACTGATAAATGGTAACGTAATTCCTGTTAAGGGCATTAAACCTAGAAACATTCCGATATTTTCAAAAATCTGATATAGAAACATAGAGATGATTCCAATGATAATGATTGACCCTTCCCTTGATCTGCAGTCTAATGCGATGATAATTAATCGATAAATAAGAAAAAAATAGAGCAGTAGAACTACCGCTACACCGACAAACCCAAATTCCTCTGCAACTACAACAATGATAGAATCTGAATACGTGTAGGGTACTAATGCCAATTGAACGGAAGAACCGTTCATATATCCTTCTCCGAACAATCCTCCTGAACCGATTGCAATCAAGGCATTTTAGAATGGTACGATGCATCTCTGCTAGCTTGATCAGGGATAAGCCAAGGATCTAATCGATTCAAATAGTGTTCTTTATTAATACTCACTAGATAAGATGGTAAAGGTGTTGAATTCCAATGAATATAATGCCTATATGTAGTATAAATTGTATTTAATTCCTTTTCATCCCATCCGTATAAACGATATAAATAAAAATCATTAACATCTTCGGGTATAAATGATAATCCAGATGCTTTATTATAATAGTGTAAGTGAGTTGAAGTTGCATCAAGAATTGTGTTGTCTAAATCTACTCCAATATGCAAAGGTGAACAACTCCTAACTAAATTTAATAGATTTCTGAGATCCAATTATACCATATAAGGCAATTAATTATGATTATTGCCGATTATTTGCAAGCAGATTCTACGGATACGTCCCCGACGGCAAAGTAACAGGAGGCCCATGATTTGATCAAGTATATGAAAGGGGTATATGAAGCTTGGATCGACTATCCCAAAAGAGAGGGAACTGTCATCGCGAGCAGGTACCGAATACAACGATTCCTTGGCATTGGCAGCTATGGGTTGACCTATATTTGCATAGATGTGGATTCCGATCAAGAGGTAGTTCTGAAGCAATCCAAACCAAGTAAAGGGACAGTCGGTCGAGATTTGTTGTTCCGAGAGATTGACGTTCTGGGACGGCTACGGCATCCTTCGATTCAGAAATGCTTAGCGTCGTTCGAATATAAGAAAAAGTTGTTTATGGTAACCGATTATGTGAAAGGAAAGACGGTTGAAGATTTGATTTTCGAGCGTGAGGCTGTGTTTTCTGAAAAGGAAGCACTTTGTTTCGTTCGCAGATTGATGGAGATATTAAGTTATGTTCATGAACAAGGATTCGTCCATCTCGATATCCGGTTACCGAACGTCATATTGGATGGAGATCAGATATACCTCATTGATTTCGGGCTGGCCTGTCGCTTGGGGGAGTCGATTCGAGCGAAATTTGGATCGACTGCGGAAACATCGCAAAGTAAAACCGCTGAGGTTCCAAACGATCTATATGGTATTGGCCACTTTATTCTTTTTATGCTGTATTCTGGGTATGATTCATGCTCTTCTGAAGTTGAATTGAATTCAGGATGGGAGGACGAGTTGACTGTATCACCGATGACCAAGCATATGCTACGTAAGCTACTCCAGATCGATCCTCCGTATACGGATCCACAACAATTTGTGCGAGATTTGGATCACTCGTTGAATCGATGAGTATATAACAAAAAGAAGCCGCTATATGCGGCTTTTTTGATTAGCTAGAGCTTCTAGATTTATTTTTGTAGTAGCCACGGCCTTGATTGTTATGTCCATAACCATTGTCGGACGAATTACGGCGACCATAATTTTGCTTGCGACTGCTGGAGCTGTAGCGACTATTTCGCTGTTTGGAATGTTGGACTGACCCCAACAATTTTTGGAGTAAACGCTTAAGCATTTTTTCATTCCTCCTTAGGTTTTTGTTGTTAATACGGATATAAGGGCGTGTGGTTTCAAATTCAACCGACTTAAATAGCTTTATTTAAAAGGAGAGCTTAGCGTGTGAAAAAAATCCATAGTTATAGGTATTACGATATCTATTATTTTTTTGTGCTTTTGGATGACACTAAAACAAGATGTTGAGGGTATTGATATACAGAGAAATCTAGCAGATTTTCATGCAATTGGTAAATCAGTAGGAATAAAAAGCGATTACAATATCGATTTGAAAATGGATCAACTATTATCATTTTTATAAATTGGTTAGTGCTTAAAAAGAATGTGAAATAATGTTACTGACTAGGCGTTATTTCGGTGCGTATTTTTAATATTACTCGCGCTTACTTTAAGGCAACAATCAGTTATTGGCGGATCATTTAGTAATTCCTATTTCCACTCCATGCACCAAAGTAGGCTAAAGACCATAAGGTTATATTAGGATGAAAAGTTTAATATCCAGTATTCGTTATTTACAATTTCTACTGATAGGAATATAATTGTGTAAAAGTTGCCTTAGGTAAAAATAATTGTATGAAGACAAACTAATTTCGGAGGACCAACTATGTCTGGACAAATAAACATTCAAAGTGAAAATCAAATTATAATCCAAAAGCAAAGGGATAGACTGAATACGGAGACCATATTGAAGGGAAGAGGCATATCTAAACTGCTTCCATTCCTTGGTCCGGCGTTTATAGCTTCTGTTGCCTACCTAGATCCAGGTAACTTTGCCACCAATATTACAGCGGGTTCGCGATATGGATATCTTTTGTTATGGGTCATTGTCTTTTCCAATTTAATGGCGGTATTAATTCAATCTTTATCAGCCAAACTTGGAATTGCTACTGGAAAGAACCTTCCCGAAGTTGCGCGTGAACGTTTTCCGAAGAAGGTTTCCTTATTTCTATGGATCCAGAGCGAATTAGTAATCATTGCAACGGACTTAGCAGAATTCATAGGAGCGGCATTAGGACTTTACTTGTTGTTTGACATTCCTATGCTGCTGGCAGCCTTTATTACAGCAGCAGGCTCGTTTGCTATTCTGGAGTTACAACGCCGAGGTGTCCGTACACTTGAAGCGGGGATTAGTGCCATGATCCTAATTGTTGCAGTAGCCTTTGCTTTTCAAGTCATCCTCGCTAAGCCTGATATCGGTGCTGTTGTTTCAGGTATGGTGACACCGAAGTTTCAAGGGGTAGACAGTATTTTACTTGCTGCTGGAATTCTTGGAGCGACGGTCATGCCGCATGCCATTTATCTTCATTCATCGCTCACACAAAATAGAATTGTTGGACGAAATCCGCGTGAGAAGAAACATATTTATAAAATGGAACTATTCGATATCGTTATTGCTATGGCAATAGCTGGAGCTGTTAATCTGGCTATGGTGGTTATCGCGGCCGCATTATTTTTCAAGAATGGTCTGGATGTAGATGATCTAGAGGTAGCCTTTAACCAGTTTGGACAATTAATCGGCCCTTCTGCTGCCATCCTGTTTGGACTTAGCCTACTTATTGCGGGTCTGGCTAGCGCTTCTGTAGGAACTATGGCAGGAGATGTAGTCATGCAGGGTTTTATCAAAAAACGTATTAATTTATATCTACGCAGAGCCATTACGACGATACCTCCTCTGGTCATCATTTGGAGTGGTATCGACGCTACCAAAGCCCTAATTATGAGCCAAGTTATACTATCATTTGGTATTGCCTTCGCCTTGATTCCACTGATTATATTTACAAATAACAAAAAGTTAATGGGGGATTTGGCCAATCATTCTTTCACTAAAGTAGTGGCCTGGATCATCGCAGCCATTGTAGTCTCATTGAACTTATTTCTAATCGTAGAGATTTTCATTTAACTTATGGATGCACTACAAATAGATCGCATAACGCCAAATCCCTTACCTTTTAATCAAAAGAGGTGAGGGATTTTGATAATTCGGTGCACATGGCAAATAACAAAGCAATAGCCGCCTCGACGTTATAGGTTAAATTAAAAGACTAAGTGCCCGGTTTTTAAGGTACTTAGTCTTTTTGTGATCGATTAGACGAAGAATTATGAATGAAATTCTTCTATGGTAATTCGTAGGTTGAATGAGTTCACATAGTCTCTTTTTGGACAGGCGACTTGTGAACGATTGTGATTGATTTGTTATAGACCATTAGGATATACACTACGTCCACTATTAAGATGAGAATATACAAGATCGTTAATAAAATGGATTGCGGGAAGAATGAATAGCAGAGTATGGAAGCGCACAGGGTTCCTATCATTTTTAAGTAAGCGATAGTTAGGGATTGACTTTGCAGCTCTTTGTTCATCAGCATTTGAATGAAAAGGATGGACATCACTAAATTGATGCCAAAGGCGGAATACAAACTCATCGTATCGTGAAACTCAATCGCCATTGCATACTGAACCAGAAAAGCTATGACAATTAAGGCGAAGACAGAAACATAAAGCATGCGTTTTGGAAATGTCCTTTTTGAATAATAGAGAAATTGCAGCAGAATGATACAGTCTAATAGAAACCAAATTAAGGTTACGATTTGCTGAAGAGGATGGAAAGGTAAAATAAAAGTTAATAGAAATTCCCAAGAAATGTTTAAACATATTGCGCCTAGGGGCACTCCGTAAGATTGATCCTTAAACCCTTTATAAATGATGAGTACATAGGCAATAGTCCAAAATAGGGCGATCCCAAACATCAGGATAAATTCTACCTTTTGCGGTAATAGGTGCTCCATAATCATGTAGTGTAAATCACATCCTTTTCAAAAAAAATTGGTCAGTAGGAGTATTTAGATTAGCCTGTCTATGTATATGAAACAAGCAATCTATGTAGACCATATAGCGCATTGGGCGTTGGATGAAAAGATAGCAATAGACAGGCTCCCACCCAGCTACATATTCAATCCCAATACGAGGGGGCTAACTATTCAAGGGATGGTAGGAATCCTAATGACCCAACGCCTGATGGGTTCTCCCGAACCTCCTGGTATATTTCGCGATTTCTTGAAATCAACATACAAGGCGATCGAGGCCTGAGATATATAATAATAAGATGCGGAAAATGACATTTAATGTGGTTTATACTATGAATTAATTGAACGAATATAGAGGAAATAATTGGTTTTTGTCGAATATCCCTATTAATTAAAGAAAGAGGAGGGAAATTATTGAGTTTTGACAAAACGAAAGAAAATCAAGCGATTACCTATCATCGTGTTAGGCTCTCTCATTATGCTATTCTTCTGGTACTCCTGATCGGGAGCTTATTTAGTGAATCGAATACAGTTCTTGCAGCAGATGCATCAACTGATTCGTTCGGGTATACATCAGATCAATTAGAAGGGCTTAAGTTCCTCAATGAGGTACGAGCCAAAGTAGGGGTTCAGCCAGTTCGATTGAATGCAGCCCTTACGAAAGCGGCCATTTCACATGCTGAATATTACAATTTGAATCATGTTGATCATCCAAACCTTAGTGCGCATAGTGAGACATTAGGCAGTCCCGGTTTTACAGGAAAATCAATCTCTGATCGTGTTAAGGTCGCTGGATGGGTATCGGGTAAAGGAGGATCTGGTTACGGTGAGGTGATGCATTACCAGCAGAAGAGCAGCATTGAAGCTATCCAAGGCTGGCTCGATACAGCCTATCACCGTGCCATTATACTAGATTCGAGCTTTGAAGAAGTGGGAATTGGTCTTGCCGGGGGGACAGCAGTTATTGATGCAGCAGGTTCCGGCAAGAAGCTCCCTATAGACGGTGGCGTAGCCGTGTACCCCTATGATCAGCAGACGGGCGTGCCCGTAGGATTTTATGGATTTGAGAATCCTAATCCGCTTGAACAATTTAATGTGAAGTTCTCTGGTTCTATTATTTCGGCAGTCACGCAGAAAGCGTTAATATCGCATAAAGTGGTGATCACCGATGAGCGTGGAACAGAGATTAGCTACAATGAAGAAGTCTATGGAAAAAATGTTTTGTTTCTATATCCTACTTCAATATTAAAAGGATACCATAAGTACACCGTTTCGCTGGAATATCAAATCGAAGGCTCTTCAGATACGAAGAATAAAGTATGGTCCTTCACCACGGGCAAAGGTCATACCCTTACGCATCTAACTCCAAACTACAATGAAGTTGTTATTAATGAGGGAGGGAGTTTCCAGCTTCAGGTACAGGGTGAATATGACGATGGCACAACGGATGTCCTGAATAATGAAATTAAGTATTCCAGTAACCGCCCAATGGGTTTAACGGTATCCTCGTCCGGTGGTTTATCAGGGATTAAGGCAGGAGAATACATAGTCACATCTACTTCTGAAGGCAAGTCCTCGAATATTAAGGTGAAAGTATATCCGAAGTTGAAAACAAAAGTATACCCTGCTGTGGATTCTAGCAAGTTGACGGATACAGCAACGGTAAGCGAAGCAGAGTTCTGGACAATGCTCCTTGAAGCATATCATGTCAACATTCAGGCTTACCAACCAACGAAAATAAAACATTGGGCTGATGCTGCTTACCTGATCGCAAAAGAACGCAATTTTCCGCTCGAAGGATTGAACAAACTATCTGCAAGAGATACTCGAATTTCCCGTCTGAAAGTGGCCGAAATTATCGCTGCAGTTGATGGCATGCATTTCAAAGACTACAATGCTGTGAAATACGTGTTAGGAAAAGAATATGTTAAAGGAGTGACGGATACGTCACTCCTAGGATATCAGGGGGAGAAGCTCCTTACCCGCGCAGAGGCAGTGCAGATCCTGTTGGATTTACGGCCCAAGCTCAGTGAACTACGAGGCCGGCCAGTGAGTGTAACTCCTAATTCTATCTTGCCAAAGGAACTCAAACCGAGATTATACATCAAGCCCAATAAGATCGAAGATCAAATGATTTTTGCGGAATTCCATGAAGATCATACACTCACCATTGAAGGGAAGTTCACACAATTTGCGGGTCAAAGCTTTGTGATGATGGTGCAGACGGGGAGTAAACCTACAAAAGAGATTCAGGATATTCCCATAACATTGGATAGCCAGGGCATGTTCAAAGTTTCCGCGGGTCCATTCCAGCAAGATTCTTTAAATCTATTTCTATCAACTCCTGGGAATTATTACTTTATAGGCGTAGAATATAACACGATGAATGATTCTACCTATCAGTAGTTAATGAATTAATACAATAAGTTTAAGGGACTCTACCAGCTTGTGTTGGTAGAGTCCTTTTTCTAGCTGAATTTATCGAGTGCTGATGATGTTAGTGTGTTTGTAGTATCACATTTAAAAAAAATACTTGTAAAGATTGGAAACTATGATATATTATTATCCCTTCCATTTTTTACATGTGAAGAATTAGTTTGGAAATTGCGAACAGGAGGACTACCTAATTGCGCTGGCTAAAATGGGATCTCAATCTGAAAATCAGGCTGATGGGAGAAACGCTTTTCAATATGCTTTTCTGGATGTACTTCCCTTTCATGATCCTGTTCTTTAGTGATGCATTTGGTAAAACCGTAGCCAGCATGTTGATGACTGTGCCCCCACTAATAGGGATCATAGGGGGCTTGTTTGGAGGTTATTTAGCTGACCGGCTAGGCCGACGCCCAGCCATGCTACTAGGATCATTCATGCAGGCCGCTATGTTTGGGTTATTCGCTATCTCTTCGTCTCACTGGCTCGATTATTTCGCATATGTGGGGGTTGGGCTAGGCGGATCGATATATTCACCGGCCAGCTCAGCGATGGTAGCTGATATTACACCTGAGAAGGATCGGAGAATGGTATTCGCTACTTTTGTAACAGGCAAGAATATTGGCGCCGTATTTGGACCGCTGCTGGGGTCCATTTTTTTCATTCATCATCGAACGGAGCTTTTGTGGACCTGTACAATCGTCACGTTGCTCTATTCCCTTGTGATCCTATGGAAGATAAGAGAGACGCTTCCGAAGACGTCAATGACTACGCAAGAATCGTATAATATGAGCATGGTATTTAAGGAACAATGGCATAACTATGGCGTAATATTACGTGATAAAGTCTTTGCTCTATATATTGTTGCAGGTATTCTGGTCACCATTGCTTTTATGCAACTTGATATGTATCTTGCCACGTATGTCAAAGAATACGTACCGGCACAGACGCTGCTTGCGTTCAAGGGTTGGACTTTTTCTCTCAGTAACACTGAGATTTTCGGATGGATGCTTGGCCTAAACGGTCTAATGTTTGTTCTGTTAGTCATGCCTGTGACGAAGTGGTTCGAACATTGGAGTGACCGAAATATTTTTATTACCTCCTCGATATTGTTCGGGTTAGGTATGTTTTTGATCGGCTTAACCACTAACGTATGGTTATTATTTATTTTCACTTTTATTTTTACAATTGGAGAGCTATCCCGCTCACCAGTGACTCAGAGCTTTGTAAGTGAGTATGCACCTGCTCATGCAAGGGGGCAGTATATGGGAGCATCCAACCTGCAATATACGATTGGTCGCTTTTTTGCCCCACTAACCATTTTTCTTTCTTCTTGGCTTGCGCCTATTGGGGTGTTTGGCTTCATTTTCCTAGTTACACTGATAAGCGCTGCTCTTTATGTAAAGCTTTTTCAAATCATTCCGAAAAGCTGAATTACATATTGAAGGGTAGCGGAATCCCACATACTTTTCTGCGTAATGATCTAGCTGTAGGAATAGCAGCCGTTCTATCCAAATCGGGTTATGAAAATAAGACATACGAGCTCACCGCACCACTTCCATGGACTTTCAATGATCTAGTAATAGCTCTGTCTGAGCTTTCAGGTAAGCCTATAATTCTCCGTCAGGATCCGCAGATCCAAAACTGGATATATAGTTTTTTGGGCAAAATTGATACTTGTGTTCAATTCCTTCACGATAATCGCGAAGTCCATAAGCTACATCCTCCAGCTGATAGTAAGCAGATTTCAATAAAAATATGGGATCGAATATTATTCGACCCCGTCTATACTTTATTTTTTGAAAACTATTAATGTTTTGCTCCCACGTTTGCTAGTTTTTCTGGTTGGTGTTTGTAACGGAAAGTGAAGAAGAAAATGATTCCTAATAGCATGGCATATGCAGCAAAGAGGAGCCAAATAGTCTGCCAATCTTTCATGCCATCTACAGTGAAATAATCCACTACTTTACCACTTACAATTGATCCTACATAAGCACCGACACCATTAACCATTGTCATAAATAGTCCTTGTGCACTGGCGCGAATATCAGAGCTAACTTCTTTTTCGATATAGATGGAACCCGAAATATTAAAGAAGTCAAAGGCACAACCATAAACAATCATAGATAACATTAGTAATACAAAGCCAAATGGTGAAGGATCACCGAATGCAAATAGGCCAAAACGTAATGTCCATGCAAGCATACTTATTAACATAACTTTTTTAATGCCGAACTTTTTCAAGAAGAAAGGAATGGCAAGGATAAAAGCAACTTCAGCCATTTGTGAAACGGATAAGAGAATGGATGGATATTTTACAACAAAACTATCGGTATAAGCCGGATTTGATGCAAAATCATGTAAGAATGGATTGCCAAATGTATTTGTGATTTGTAATACAGCACCAAGTAACATAGCGAATACGAAAAATAGTGCCATTTGTGGTTTTTTGAATAAAACGAAAGCATCTAAACCAAGCATGCTGACCCAGTTTTGATTTTTCTTTTTTTTCGCAGTTGGAACCAAAGGCATAGTAAGAGAATAAAGAGCCAAAACAAGTGATGCACCAGCTGCGATATAAAGCTGCATGTTACTCAGTTCGAATCGGAACATACTAATTGCCCACATCGCTATGATAAAACCAATTGTTCCAAAAACACGAATGGGTGGGAAACTTGTGACCGTATCAAAATTATTCTTCTCTAAGCAGGTGTAAGAAATGGTATTGGATAAAGCGATAGTTGGCATAAAGGCCATCGCATTTACAAGCAAGACCCAGAACATTATAGTGGGATCACTTATTGAAGCTGCATAATAGAGCGCTCCCGCACAAATCAGATGAAGGATGATGTATAGACGATTGGCAGGAACCCATTTATCGGCTACAATTCCTATTAAACTTGGCATAATTACAGCTGCAATACCTTTTGTACTATAAACAATCCCAACTTCTATACCCGAAAAACCGAGTGTATTAATCATGTAAGAGCCTAGTGTAACAAGCCAACTTCCCCAAATAAAGTATTGTAAAAACGACATGATTTTTAAACGGTTTTTAATCCCCATGTTGTTCCTCCTACATTGTATCGATTGTTTTTATCATAATGATAAAAAGTGGATAAATTAAAACCGGGAAATCACTTCTTTAACCAGTTTCAGAAAAGTTTCTTTTACACGGTCTGCCGTTTCAATGACTTCATCGTGACTAAGTGGTTGGTCAAGAATGCCGCAAGCCATATTAGTTAAGCAAGAAATTCCTACAGTATCCATTTTGGCATGAGTTGCAATTAAAGCTTCAGGTACCGTTGACATCCCTACAGCATCAGCACCTAGAGTACGAATCATTCGAATCTCAGCAGGTGTTTCATAAGTTGGACCCGTCCACCAAGCATAAACACCTTCACGTAAATTCACGTTTTGTTCCGTTGCAACCTCTTTAACGATGGATCTTAATTTTTTATTATACACTTCCGAAACATCAGGAAAACGAGTGCCTAAATCCGCATTGTTAGGGCCAATCAAAGGGTTATTAGCTGTTAAGTTGATATGGTCGGTAATTAGCATCAAATCACCAGGATTGAAATCGGTATTAATTGCACCACAAGCATTGGTTACGATTAATTTGTCAACACCTAGCGCTTTCATAACACGAACAGGGAAGGTAACTTGGTCAAGTGTAAATCCTTCGTAATAATGGAAGCGGCCTTTCATTGCAACGACGTTCTTTCCTGCAATCGTCCCTATGACAAGTTCATTTGCATGGCCAACCGCGGATGATTTAGCAAAATGAGGGATATCATCATAAGAGATATGTACCGCATCCTCTAATGTGTCGGCGAATGGTCCAAGCCCTGAACCTAAAATGATGCCAATTGTTGGTTTAACTTTCGTAAATTTCTCCACATAATGTTTAGCTTCTAAGATCTCTTCTGTTTTGTGCATGTTTGTTTCCTCCTATGGATAATAGTATTAAGCGCTTTCATGAGTAATTTTAGCATGCTTAAAATTAAAAGTAAACGACTTTTTATCAAATTGATAAAAAGATGCTGATCCACTTATAATCTGATCTTGATTTTTAGGAGGGACTCCGTTACCATTTTCACTAGAAGATTGTGTCTTTATGAAAGGAGCTTCTTCCTTATGAATGAGATGTTAATAGAATTTCAGACAACTAAAAACTCCAAAATAAAAAAATTAAAATGGCTATATGCATTAATTCGAAATTTCGGTCCGGTTAAAGTAGAAACGTTAGTTGAAAAAACAAATATGAAACCTGCTACATGCGCCCGTATGCTCGACCAATTAATAAAAGGAAAGCTTATTTCGGGTAGTGAGTTTGGTGAATCTACGGGGGGGAGAAAACCAATTTTATATCGAATTAACCCTAATGAAGCTTATGTGATTGGTATTGAAGTAACGAATCTTTATTCTACTATTTTAGTACTCAATTTAAATTTAGATATTCGTGGTCAAATTAAAATGAAGACGACGAATATTCATTCGATCTATGAAACATTAGATGCGTTGATTCCCAAAATAGAAGACTTGCTGTCAAGTCATCATTTAGGGGTAAAGGATATACTTGGAATTGGAATTTCAATTGATGATCTTTTTAATCAAACCGATCAAACCAACGAAAGTGTTTCTGTACAAATAAAAAAAATTGAAGATTACATTCATAGTAAAATTCCAATTTATGTAACACTTGGAAGTGGTGTGAATTTTGCAGCACTTTCAGAACATCGTTTACACTTTTCAGCATTAAGCGAACGGTTTTTATTTACGATGTGTGATATCGAAATTCGCATTTGTACAATTACAGGGGGGGATATTCCTTATACAGAACCTCACAAAACGAATACTTTTGGTCATGTCACAGTGGATATTAATGGATCAAGATGTCAATGTGGTTCTTATGGTTGTTTGTACACCTTTAGTTCCTTGGCTGCAATAAAAAATAAAGTTATTCAATTCATTAAAAGAGGCAAGCCCTCCATTCTTTTGGAAATGGTGGACTCAATTGAAGAAATTGATTATCACCTCATTTTGAAAGCGATTGAAAAAGGTGATGTATTATGTACTGAGGTTCTTGAAGAAGCAGCGTATTACTATGGAATAGCATTATCAAATATCATTTTAACTTATCAACCGGATACAGTCGTATGTGGAGGAACATTGGTACCGAAGGGTTCGTTTTTTGAAGTAACCAAGCAAATCGTTGAACAAAAATTGAAGAATTATCCGCAGCTTAAAACGGCTATTTTTCCAGCAAATGATTCGTATGAAATTGTATCACAAGGAGCTGGAGGAATGGTTTTAAACCATTTATTGGCATGACCCTAAAGCATCCAATCCAACTGTGTCTATAGCCCCTAATGTAGGGGAACTGTTCCAGTTAGACTTGAACCATTGAATCATTTATCGCTGAGCTAACAGAGGAAGCACGAATGACACAGAATCTCCTTGATGCATTGATTGAAGCATCGCAAGATAGTTCACACTTCAGCTCATGAAATTGCCGAATCTTATAGAGCTACAAGTGCAGCCATGCGTTCCGCAATCCTAGAACAATGGACGAACGTTACTTTACAAGAGACTCGTAATATATACGATATGATTTGACCTGTTACGCAAGTCTTCATGTTCCGGATATATAGGGTCCTGCGCGTAAAACTTAGACGAATTCAGACTTTACGGAATCGTCTATTTCTTTCATTTTCAACCGTACATCCTGGAATTCATATAACCGTGCGACGAATGCGCTGCTCCACCGCTTATGTAGTCCAAAGGGGAGTCGGCTGTCAGATGACAAGATATCAATTGATGCCCAACGCCTTATGGATTCTCCCGAACCTAGAATAGAGTTCTGATTGAAACGATGAAACAGCATGATGAGATTTTTTGCTTGCTATTTTATCAATTGAGTAGTAAAGTGATGTTGAGGTTAGCGATGGGGAGGGAAATCGATATGCGTAATAATACGATAGGCTCGTTAATTTGGTTACGTTTAATGCGTTTTACGAACCAAAGTAACCAAATGTCGAATGACTTCTTGAAACGTTTCGATTTAACGACTGCTCAGTTTGATGTACTCATGCAAGTTCGCATTTATCAGCCGCTCACGCAAATGGAGTTAGCCGAAAAGGTGACGGTTACGCAAGGTGGTATTTCGCGTATGCTCGTACGTCTTGAGAACGAAGGGTATATCGTACGTAAGCAAGATTGGAAGACCAAAACGATCAGTCTTACAGCGAAAGCGGAAGCTATTTTAGAACAAGCAATGCCTGAACAGTTAGCATTTCAAACGTCATTTTTTGATGATGTATTAAATGAAGAAGAACAAACAACACTATACACATTGATGACACGTGTTCATAAATATAGCCAAAAGAAAGAATTACCGCCTGAGTAATTTTTTTTACACAATCAATTGATTAGTCAAGTTATAAAAGGGAGGAAACACAATGTATATCATTCCTGGACATCACCATATTTCGATGATAACTAAAAATGCTCAAATCAATAATCTTTTTTATCAAAAAGTACTAGGACTACGCAGAGTCAAAAAGACAGTAAATCAAGACTCCCCTATGATGTATCACCTATTTTACGGAGATTTAACAGGTAGTGCGGGTACGGAGTTGTCATTCTTTGAAATACCCAATGTAGGAAGTACAGTTCGTGGCACGAATGCAATTACACAAATTGGCTTACTTGTTCCGTCATTTGAAAGTCTAGTATTTTGGAAACAACGTTTTGAGCAAATGGATGTAAAGCATGGTGAAATGACAAGTTATGCTGGCAGAGATGCTTTACATTTTGAAGATACAGAAGGCTTACGAATGATTTTATTAAATAATAATGGCGAAGAGGTTCCTGTAAAATGGTCAGCTTGGGAAGACTCCATTATTGAGCATCAGCACCGTATATTAGGAATGGGAACAGTTGAAATTACTGTGCGTCACTTAGAACGCATAGCGAAAATATTAACGGACATGTTTGGTTATATAGAAGTATCCCGTTCTGATGATGAAGCCATTTATCAATCTGTTGCAGGGAAGTCATTTGGTGAGATTGTCATTAAACAGCAAGAAGGACCAAGTGAGAAACCCGGAAAAGGAAGTATTCATCATTTAGCTATTCGTGTTAAGAACGAAGAAGAGTTGCGCTATTGGGATAGAATCGTTAAAGAACGTGGCTTCCACTCATCAGGGATTGTGGATCGTTATTACTTCCAAAGCATATATTTCCGTGAATCAAACGGTATTTTATTTGAAATTGCAACAGATGGTCCGGGATTCACCAAAGACTCAAGCGTCGAAGCACTTGGTATTGGTTTAGATTTACCACCATTTCTAGAAGAACGACGTGCTGAGATAGAAGCAAATCTAACACCACTTGATTAAACCAAAAGGAGAGAGTACACATGGAGAAATATCGTATTGATACAAGTAAAGGGCTTGAATTCGGGTTATATTCGATAGGAGATTATTTAGCTAATCCACATACAGGTACAATCATTAGTCCTGAACAACGTATTCGGGAATTAATAGAGGCAAGTAAGCTAGCAGACGAGGCAGGTTTTGATGTATTTGCTGTAGGTGAAAGTCATCAAGCAGATTTTACAACACAAGCACATACGGTCATTTTAGGAGCCATTGCACAAGCCACAAAGAACATTAAAATTGCAAGTTCGGCAACTGTGCTAAGTACATCTGATCCGGTTCGTGTGTATGAAGATTTCGCAACAATCGATTTGATCTCCAATGGTCGAGCTGAAATTGTGGCTGGAAGAGGTTCAAGAATAGGGGCATATAGTTTACTAGGGTATGATGTGCATGATTATGAAGAATTATTTGAAGAAAAGATGGAACTTCTATTGAAGTTGAATAATGAGAAATCCGTAACATGGGAAGGTCAATTCCGTGCACCGTTGAACAATGCCTCCATCTTGCCGCAACCTCTCAATGGTCATATGCCAATTTGGCGTGCAGTCGGTGGTCCACCTTCTAGTGCGATTAAGGCTGGTTATGTAGGTGTACCCATGATGCTGACGACGCTTGGAGGACCTGCTATCAATTTCAAGGGATCTGTTGATGCGTATCGTGAGACAGCAGCGCAACGTGGATTTGATCCAGCAAGGCTTCCTATTGCAACAACGAGTTTATTTTACACAGCAGCAAATTCACAGGATGCTCTTCGTGAGTACTATCCTCATATAAATTATGGTATGCAGTCATTACGCGGTAGCGGCTATCCCAAACAACAATTTGCGCAATCTACAGATTATCGCGACGCGTTAATGATCGGTAGTCCACAACAAATGATCGAGAAAATGCTCTACCAATATGAATTGTATGGTCAACAGCGTTTTATGGCACAAATTGATTTCGGTGGCGTACCGTTCGATAAGATTGCGAAGAACATTGAGTTGATTGCAACAGAAATTATGCCTGCAATTAAGAAACATACAGCCAAGTAGAAACGGCTTCGCCGTCCTTTTTCAAGGACGGCACCCGTTTAGCGGAAATATAAGGAAAAGAGTATTAAGTGAAACTTATACTTTCTTAAATTTGAAGAAATAAGGAGTGAGTCGGATGAAGATTGTTGCGATTGCAGGTTCTATTGTAGGGTCTAAAACAAGAACTGCGATAGATTATACCCTCAAAATAGCACGGGAAAAATACCCAGATGCCGAGATTACATTACTAGACCTTGCCGAATATAACATGGTATTTAGTGATGGACGTAATTATATGGAATATGAAGGGGAAACTAAGGTTGTAACGGAGACCATCATGGTAGCAGATGCGATTATTATCGGTACACCAACATTCCAAGCCTCTATCCCAGCAACATTAAAGAATATATTCGATTTATTGCCAGTCAACGCTTTCCGAGATAAAGTCGTGAGTATGCTCGTTACAGCTGGAACGGTAGTTGTCAAGACAGTTGTCGCGATTCCATAGAATTTATGTAGTCATTTGAATTGTTC
>LIDZ01009931.1_pt23 | contig 23216 bp, 19 predicted proteins | sample 644651 | NCBI WGS metagenome assembly LIDZ01 (sample SAMN03856242, study PRJNA289617) | food metagenome | isolation source: wine grapes on drying loft during traditional withering process | host: Vitis vinifera cv. Corvina | place: Italy: Gargagnago di S. Ambrogio di Valpolicella | collected 2014-01 | reverse complement strand
AATACCAACGGTATTACCTGTACCTAACCAGTTATCCTGCGTCACGCCAACCTGGAAGCTTACGCCACTCTCGGTGCCGTAACCGACGCCGAAGTTGAAGGTACCGGTGTTACGTTCTTTCACCTTGTACACCACGTCAACCTGATCGGGTGAACCCGGCACGCGCTGCGTGTCAGTATCAACCGTTTCAAAGTAACCGGTACGGTTCAGACGCTCTTTACCCTGCTCAACCAGGTCGCTGCCCAGCCATGCACCTTCCATCTGGCGCATTTCGCGGCGCAGCACGGAATCTTTAGAGGTGTCATTGCCTTCAAAGCGCACTTTACGCACGGAGTAACGGTTGCCCGCATCGACGTTGACGTGCAGCTTAACGGTTTTATCAGCATCATTGATTTCAGGCTGCGTCGATACGCGTGGATACGCGTAACCATAGCGGCCCAGCATCTTCTTGATGTCATCTTCCATTTTGGTCACTTTGGCGCCGTTATACAGCTCGCCTGGCTTGACCTTCGCCAGCTGTTCAACTTCAGCTGAATGGCCGGCCATGCTGCCGTTAACCACTACGCCAGAAAGCTTGTACTGATCGCCTTCGGTGATGTTGATGGTGATGTAGATGCCTTTTTTGTCCGGCGTCAGGCTGACCTGAGTCGAATCGATGTTAAAACGGGCATAACCACGATCGAGGTAGAAGCTGCGCAGGGTTTCAAGGTCACCCGCCAGTTTCTGCTTCTGGTATTTGCGATCGCCAACCACGTTCCACCATGGCACTTCGTCACGCAGTGAGAAGCGGGAGATCAGTTCATCAGACGAAAAGGCTTTGTTGCCGACGACGTTGATTTGCTGGATCTTGGCAGAAACACCTTCGGTAAAGACCAGTTTAAGATCGACACGGTTACGTGGCAGCGGTGTTACCACAGCTTTTACGCTGGCGCTGTATTTACCGACGCTGTAGTAGAAGTCTTCAAGCCCTTTCTCAATGGATGAGATGGTGGTGCGGTCAAGGGCTTCACCCACGCGCACGCCAGAGGCTTCAAGGTTCTGCTTCAGCATGTCATCTTTCACCGCTTTGTTACCGGAGAAGGTGATGCTGGCAATCGTTGGGCGTTCTTTCACCTGGACGATCAGCGTAGTGCCGTCGCGCAGGACCTGTACGTCTTCGAAGTTCCCGGTCGCGAAGAGAGCACGGATAGTATTACTGATATCATCATCGGAGACGGTGTCTCCCACGCGGACAGGCATACTCAGCAATGCCGCGCCGACGGCGACTCGCTGCAGGCCTTCGAAATGAATATCCTTCACTACGAAGCCGTCTGCCGCGTATACGGTAGCGCTGCTAAACAGCAGCGACGCTATGAGCAACTTTTTCATCGCCATCGTTGTTATGCATTCTTCCTAACTGGTTCTCACGGGTAGTTTGCCTGTTGGCAGACTAAAGACGCGAGAAATCATTGAATAGTGCAAGCCCCATTAACAGCACCAGCAAAATAGAGCCAATGCGATAACTGAAGTCCTGAACTCGCTCAGACACCGGCCCACCTTTGATCTTTTCGATCGCCAGGAACAGCAAATGCCCACCATCTAATACCGGCAACGGGAACAGATTGATAATCCCGAGGTTCACGCTGATCAAAGCCAGGAACATCAGGTAGTAGATCAAACCATATTCCGCCGACATCCCAGCACCCTGGGCGATTGAAATCGGCCCGCTGAGATTGTTCAACTTCACTTCGCCGACAATCAGTTTGCCCAGCATATTGACCGTCAGTTTCATCAGCTGCCAGGTTTTGGCGCTAGCCTCACCGATCGCTGCAAACGGACCATACTGGCGTACCGTTTTAAATTCATCCGGCAGAGGAACAATGCGCGGGATCACCCCGGCAAACCCTTCTGCTTTACTGCCTGGCTTCACGTCTGGCGTCAGTGTCACTGTGACTGGACTGCCCTGTCGCTCAATGTCTACCGCCAACGCTTTACCCGGATTATCGCGAACCAGGGTGACAAAACGCTGCCACTGGTCCACCGGCTGACCATCGACTTTAACGATCCTGTCGCCCGCTTGCAAACCCGCCTTACTTGCCGCCGAGTTCGCCTGGACTTCTGCCAGCACCGTTTCGATCTGTGGTCCACGCGGCTTAATGCCGAGTGAAACAACAGGATCTTGCTTATCCGGTTCGAACTGCCAGTTGCGCAGATCGAGCCGCTTGTCACTGACCTGGGAAGAACCAAATGGCGCCACGCTCAACGTAGTTTGCTGGTCGCCAATTTTCGACACCAGCGCCATACGCACAGCATCCCAGTCAGGCGTTTCGATACCGTCAACGGCTTTAAGTTCCATCCCAGGCGTAATTTGAGCCTCTGCCGCCTGCGAACCGTTCACTATTTCGCCAACAACCGGGCGAACGCCTGGCACACCGATGATAAACACCAGCCAGTAAGCGAAGATGGCAAAGATGAAATTGGCGATGGGTCCGGCACTAATAATCGCCGCGCGTTGCAGCACGGTTTTATTATTAAACGCCTGGTTACGCAGCTCAGGTGGCACGCTTTCAACACGCTCATCGAGCATCTTGACGTAACCGCCTAAGGGGATCAGAGCAATGACGTATTCCGTTCCCTGTTTATCGGTCCGGCGCCACAGCGCTTTACCGAAACCAACAGAGAAGCGTTCAACCTTGACACCACAACGACGGGCCACCCAGAAGTGGCCAAATTCGTGCACGGTGATCAATACGCCGAGGGCAACGATAAATGCCCCAAGGCTCCAGAGAATGCTCAGCATAGGGTCCCTTATAGCGTCCCGAAAACCAGCAACAACAGGCAGGCGAACACAGGAACGGCTGCAGTCAGGCTGTCGATACGGTCAAGGATGCCCCCATGTCCGGGGATTAAATTACCACTGTCTTTAATGCCGGCTTCGCGTTTGAACATGCTCTCGGTTAAATCCCCTAACACCGACGCCAGTGCGGCGACCAGTGAACAAACCAACAGGGTAACAGGTGAGATAGTCAGCGGTGCCCAAAGGCCAAACAGCCAGGCAATCAGTGCAGACGTCAGCAGGCCACCAAAGAACCCTTCCCAGGTTTTCCCCGGTGAGACTTTAGGTGACAGCTTGTGTTTACCAAACAGGCGGCCAAACATGTAGGCACCGGAATCTGCGCCCCACACCAGCAGCATCACGTACAGCAGCCACCAGGCACCGGCAAAATGGTCGGTGTCGTAGTGATACTGGCGTAACGTCAGCATGCCCCAGAAAAAGGGCACAATGGTCAGGATACCGAACAGCAGGCGAAGCGCTTTAGACGAGCGCCAAAAAGAGGCCGAGCCGGGATAAGAGAGCACCATCAGCAAGGCCACGACCCACCAACACAAGGCGGCCCATAGCGACCCGGCTACCTGTGGCAGGTGTACCGAGTGCTGGTATGCAGGAAGAGTGAACATCATAAAGGCGAGCAGCAGTCCACACAGGACTGCCAGCCAGATGCGTTGCGAGCGGGTCGCGAAGCCCGCAAACTGTCCCCATTCCCAGGCGGCAAGCATGCATACCACCAGGGTCACAATGGCAAATCCAGGAGGCGGAAGCAGGAACAGCGCTGCAATCACAATCGGGATAAGTATAAACGCGGTAATCAGGCGAGACTTCAGCAAAGATTACCCCCAGTGCGCTTAAGCGCCGCCGGGTGCTGCACCGCCGAAGCGACGCTCTCGTTGTGCAAACGCATTCAGTGCACCTTCAAAGACTTGTTCATCAAAATCAGGCCAGAGAACATCGGTAAAAAAGAACTCTGCATAGGCAACCTGCCACAGCAAGAAGTTACTGATTCGATGCTCTCCCCCTGTCCTTATTACCAGATCCACGGGAGCCAGTTCATTGAGGCAGAGATACTGACCAAGGGTTTCTTCCTCGATCTGATCAGGACGGATAAGACCTTCCTGAACCTGCTCTGCTATTTTTCTGACGCCATGGATGATATCCCAACGTCCGCCATAATTCGCGGCAATGTTGAGGGTTAGTCCATTATTTTGTTGAGTAAGTTCCTCAGCGCGACGAATACGCTCCTGCAGACGGTCACTGAATCGGCCGATGTCGCCAATAATCCGCAGACGGACATTGTGCTTGTGCAGACTTTTCACTTCGCTGTCGAGAGCCCAGACAAACAGCTCCATCAACGCCATGACTTCCTGCGGAGGACGGTTCCAGTTTTCGCTGCTGAATGCATAAAGCGTCAGCGCAGTGAGATTATTGCTGACAGCAAAGCTCACCGCACGACGAACAGACTTCACTCCGGCTTTATGGCCAGAGATACGCAATTTTCCACGGTTTTTGGCCCAACGGCCATTGCCATCCATGATGATGGCTACGTGACGGGGATTCTCCCCTTCTTGCAAGTCATCGGTTTTTAGTTGATTTTCGGACGACATAACGCGTAATTATTTCCTTTAATCAGAAATACAACGGCTTCTGAAATATCTTACCCGCTCGACGTAAGAAAACCGTGTTTAATACGGTTTGTATCCCCGCTACATCGCAACGAATGACTCAATTAGCGGCCGAAGACTATACCATCTCCGCCCTCGCCTCACAAATAGCGGCGCGCTAATTGGCTGAATTATCGGGCTTCCGAGAAGCGTGACAGTTGGGTCTGAGCAACCGCTCGTGCCTGTCTGTCAATCTCCAGCACCGCTTCAACGCTGTCCGGTTCTGCACAGGAAAGCGCCTCCAGCACGGCCAGATTGACCGCAGCAATATCGGTAAAGCGAATTTGCGAATCCAGAAACGCGGCAACCGCAATTTCATTGGCCGCATTCAGCGTGGTGGTCGCCGCTTGTCCGGCAGAACACGCGTCAATTGCCAGCTTCAGGCAGGGATAGCGAGCATAATCCGGCTCAGCGAAGGTCATCGCCCCCATCCGGGTGAAATCCAGTGGCTTCGCCCCGGACGGCACGCGTTGAGGCCAGGCCATCACATGCGCAATGGGTGTGCGCATATCTGGGGAGCCCAGCTGAGCCAGAACGCTGCCATCACGGTAACGCACCATAGAGTGGATCACCGATTGCGGATGCAGGATGACTTCCATCTGGGCATCGGTCGCATTAAACAGCCAGCGGGCTTCGATATATTCCAAACCTTTGTTCATCATGGTGGCAGAATCAACGGAGATCTTGCGCCCCATTGACCAGTTCGGATGCGCGCAGGCCTGATCGGGAGTCATACTCTTGAGCAGGTCCAACGGCGTGTCACGAAAAGGGCCACCCGACCCCGTGAGGATAATGCTATCAATGCCATTATCTTCCAGAGAAGCGTATCCTAACTGTTGCTGGAGGGAAGCAGGCAAACTCTGAAAAATGGCGTTGTGCTCGCTGTCGACGGGCAACAACTGCGCTTTTGAGGCACTGACCGCCTCCAGAAAAAGCTGGCCGCAGGTAACGAGAGACTCTTTATTCGCCAGAAGAACCTGTTTTCCGGCTCGAATTGCGGCTAACGTAGGCAATAATCCTGCCGCACCAACAATTGCCGCCATAACCTGATCGACATCATCCAGCGCGGCCAGATCGCAGGCAGCCTGTTCACCACTCAACACCTCAGTCGCCACGTTCAAACTTTTCAGACGAAGTCGCAGGGCCGCTGCCGAGTGTTCATCGGACATTGAGGCATAGGCCGGACGGAAGGCCAGACACTGTTCAGCCATCAGCTCAACATTGTGGCCTGCGACCAGCGCCTTAACGGCAAAGAGCTGCGGATTAGCCTGAACGACCGCCAGCGTGCTGGTGCCGATAGAGCCCGTTGAACCGAGGATGGTCAATTGCTTCATGAGGTTGCTCTGTGTCAACTCCGCCGCCCAGGGAAAGGTTTCCCCTGTACGTCAGATAAGAGAATAAATGCAAAACGCCGCAAGACTGACCACTCCAAAGAACGGCAATCTGTACGGCGTTTCATCGGAACAATGACAGACTTAGAAGTCCATCAGCTCCGCTTCTTTTTCTGCCAGCGCAGTATCAATTTTCTTGATAAAGACGTCGGTCATTTTCTGAATGTCATCCTGTGAACGATGTTCATCATCTTCACTGATTTCTTTGTCTTTCAGCAGCGCTTTCACTTTGTCGTTCGCATCACGGCGAACGTTACGCACGGACACACGGCCCTGCTCTGCTTCACCACGAACGACTTTGATCAGGTCTTTACGACGTTCTTCAGTCAGGGCTGGCAGAGGAACACGGATATCGCTGCCCGCTGAACTTGGGTTAAGACCCAGGTCAGAAGTCATGATTGCCTTCTCAACAGCAGCACTGATCGAACGGTCAAACACGTTGATTTTCAGTGTGCGTGAATCTTCAACGGTCACGCTGGCCAGCTGGCGCAGTGGGGTGGAAGAACCGTAATAGTCGACCATGATGCCGTCAAGAATGCTCGGCGAGGCGCGGCCAGTACGGATTTTGCTGATGTGGTTTTTGAATGCCTCGACGCATTTTTCCATGCGCGTTTCAGCATCTTTTCTGATTTCGTTAATCACGTTGGAACCCTTGGATTCTGGTTACCAGGCAGGCTCTGAACACAGAGCCCGTTTCAAAATAATCTATGACGATCCTGAGTGTAGCGTGCAACACGCCACAAAGGCAGAATATACCTTATTTTACCCAGCGACTGATATTATTGCGTAATCAGGGTGCCTTCTTTTTCGCCCATCACCACGCGGCGCAGCGCGCCAGGTTTGTTCATGTTGAAGACACGGATTGGCAGTTTGTGGTCACGGGCCAGCGTAAACGCAGCAAGATCCATGACTTTCAGTTCTTTATCAAGCACGTCGGTGTAGCTGATCTGGTCGTACAGGGTCGCATCTGGATTTTTCACCGGATCGGCCGAGTAAACGCCATCCACTTTGGTGGCTTTCAGCACCACGTCAGCTTCAATTTCGATACCACGCAGGCAGGCTGCGGAGTCGGTGGTGAAGAACGGGTTACCGGTACCGGCGGAGAAGATCACCACGCGGTTGTTACGCAGCAGGCTGATGGCTTCTGCCCAGCTGTAGTTATCGCACACGCCATTCAATGGGATTGCGGACATCAGGCGGGCATTCACATAGGCACGATGCAGAGCATCACGCATTGCCAGACCATTCATCACGGTCGCCAGCATGCCCATATGGTCGCCCACTACGCGGTTCATTCCAGCCTGCGCAAGACCCGCGCCACGGAACAGATTACCACCACCAATTACCACACCCACCTGAATGCCCAGTTCTACCAGTTCTTTCACTTCCTGAGCCATACGATCCAGCACGCTGGCATCAATGCCGAAGCCTTCGGCACCTTGCAGCGCTTCGCCACTCAGTTTAAGCAGAATACGTTGATATACAGGTTTTGCATTGGTCGCCATGGTGTATTTTCCCGAATGGTTTAATCGATGTGAGGAGTAAAATCTGGACTATCATCCTCTTAGCATCGGAGAAATGCTATTGGGATGAGACTGAAAATGGGTGGAACGAAAGACAGATAAAAAAGAACCGCCGATTGGCGGTTCTTATCGTTCATTAAGACTGCTTAGACATCGCCGCAACTTCTGCTGCGAAATCTGTTTCAGCTTTCTCAATGCCTTCGCCCACTTCAAAGCGGATGAAGTTAACAACGTCTGCGTTTTTCTCTTTCAGCAACTGGCCCACAGTTTTAGATGGGTCAATAACGAAAGGCTGGCCAGTCAGAGAAACTTCGCCGGTGAATTTCTTCATGCGGCCTTCAACCATTTTCTCTGCGATTTCTTTCGGCTTGCCAGACTGCATGGCGATGTCCAGCTGAACCTGGAACTCTTTCTCAACCACTTCAGCAGACACATCTTCAGGCTTAACGAATTCTGGCTTGCTGGCAGCAACGTGCATTGCCAGCTGCTTAACCAGCTCTTCGTCAGCGCCGGTAGCGGCAATCAGAACACCGATGCGAGCACCGTGCAGGTAGCTACCCAGCACATCGCCTTCCAGGATGGAAACGCGACGGATGTTGATGTTTTCACCGATTTTAGCAACCAGTGCAACGCGCTCTTCTTCGAACTGGGCTTTCAGCACTTCAACGTCAGTGATTTTGCCCGCAGCAGCAGCGTCCAGCACTTTGTCAGCAAAGGCCTGGAAACCACCGTCTTTAGCAACGAAGTCAGTCTGGCAGTTTACTTCCAGAATCACGCCGAAGTTGCCTTCGATTTTGGTTTTGATCACGCCATCAGCAGCAACGTTGCCTGCTTTCTTAGCAGCTTTGATCGCGCCAGATTTACGCATGTTCTCGATCGCCAGCTCGATGTCGCCGTCAGCTTCAGTCAACGCTTTTTTGCAATCCATCATGCCAGCAGCAGTACGCTCGCGCAGTTCTTTTACCAGAGCAGCGGTAATAGCAGCCATTCTATAATCCTCGGTTAGCTTGCATCGGTCAGCGAGAGCCTGAGAGGTTCGCCACTGATGCCTGGTCTCGGGAGAAACATTCTGCCCCGCCGTAATCACAACCGGCAAAGCGAATTCGAATAAAATAAAGGGGCCAATGCAGGCCCCTTACAGATTAACATCTGACGTCTAAGGGCTCTCGGGAGAGCGATCCTTATTACTCAGCTTCGGCGAATTTTTCTTCAGCCTGCTGAGCCAGGTCCTGAGAGCGACCTTCACGTACAGTAGTCGCTACTGCAGTCAGGTACAGGCTCACAGCACGGATTGCATCGTCATTGCCAGGAATGATGAAGTCAACGCCGTCTGGATCAGAGTTGGTATCAACGATAGCAAAGACTGGGATACCCAGGTTGTTTGCTTCTTTGATAGCGATGTGTTCGTGGTCAGCGTCAACTACGAACAGTGCGTCAGGCAGGCCGCCCATGTCTTTGATACCGCCCAGGCTATTTTCCAGCTTGGCCAGTTCGCGAGTACGCATCAGCGCTTCTTTCTTGGTCAGTTTATCGAAGGTACCGTCCTGAGACTGGATTTCCAGGTCTTTCAGACGTTTGATGGACTGACGAACGGTTTTCCAGTTAGTCAGCATGCCACCCAACCAGCGATGGTTTACGAAGAACTGATCGCAGCTCAACGCAGACTCTTTTACTGATTCGCTTGCAGCGCGCTTAGTACCAACGATCAGGATCTTACCTTTACGGGAAGCGATCTTGTTCAGTTCAGCCAGAGCTTCGTTGAACATTGGTACAGTTTTCTCAAGGTTGATGATGTGAACCTTGTTACGAGCACCGAAGATGAATGGCTTCATTTTCGGGTTCCAGTAACGGGTCTGGTGACCGAAGTGTACACCGGCCTTGAGCATGTCGCGCATGGAAACAGTTGCCATGATTACCTCTATAGAATGATTTGGGGTTAAGCCTCCATGTATCCCATACAACCGACCCGGCAGACCGCTTACGCAGGCATTCAGGCACCCCGGAGTATGTGTCGATACATGTGTGTTATTTACACATAATGAGAGTTATGCGTTTCCCTGTAGAATTTCCCTACAGAGAATCGTCGGCGCGCTTTATACCACAAAGCGCCCTGTGAAGCCAAGTTTTGTTAGCAACAGCTCACCCTGCTACAAACTGCAATTGGCAGAGCAAGGGTGGGCTGCTACCATTGCTGCACTTCCTTTATTATTGTCGAAAATAGCGACAACTGCGGACAAAATTGATGGCAATTACAATTAAAACCCCTGAAGAAATCGAAAAAATGCGCGTAGCGGGCCGCCTGGCTGCTGAAGTGCTGGAAATGATTGAAGAACACGTGAAGCCGGGCATCAGCACCGGTGAGCTGGATCGCATTTGTAACGATTACATCGTCAATACGCAGAAAGCGATCTCAGCCAGCCTGGGCTATCACGGCTTCCCCAAATCTGTTTGCATCTCGATTAACGAAGTGGTTTGCCACGGCATCCCAAGCGATGAGCGCATTCTGAAAGATGGCGATATCGTCAATATCGACGTCACGGTGATCAAAGATGAGTATCACGGCGACACCTCCAAGATGTTTATCGCCGGCAAACCAACCATCCAGGGTGAGCGCCTGTGCCGTATCACTCAGGAGAGCCTGTATCTGGCGCTGCGGATGGTCAAACCCGGCATTCGCCTGCGGACCATTGGCCGTGAAATCCAGAAGTTTGTCGAAGCGCAGGATTTCTCGGTGGTGCGCGAATATTGCGGTCACGGCATCGGCAAAGGCTTCCATGAAGAGCCGCAGGTGCTGCATTACGATGCCGATGACGGCGGCGTAGTGCTGCAGGCAGGCATGGCGTTTACCATCGAACCGATGGTAAACGCCGGTGATTACCGCATTCGCAGCATGAAAGATGGCTGGACGGTAAAAACTAAAGATCGCAGCCTGTCGGCTCAGTACGAGCACACCATTGTGGTGACAGAAAACGGCTGTGAAATTATGACACTGCGTAAAGATGACACCATTCCGGCCATCCTGACGCACGACGAGTAAGCTCTCGTTAAATAAAAAAACCGGCTGAGGCCGGTTTTTTTTGATCTCAGGCTGGTGCTGGCGCTATTGTCAGTGTTGATTTTTCCTATTCTGACTCGCAGAGCATTTAGCAGGAGCACTGGCGTGACCAAAACCCTCAAGGATTACAAGAAGTCTGGCTCCCCTGCCCACTGGGCCGATGCGGAGTTGACCCGCGAATCCCTCAAACAACACCTTGAGCAATTTCATCAGCTGCTGGCCATCGAGTTTGATGCTGGCGCAGAGGTGGAAGCGCTGATTGACGCACGCACACTGTTTATCGACCGCCTGTTGCGACGCCTGTGGCGCTTTTATGGCTTTCCGGAAAAGGACGGCATCGCGTTAGTGGCGGTCGGCGGCTATGGTCGTGGTGAACTGCACCCGCTTTCCGATATTGATGTGTTGATCCTCAGCCGCCTGCCGCTCTCCGAACAGGATGCCCAACGCACCAGCGAATTACTGACGCTGATGTGGGATTTGAAGCTGGAAGTCGGCCACAGCGTGCGCACGCTGGAAGAGTGTCTGCTGGAAGGTCTGTCCGATCTGACGGTGGCCACCAATCTGATTGAGTCGCGCATGTTGACCGGCGACGTGGCGCTGTTTCTGGAACTGCAAAAGAACGTCTTCAGCGATGGTTTCTGGCCGTCTGACCGCTTCTTCGCCGCCAAGATTGAAGAGCAGCAGGAGCGTCACCTGCGCTATCACGGCACCAGCTATAACCTCGAGCCCGATATCAAAAGCAGCCCCGGTGGCCTGCGCGATATTCATACCCTGCTGTGGGTGGCACGCCGCCATTTCGGCGCCACCTCGCTGGATGAGATGGTCGGTTTTGGCTTCCTGACCGACGTGGAGCGCAATGAGCTTAACGAGTGCCAGACGTTCCTGTGGCGCATCCGCTTTGCTTTGCATCTGACGCTGCCGCGCTACGACAACCGCCTGCTGTTCGATCGTCAGCTGACCGTGGCTCAACGCCTGAATTATCAGGGCGAGGTGAACGAGCCGGTCGAACGGATGATGAAAGATTTCTACCGCGTCACACGCCGCATCAGCGAGCTTAATCATATGCTGCTGCAGCTGTTTGATGAGGCAATTCTGGCGCTGGGCACCGATGAGAAACCCCGTCCCATTGACCATGAGTTCCAGGTCCGCGGCTCGCTGATCGATTTGATTGATGAGTCGCTGTTCGCCCGCGAGCCGGAAGCGATCATGCGGATGTTCTATGTAATGGTGCGCACACAAAGTATCACCGGCATCTATTCAACGACGCTGCGCCAGCTGAGGCATGCGCGTCGCCATCTGCAGGAGCCGCTGTGTAATATTCCGGAAGCGCGTCAGCTGTTCCTGGCGATCCTGCGTCATCCGGGAGCCGTCAGCCGGGCGCTGGTGCCGATGCATCGCCACAGCGTGTTGTGGGCGTATATGCCACAGTGGGCGAATATTGTCGGACAGATGCAGTTCGATCTGTTCCATGCCTATACCGTCGATGAACACACCATTCGCGTGCTGCAAAAGCTGGAAAGTTTCGCCAGTGAAGCCACGCGTCCCCGACATCCGCTTTGCGTCGAGATTTGGCCGCGCCTGCCACAGGTTGAGCTGCTGCTGATGGCCGCATTGTTCCACGATATTGCCAAAGGCCGTGGCGGCGATCATTCGATTCTTGGTGCGCAGGATGCACTGGAGTTTGCCGAACTCCACGGGCTTAATTCCCGTGAAACCCAGCTGGTCGCCTGGCTGGTTCGCCATCATCTGCTGATGTCCGTCACCGCTCAGCGTCGGGATATTCAGGATCCGACCGAGATCCAGCAATTTGCCGAAGTGATGCAGAATGAGAATCGTCTGCGCTACCTGGCTTGCCTGACCGTTGCCGATATTTGCGCCACTAACGAAAACCTGTGGAACAGCTGGAAGCAGAGCCTGCTACGCGAACTTTTTTTCGCCACCGAAAAACAGCTGCGTCGCGGCATGGAAAACAGTCCTGACCTGCGTGAACGGGTACGCCATCACCGTTTGCAGGCGCTGGCGCTGTTGCGGATGGACAATATCGATGAGCAGGCGTTAAACCATATCTGGGGACGCTGCCGTGCCGACTACTTCCTGCGCCATACGCCAAACCAGCTGGCGTGGCACGCGCGCCATCTGATGAATCACGATCTGACCAAACCGATGGTGCTGGTCAGCCCGCAGGCAACCCGAGGCGGCACGGAGATCTTTATCTGGAGTCCGGATCGCCCTTACCTGTTTGCCACAGTAGCCGGAGAACTGGACCGACGGAACCTCAGCGTGCATGACGCGCAGATCTTCACCAGCCGTGATGGCATGGCGATGGACACTTTTATCGTGCTGGAACCGGATGGCAGTCCGCTGGCCGCCGATCGCCACGAAATGATCCGCCAGGCGCTGGAGCAATCCATCAGTCAGACCAGCTGGCAGTCACCGCGTCCGCGCCGCCAGTCATCCCGGCTCAAGCATTTCAGTGTCGAGACCGAAGCCAAGTTTTTACCGACCCATACCGATCGCCGAACCTATATGGAACTGATCGCGCTGGATCAACCAGGGCTGCTTGCCAGAGTGGGTGAAGTGTTCGCCGATCTCGGCGTTTCGCTGCATGGCGCACGCATCAGCACCATTGGCGAACGCGTCGAGGATTTGTTTATTCTGGCGAACAGCGAACGTCGTGCCCTGAGTCCGGAATTGCGTGAAGTGTTGCAACAACGGTTGACAGAGGCCCTTAATCCAAACGATAAAGTGTGACCCAGATTTAATTTTTAACACGCCTTGTGGGGCAGAGTGAGCGGATTCGGCCAGCCGAAATCCGCGCAACCTTCCCGCACCTGGAACACGATTTGACACAGGAAATCTGAATTAATGCAACAATTACAGAATGTTATTGAGAGCGCTTTCGAGCGTCGCGCTGAGATCACCCCCGCTAATGCCGACACCGTCACCCGCGAAGCGGTCAGCCAGGTTATTGCCCTGCTGGACAGCGGTGCCTTGCGTGTCGCAGAAAAGATCGACGGTCAGTGGGTGACGCATCAGTGGCTGAAGAAAGCCGTGCTGCTCTCGTTCCGCATCAATGACAATCAGGTGATTGACGGTGCAGAAAGCCGTTTCTACGACAAAGTTCCGATGAAGTTTGCTGACTACGACGAAGCACGCTTCAGGAAAGAAGGTTTCCGCGTTGTGCCACCCGCCGCCGTGCGCCAGGGTGCCTATATCGCCCGTAACACCGTGCTGATGCCGTCTTACGTCAATATCGGTGCCTATGTTGATGAAGGCTCAATGGTGGATACCTGGGCAACTGTCGGTTCATGTGCGCAGATTGGTAAAAACGTTCACCTGTCTGGCGGCGTGGGCATCGGTGGCGTACTGGAGCCACTGCAGGCTAACCCAACCATCATCGAAGATAACTGCTTTATCGGCGCGCGTTCAGAAGTGGTTGAAGGCGTGATCGTTGAAGAAGGCGCCGTGATCTCCATGGGCGTTTACCTCGGCCAGAGCACCAAAATCTACGATCGCGAAACCGGCGAAGTGACCTATGGCCGCGTGCCAGCAGGTTCTGTTGTCGTTTCAGGTAACCTGCCTTCGAAAGACGGCAGCTACAGCCTGTACTGTGCGGTTATCGTGAAGAAAGTGGACGCGAAAACCCGCGCAAAAGTCGGCATCAATGAGCTGCTGCGCACCATCGACTAACGTCATCCGGGCCACGTTCAGTGGCCCGTAATTTTTTCTTTACACTTCCCCCAACAACTACCTGTTTCGCGCATCGAAATAACTGATGCTATTGCGCAACAACTGAGCGATAATCCGCGCCGTTAAGCGCACAGACGCTCCCCCATCGCCTCCAGATTTCACAGTTTTCACCTTGAGTACGGGATGAGCGAGCTCAGCAAAGACATCGTGACCAGGCACGGCCCCCGCAGCGTACATGCAGTATGCAAGCAAAGGCATGCAGGGTTAACGCAGGATTTGTAACGCGCAGCCGAATCGACAATCTCCCGCAAAGGAACACGACATTATGTATGACAATCTGAAAGGTCTGGGCATCTCTTCTCCTGACGACATCGACCGTTACAGCCTGCGTCAGGAAGCCAGCAACGACATCCTGAAAATCTATTTCCGTAAGGATAAAGGCGAATTCTTTGCCAAGAGCGTGAAGTTTAAATACCCACGCCAGCGCAAAACCGTGGTGGCCGATAACGCCAGCCAGGGTTACAAAGAAATTCAGGAAATCAGCCCGAACCTGCGTTATGTGATTGATGAGCTGGACCAGATTTGCCAGCGTGACCAGGTTGAAGTGGATCTGAAACGTAAAATTCTGGAAGACCTGCGCCATCTGGAGCACGTGGTTTCCAACAAAATCAGCGAGATCGAATCCGATCTGGAAAAGCTGACCCGCAGCGGCCGTTAATTCCCGGCAATCTGCAACAGAAAGGCGGAGATCTCTCCGCCTTTTTTATGCCTGAACTCCCCCCTTCAGCACTATATATACGCGTCACGTCGCAACGTCTTTCGCTAAAGCCTTTCCTTCCCTGCCCTTACCTCACTCAAGGCTGTTCATCAAGTTGCAACGCAACATACAGCAATAACCGGTCGTCGAAGTTACTCAGATTCAGCCCGGTCAGCTCAGAGATGCGGTTCAGACGGTATTCCAGCGTATTACGGTGGATATACAACGCTTTAGCGGTCGCCGACGGCTGGACGTTATTGCTGAACCAGGAAATCAGCGTTCTTCGCAGTAAGCCGTTGTTGTCCATCGACTTGAGTTTCGCCAGTGGCAAAGAAAGTTCATTGGCCTGCCAGCCTCCACGCAGGCTGTCCAGCAGTACCGGTAACACCAGGTCCTGATAGAAATAGCTGCGTTGCTCCGGCATCCGCTGCTTGCCCACCACCATCGTGGTATGCGCGGTACGGTACGAACGGGCGATGCTGCCTGGGCCGGTAAAGAAATTCCCTAAGGCGATACGCATCCGCAGATGGCCACTTTCGGTCATACGCGACTGTAGCAGTTCCACCCGCTTGCGGTGATCGTCGGCGTCATAGCGCCCATGGGCATTAAAAGCTGGCTTGAGCACCACCATTTCAGTCAGGGAAACAATGGCGATAAGATTGTCCCTTTCGGGCGTGGTGAGCAGCGTTTGCAGTTGTTGCAGTTCCGACATGGCGCTGTCTACGCCCAACTGGCCGCTATCGACTTCAACGACCGCCACAACCCGGGGTTGGTTGAGGTCGATGCGTAGACGCTGCGCCCATTCCACCAGCGCGGGCGACAGCGTGTCGCTGCGGATCAGGTTCAACACCAGCTCTTCACGCAGACGACTGTCCTGCGCCAGCATATGCAGCAGACGGGCCTGTTCCAGCATCATTTCCGCGGTCATGCACACCAACTCGCCATAATGCCTTAAGGTTTCTGGCGCGCCGGTGAGACCGATGACGCCAACAATATCGCCATCGATGCGCATCGGCAGGTTGATACCCGGCCGCACGCCGTGCAGATGTTTCGCCACGCCTTCGTCAATATCCACCACGCGCGCCTGTGATAACGCCAGCAACGCGCCTTCGTGCATTTCACCAATACGTTCGCGGTCACCGCTGCCAATGATCCGGCCACGCGCATCCATCACATTGACATTGCTGTCAATAATTTGCATGGTGCGGGCGACAATGTCCTGTGCCAGGCGGGCATCGAGATGATAGGTAGCCATTCACTGCTCCTGAAAAGCGTTATTCAGTCAGCATACCTGTGCAATACGGACGGTACATTGTGCATCTGCACTAAGCGGCGTTTGGTCTGTGAAAATTGCGGGGAGCATCACAAAGAGAAGGGATTAACGCGGGCATAAATAGGTGCCGGCGACGGTCGCCGGCACCTGAGGGTTTACTGCATCAGCAGGTAGATTGAGCTGTCGCCACGCTGAATATTCAGCGCCAGTACCGAAGGTTTGGTATCGAGGATCTTGCGCAGTTCGCCAAGATTCGCAATCGCCTGTTGGTTAACGCCGAGGATCACATCGTCCTTCTTCAGACCAATGCGTGCAGCGGCAGAGCCGGCCTTCACGTTATCGACCTTAACGCCTTTGGTACCCTTCTCATCAAAGTTACTCAGATCGGCGCCTTCAATGCCGGTGTAGATCGTTGCCGATTCCACTTTGGTCTGAGTACTTTGCTGAAGCTCAACGTTCACCGTCACCGGCTTACCGTCACGGATCAGGCCCAGTGACATTTTGGTGCCCACCGGCAGCGATCCAATCTGCGCACGCAGTGCGGAGAAGCTGGAGATCTGCTTACCGTTGATCGACGTCACCACGTCACCCGCTTTCACGCCCGCTTTAGAAGCGGAAGAGTTCGGCAGAACCTGGCTGACAAACGCCCCACGCTGGGCATCGACATTCATCGCCTTCGCCAGCTCGGAGTTCAGTTCGGTACCCATGATGCCCAGCTCACCGCGTTTCACCTGGCCATATTCAACCATCTGCGCGGTCAGGTTTTTCACCATGGTGCTTGGAATGGCGAAGCCGATACCGATGTTGCCGCCGTCGGGTGCGAGGATTGCGGTGTTGATACCGATCAGTTCACCGTTAAGGTTCACCAGCGCACCGCCGGAGTTACCCCGGTTGATTGCGGCATCGGTTTGAATAAAGTTTTCGTAGTTTTCAACGTTCAGGCCGCTGCGGCCTAACGCAGACACGATCCCGGATGTGACCGTTTCACCCAGACCATACGGGTTACCGATCGCCACGGTGTAGTCGCCCACACGCAGATCGTCAGAATCAGCAATCTTAATCGCCGTCAGGTTTTTGGCATCTTTTAGCTGGATTAACGCTATATCTGAACTTGGATCCTTGCCGATGACTTTCGCATCATATTTGCGGCCGTCGCTCAGCTGAACCTGGATTTTGGTGGCGTTGTTGACCACATGATTGTTGGTCACGACATAGCCTTTGGCTGCATCAATCACCACACCCGAGCCCAGCGCACGGAATTTTTCCTGCTGCGTGCCGGCTCCGCCCTGATCCTGACCCGGGTCTTGTCCCTGGCCCTGAGCACCGCCGCCCTGGCACATTGGAGAGCTCTGGAATGGCGAGCCGTCCTGACAGAATGGCGAGTTATCACCGAAGAACTGCTGGAACTGTTGTGGCATACGCGGTGTTTTCACCGTGGTACTGCCTTCAACATTGATGCTCACAACGGAGGGCATCACTTTTTCGAGCATCGGAGCCAGGCTTGGCAGCTGCTGGCTGGAAGAAGAAGCGGTTTCGGCTGCGGATGCAACCAGCGGGGTCATCGCCATTCCCAGGCTCAGAGCCAACGCGCTTGCTAAAAGTGTTTTTTTCATGCGTCTGTTTCTCTAGTGTCCAATTATGCAACCATTGCTGTGGTCGTGATGATGAGATTCATGTTTTAACGCTAAGTTCATGAAAAAGTTTCAGCGAAAGGTAAATATTTATTCTCTGCCTTTACAATTAAACCGCGCCTAAACGTTATTCCACCGCCATCAGGCGGCGATACTCATCCCATGCATATAAATCCGTCATTCCACTGACGTAATCCTGCAGCATTCTCGCCCGGTAATAATATTCCCAGATAGCAATATCGCCTGCACGATTATCCAGACGACCCACGGCCTCACTATATGCCAGACGAAATCGCGTCGACAATTTATGGAAAAGGCGTGTCTCAATCGGATAGCCTTTTAAGTAATCTTTCTCGATCAGTTCGGCAAACTCTTCCTGACTCAACATCAGTAAAGGGTGATAAATATCCAGCAGCCCTTTGATCACCCGGTAGCCTTGCAATTCAAGCTGTTCAACGTCAGGATGGTTAAACACATGACGAAAGGCAACTTTTTTGAAAATCTCCAGCAACTGACTCTGGGCGTTACCATCTTCCAGCAGTGCGCCATTGAATTTCCCGTCAAAGACTTCGGGCAAATTATCAATAAAGCGGCTGGCCGCATGTGGCACCAGGCGGGAAACCGTATTAACCCGCAAATACATAAAGAACTGATCTTCACTGCTGCGGCTGGTTTGGGAACTTCTGGATTTATCCAGCGCGTTGGTTACCACTAAATTGAATAAATCATTCGGCTTATGGCTCGGCCACAATGCATATAAGTGCTCATAAAGTTGCTCAACGCTGAATATGTTTTTTTCAACGGCATCTTCAAGATCGGCAACGCAATAAGAGATATCGTCCGCGGCTTCCATGATATAGGTCAACGGGAAGCGACAATGCGGTTGAAGATCCAGTTCTTTACGTAATCTGGCAACGTATTCTGCTTCCGCCAGATAATATCCAGGTTTTTTCATCAGATAATCGTGGCCTGGCGGAATTTTTCCCCTGTGCCAGGCGGGACGGGTATATTTCAAAATACAGCCGACCTGAGCCCAGGTCAGGTTCATTCTTAACAGCGAATGCACCATGCGGATCGCCTGCGCATTCCCCTCAAACTGGGATAAATCTTGACGAATCTTTGCACGAAGATCGTTAAATCCATCGGTTTGATAGCGCAAAACTTCCGGCTCGCAGCGATCGGCGCGGTCGTCTGGCGGCAGAAAGTCGTTATCCATCCGCTGACGGAACCAGTCATTAATTGCCGATTCACCAAAATGGCCAAAAGGCGGATTGCCGATATCATGCATCAGGCAGGCCATTTCAACGATGCTTTCAAACGGGCCGGTTAGCTGATCCAGACCGTAATTTTCCAGCTGCCCTGACTCTTTCAGACGGGTCAGGATCTCTTTGGCGATGTAGCGTCCAACCTGCTGCACCTCAAGGGAGTGCGTCAGCCTGGAACGTACGGCGGCATTGCGTTCAAGTGGGAAAACCTGGGTCTTCTGCTGCAAGCGGCGGATAGCCGCCGAATTGATAATGCGCCCGCGGTCGCTCTCAAAAATACGCAGAATCTCATGCTCGTCTTTCATTCCCTGCATCGGGCGATAACGGCGCTGATAATTGATCTTTTTTCTGAAGTCGATTTCGGTCATGCCTGCTTCCCATTGTCCGGCACCAGATTCAAGCCTGGTACGCGTGATGCCTTTCATCCTGCCATGATAGACTATGCGCCGAAACCACAGATTAATTCCACAACATTAGCGAGTATCCCTATGAAAGCAGGCATTATTGGTGCAATGGAGCAGGAAGTGACTCTGCTGCGCGACAAAATTGAAAACCGTCAAACGCTGACGCTGGCAGGCTGCGAAATTTATACCGGCACGCTCAATGGCGTTGAGGTTGCGCTGCTGAAGTCGGGCATCGGTAAAGTCTCTGCCGCGCTCGGCACGACCTTGCTGCTGCAACTCTGCAAACCCGATTTTATTATCAACACCGGCTCTGCGGGTGGGCTGGCGCCTTCACTGAAAGTGGGTGATATCGTGGTATCAGATGAAGTGCGTTATCACGATGCGGATGTGACTGCCTTTGGCTATGCACCAGGTCAGATGGCGGGTTGCCCGGCGGCCTTCACCGCGGATGCAAAACTGATTGAAGCGGCTGAAGCCTGCATTAAACAGCTCGGCCTGCACGCGGTTCGTGGTCTGGTGGTCAGTGGTGATGCGTTTATCAATGGTGCCGAGCCGCTGGCACGCATTCGTAACACCTTCCCGGATGCTATCGGTGTCGAAATGGAAGCCACGGCGATTGCCCATGTCTGCCATCAGTTCGGGGTGCCGTTTGTAGTGGTTCGTGCCATTTCCGACGTTGCCGATCGGGAATCGCACCTGAGCTTTGATGAGTTCCTGGTGGTCGCGGCAAAACAATCCTCTCTGATGGTAGAAACCCTGCTGACCAATTTGTCACGTGGCTAAACGTTTCTTCGCCTGTCTGCTGCTGCTGGCCTGTATTGCCACAGCAGCGGCATCGCCACGGGTGGTCACCCTGGCCCCCAACCTGACAGAACTGGCGTTCGCTGCCGGGATTACCCCGGTTGGCGTCAGCGCCTGGTCCGATTATCCCCCTGCCGCAACGCATATTGAGCAGGTGGCAAACTGGCAGGGCATTAATACCGAACGCATTCTGGCCCTCAAGCCTGATGTGGTACTGGCCTGGCGCAGCGGCAACCCCAGCCGTCAGGTGGATCAGCTTAGCGCCTTTGGCGTCAAAGTGGTGTGGATTGAAGCGACCAGCGTTAATGATGTGATAGCCAACCTGCGGCAGCTCAAGAGCTGGAGCCCCGATCCGGCGAAGGCTAATGCGGTAGTGGAGAGTCTGCTCCAGCAGCAGCAAACGCTGAGCCGTCGCTATGCCGGCCTGCCAAAGAAGAAGGTGTTTTTACAGTTTGGTCAGCATCCTCTGTTCACCGCCTCGGGCAGAACGGTACAGAATGAGATTTTGCAGCTATGTGGTGGGGAGAATATCTTTGCTGACAGTCGGGTCGCCTGGCCGCAGGTGAGTCGCGAGCAGGTTCTGATGCGAAAACCCGACGTCATTGTGACGGGAGGAGAGGCAACGCGCGTCAGGGAAGTTGAAAACTTCTGGCGTCCGCAATTAACGGTACCGGTGATTATTGTCAATGATGACTGGTTCAGTCGGCCCGGACCACGTATTATGCTGGCAGCTCAACAATTGTGCAGCCAACTGCATCCCGGGCAAAAACCCTGAAACGTTAAAAACCGCAGCAAAGCCGGTTAAAGTTTCAACAGAAGTTGTCGTTAATCAAATAACGAGGCGGTGAAATATTTTATTCTCGCTGCCCGATTTTTAGGCGAAAGCCCTGATTTTTCTACACCAGGAAAGAAAATACAATGAAAGCCGTTTATCTGGCCCTTGGCCTTATGATGGCTGGTCATGCCTGTGCTGCGTCCATAACGGGCAGCATTGGGGTCAAACTGACCATTTACTCGCAATGTCACATTGACGGGCAAAGCACGACACCAGCAAACTCACCCTCAGTAAACTGCGGCCAGCAGCTATCGGCCCAGCCAAAAGTGACTGAAACGGTACTCTCTGCAAAGAGTCGGAACCGGGAAGCATCGAAGTTAGTGACGATAGAATGGTAGGAACCCCGGCGTAAGACGCCGGGGCAACATCATCAGATGCTGAACGAAGAGCCACAGCCGCAGGTGGTTTTCGCGTTCGGGTTGGTCACAATAAACCGGGAGCCTTCAAGGCCTTCGGTGTAATCCACTGCGCCGCCAACCAGATACTGCAGACTCATCGGGTCTACCACCAGCGACACGCCGGCTTTCTCAATGGTCATATCGCCATCGTTGATCTTATCATCGAAGGTAAAGCCGTACTGGAAACCGCTGCAGCCACCACCGGTGATATACACACGCAGTTTCAGATCCGGGTTCTCTTCGTCTGAAATCAGATTTTTGACTTTACTGGCCGCTGCTTCAGTAAACTGCAGGGGCAGAGCTATATCGTCACTCATTTAATACTCCAGTATGCATTCAGGCGGTTGCCTGCCAGGTCATAAATCGACCATCTATCGCATCATTATCTTATACACAAGTATAGCAATCAAGTATCCGCCGTTTTCACTGCCGCCTGCGTGGCACTCTGTGCTGCCACTTTGTCGTCATCTTTCTGCTGCTGTTTTGCCAGCGTCCGCGCCAGGAGTGAGGAATAGAGCGGTTTGCCGCCGAGAAACTGTGCCAGTAAGGTTGCGCCCAAACAGGTAATAATCATCGGTAGAATAAGCTGATAATTGTCGGTCATTTCCAAAACCAGCACGATCCCGGTCAACGGGGCCCGTACCGAAGCCGCGAACAGCGCGCCCATTCCGGCAATGGCAAACGTACCGGCCTGCAGATGATAGTCCGGGAACAGAGACGCGCTGGCCATACCATACGCCGTGCCAAGCAGCGTGCCCAACGCCAGCATCGGGGCAAAAATACCGCCCGGTGCGCCGGAGCCGAAACAAAGCAGCGTTGTCACCACGCGGGTGATAAAGATAAACAGCAGCATGCCGACGGTATAATTTCCGGCCGCGGCAATCGGGATCAGGTTAAAACCCCCGCCCGCCGCTTCGGGCTCAATCACGCCCAACACGCCACAGATTCCACCCAGCACGCCGCCGATAATCAGGACTTTACGCATGTTGCCACCATGCAGGCGCTGGAACATATCCTGCGTGCGGAAAATCAGCGTGTTGAACAGCACGCCCACCATACCGAACAGCATTCCCAGCAGCAGATAGAGCCAGAGCGTGTTTACCGGCGCATTCGCCAGTTTGCCGACTTCAATTACCGCGCCTTCACCGTTGAAGATACGGAAGACAATGCTCGACATGATGACGCCAATAAAAACGGCCTTGATCGAGATAACGCTGTAGCGAAACTGCAGCCGCATCTCTTCGATAATAAACAGGATGCCGGCCAGTGGCGCGTTGAACGCGGCGGACAGTCCGGCAGCCGCGCCCGTGGCCAGCAACGAGTGTCGGGCTTCGGTGCTCTTCATGCGGAAAATATCCAGCACCATGCGGCCGATATTCCCGCCCAGCTGAACCGTCGGCCCTTCCCGCCCCAACACCATGCCTGCGCCCAGCGCGCCCATGCCGCCGACAAACTTAACGGGGATCACGCGCCACCATCGAACCGGCCGCAGCTCTTCCAGCGCGCCTTCAATTTCCGGAATGCCAGAGCCTGAGGCTTCCGGCGCAAAGCGCCTGACCAGGTAGTAACCCACCATTGCCAGCAGCGCAGAAAGAATGAACGCTAACGGGAACACCAGCACCCAGTGCTTCTCCACCGTGGCCAGCATCGACAGGCGTTGGCTAACGACCGCGTTGACGGCTTTTTCGAATGCCACCCCGACCAGGCCCGCCAGGGT
>LIDZ01006806.1_pt1 | contig 23282 bp, 13 predicted proteins | sample 644651 | NCBI WGS metagenome assembly LIDZ01 (sample SAMN03856242, study PRJNA289617) | food metagenome | isolation source: wine grapes on drying loft during traditional withering process | host: Vitis vinifera cv. Corvina | place: Italy: Gargagnago di S. Ambrogio di Valpolicella | collected 2014-01 | reverse complement strand
TCACCAACAGCTATTCTTCCTGACTCAATAAATAGAGAGTTATCAGGGAGAGTTTAACTTTCTCCCTCATTGTATTCTCCCCAGGTTACTGCACTAATCCTTACAATCTCATAATGTTGCTCATGAGATGGTGTTTCAATACACTTAAGAATTTTCCCGGCCTCAATTTTTTCAGTGTATGGCTTAAAGCCGATTTCTCTCAATTATCGAGGTTAAAACTGTTCTTTCTGCGCCGTGATTCAGTCAGGTTTCCATTTAATGCTGCAGCCAGTACAACTCACTCAAACCAATACCTTCAACCCATGCTGCTGCACTACGGTAAGCAATTTCAGCGATAATCCACCTGGACGCTTTACCCACTTTCCCATTTCTGCACCGTTGACACACTGGTGTTCAGATAGCTGGCAAAAACGGGCTGGCTGACGTTCAGCTTCTCACGCAACGCCTTAATCTCGGTGGGTTGCAACTCATCCACATTGTTGAGGCACGCTTTATCAAAGTTGCGCATCGTTTCCTGCGGGATAGCATCGACGCTCAATAATCCAGAAGCCGCGCTGTGGATGGCCTGCGGTGTATTAATCAACTGGGAGCAGGTCAATCAGGCAGCAGCATCAGGAATACGTCAGGCATTGAATTTTAACGGAGTGACTATAAGGCCCAAAGGAAATGAGATCGAACTGCTGACGCAGCCTGATGATCGTGAGCAGATGCTGACAGCAATATAAACAGGCCTATATCCCTCCAACGTTATCTAAACATGATAGAGAGAGGTACCTCCGAATAATGACCTGTTTCCTGTTGATTAATAATCTATTGTCATCGCATGCCCTTCTAACTCATGCAAAAGTTATTTATACAGCTAATCAAGATTAGCCGTATAAAACCATGACAACATCGTTTTATTGATGTTGTCAGATGATCCCCTGATTAAATATTCCAAAATGAGAATCAAAAATTACAGCTGGCGTTGATCCAGACTGGAATATATCGTCTTGATTTCACCTCTCAAGCTATCTCCACGATATACCATCGACGTATCGTATCGTTGATATTTTTCATCCCTTGCGGCGCTAAACCAGTTGAACGACCCTATGCACAATAAACTTTCGTCACCCATCACAATTTTGCTGTGAACACGATTGACTAGCTTCGTCACAATGCCCATCTCATTGAGTTTTTCTACTGCATCATTAAGGCGCTGCTGTTTTGCTTTGCGCTTTTCATAATCTGAATCTTCGGTATTAAAACCTTTGTCCGTTACCACAGTAATGTCGATACCACGAGCGCGTGCCTGGCGCATCAATGCCAGAAAACCGGTTTCTTCCAGCTTTTGCCAGGTTAGCCAGGGGGAAACGATGGTAATATTCTTACCAATAGCGTCAAAAGTCTGGTTCAGAAACGCATCGTGCTGATCAACACCATGCAAGGTAGAGAGCTGCGTTTGTGCTGTACTAAGATCCTGTCGTTCTTTGTGCTCAAACTGCAATGCATTATCGGCTGAGGCAAACAGGTATTTTGCCAGTAAACCCCTCGGTGAAGAACCCGGCTGGATCTCAAAGAGGTCCATATCACCAAATACCAGGAAGCTGTCTTTAGCACGGGATACCGCAACGTTCAGCATGCTGTTATCGCTGTCGATAAACCCTCCATCTTCATGTTTCGAATAGACCGGAGAGAAGAGTACGATTGCCCTTTCTGCCCCCTGCAACGAGTGCACTGTACCAACCGTAAGCGAATCCTCACCACCACAGTTAATGTCGAGCTTGCGTAATGCCGCTTTTATCGCGTTGACCTGCGCTGAAAATGGCGTCACAACGCCAACCAATTTGTTCAACGGTTTGTCGTAGTGGCGCTCGATGTCTTCTTTGTGAGCCGCAAGCCACGCTGCAATGGTTTCAGCTTCAAAAGCGTTATAACGACTTCCACCATTGGACTTCATACCTCTGCCATCAATATGCAAATAGCCCATTGCCGGGAAAATCGTCTCTTTTTCTTCCCCTCGCTTTGGCTGCAACTTACCGTGATAGCTGAGGGTATTACAGTAACCAATAATGTTGTCGAAACAACGACGATGCTCGTAAAGATACATCCCCCGAGCTAAATCAGGATCGTACTGATAGCGCGAATTAAACTGTGCAACTTTCATGACACTGCCAGACGCAGCACTTTTACCTGAGTCACATACCCGTGCATAAGCTTCAATGAGCTCTTCCTGAGTGCCCCCAGGAAGGATGTTCTCCTCAACCATATTGCCAATATCAATTGCTGGCAGACTGTTCCAGATAGGCGCAATCTGTTCTGTATCGCCAATCACTAGTGCTTTCTTCGCGAGTGCGAAGGAGGCTGCAGCCACTTCGGGAAGCACCTGCCCGGCTTCATCGACAATCAGCAAATCGGCAAAGTTATATAAATAGCCATCATCAAACTTCTTGCCGCCAACATGCTCCCTAATGAGCATATGGTGAGGAAGCATAAAGCAGGTCATCACGACACAAGGGGTTAGTTTCATTCTACGCAGCCAGCGGGCTTTAATGGCCTTCGCCCCTTTAAGACCTTTTTCTTTTTGAAAGTTATCGATAGCAGCCATATCCATCAGCCACCGGCCTTCCCAGTAATGCGTCGCCAGCAGAAACGCCGGGAAACGGAGCTGTGTATCTGCAAGCTCATCGGCTTCATGCAGACTCAACTCTGTTTCGCCCGGATTTCCCAGTGAGTGAATAATATCGTGCCAGCGTATAGCTGCTTCGCTTTCACGTCGGGAAATGTCCTCAGCAAGATCAATTTGCTGTTGATACCCGGCCTGCTCTTTATGAGCTTGTTCAATCAATCCATCGATAAAGGCATCAATTCCATCAGGCTGAGATCCCTGGAATGCTGTCATTCTTTCGCCAAACGTAGCCTCCAAAAACAGCTTCATTTGATAGTGACGCTTAGTACGAACGGCGGGAAGCCAAGAGAAGAGAGCGAACATGATCGACTCACCAGCACGATATTGTTCCCACTGTTTTTTGCCCTGCATTAATAGCGAGATTTCATTTGTGCTAGTGAGCAGTAACGTTCTCTTATCCTGAATATACTGTTCGAGATCGTCACTGATGGCATGCCGCTCCTGACGGATTGCGTTAAGGTCATCCCACGCAGGCTCAATTTGCTCAAGCTCTGCAGAGAGTTCAACCAAACGCTGATGCAGGAGATCCACAACCTGTTCAGGTGAATGACATCCCTTATTCGGAAAAGCTGCCCTTGCCTTTTCAAGGAAGAAGCACCGGGCATCTTCAACATATTCAAGGGATTCAACACGGTTAAAAAAGTCTTCCGTCTGGTATTTTTTTACCGCCTCGGCTCTCCGTCCCGAAGACGGGAAGTAAGCGCCAAAGCTTTTTACTTCAGGTAACCAACGCCCTGCCATAGGCCCAGTGCCGGTAGCAAAATCTTTACCGAAGGCTTCGATAATGTTGGTGACGGCCTGATTGTTGGTTGATGTCGCAATCACCACCGGCGGTTCAGTTTTGTTTAAAGCTGCCCTCGCCCACTCAGTAGCAATGATTGAGAGAACCAGAGTAGTTTTCCCGGTTCCCGGAGGACCGTTCACGGCAAGAATATCGCCCGGCTGTTGAGTGATATAATGGCTAAGGGCATCGCGCTGCGCCACAGCCAGCGGAAATTTATCACCGGAATGCCCCAGACGCTCACTGAACATTGCATTACTGGCAAGGAGCGGCTCAACAGGAGACTCCTCTTTCGCGGCAAAGAGGGCCAGTAATGGCACCTCTTTTTTGCACGACAGCAGATGATCGTACATAGGCAGGATATGGATGCTGGCCCCTCCAGACTGGTTGGCTTTAATAATGTAGCCATATCCAGCTGGTTCATATTGCTCAGGTGATGCTAGCCATCTGCCAGCAACATTTTTTAAAAGTTCATCAGTGTCTTTAAGGTACTTTTGCCACAACTGCTGATAACGAGCATATCGTTCCACTCGTTGTTCATCAGTCTCCTCACGCAGCTCATCCTCATTACCGGGACCAAAAGTGATTGAATCATGCGTGGTTTTGTACTTGTCATATTCCGCCATCTCACTAATAGAAAAGGTACCTTTAGGGAGAGGTTCGAGCAGGTCACGGGGAATGGTGGCAGGAGATGTAGGGAATAAAAAGCCTTCGCGGTTCAACAGTGCGGAAGTTACCAGAGGCGTAACTATACCTGGTGCGCCTGCCGTACGTTCCTTGCCATGCTTTAACAGGCGGATCCATACTTGTGGCCGTAGTAGTACCTCAACGGTCTTAACCTGCTCGTCTTCGCCCTCGAAGAACGATTGCACGATCTCTTCACCCAACCTTCCTTGTTCAACGTTCATCCATTGCGTGAATGAATCTTCTTCTTTGCGCTCAAATGCCCCTTTTCCAGACTCAGCATCAGCTAAGGTATTTCGCCAGTATGAAGTGAATCCTTGAGTATTGCTGTCCATTCCCCGTCCCATGACTTAAATAAAACTATTGATTTTGTTGATATAAAATCCTCATGGTTAAACATTGTCCACGATGCGAGGACGATCGCAAGGGTTTGTTTATGTTGGGAAAGATACTGGAAGTTAAAATCAGAGCCAGCTCACTTTGACAACGTAGTGTTAATCATCCGTGGTGCACAATCAGTGCCAACATACGAACAACGACTACAAACCTTGAGCTATACGGTTCAGGGTTTAGTCATTATTTTTAATACCTTTATTGAGAGATAAATAATGGTAGTCTTTATAAGTAACGTGAATTGATCTCCCCAAAAAACCGATTATAATTCGCTCAGACACAAAGCATTCCATAAAAATCGAGGATTAATCTTGACTGAGAAAGCAAATAAACTTCGACATCTCGTCGATGAAGTCCTCAAAAGCAAGAGCCTTCATGCTCATCAAGTTAATGCTGCGACCAAAACATTTGATGCGCTCTCTGGCAATGTCAGAGCCGTTGTTACAGCAGCAGAAATGCAAGCGGGTAAATCTGGGATTGCCTTAGCACTATGCTGTCTTCAAAGGCTGAGTTTGAACGATCAGGATATATGTGACCGTAAGCAACTTAAAGACACGCTTTACCTAGTAACCATGCCAGATACTGCTTTGAAAGAACAAGCAGAGCAAGATCTCAAACAGGCCAAAAACGTTGTTGTAAGTAACTTTGTCAATTTTGAAAAAGCACTAGAAACAGAATTTAAAGGTAACCCCCCTAAGCTTATTATCATTGACGAATGCCATTATGGCTCGAATGTATCTGCCGTTCGTTACAGCAAAATATTTGACTACTTAGAACAAGAGAATGACAAGTGCAAAGTTGTATTTATTTCAGCTACGCCATTTGGGGCGTTGTATGGCGCAGACACTGAATATCAGGATGCAATTGACTTGCAACAAGAAGCTGAAGAAAGCAATGACATTCAATTGCTGCAGGAAGCACGAGATGTTGCAAATAATGCGCTCAAGGACTCGATTCTAAGACGTGACTTCAATACCCGCTTAGTGTTCCACAAAACCAGTGATGAATACTACGGTGTCCGAGAAATGCTCAGAAATGGAAAAGTTATAGGGTTAGAAGACAATTCTAAAAATTTCTTATACCCATCTCAAGAACGAGATTCTTTCATTGAACAATTTTTAGCTCATCAAGAGATGGGATGGTCGCTGGTGCGTGTTCCCGCGGGCTTAGCTATGGAAGCAAAACAGTTCCTAATTTCTAAAGGCATCGACGAACACTCAATCTATATACTCGGCAATTCACTAAGTGGTGTTCCTGAAGACGAACATTGCAGTATCGAACGATTTAAAAAAGAATTCGATGATGCATTACTGTTTGAAGATAAATTGATAGCCATCACTGTTGCAGGAGCCAGGGCAGGAATTAATTTTGGCGCAATGATGAAAAACAACCTCATTTCAACATGGGACAGCACTGTTGCCAGTGTAGCTGCTGTTGTACAGGCTAATATTGGCCGGGCCTGTGGTTATCATGGTAATAATTCTTCCATGCACTACACCAACTTAAACGCAGCAGAGGCTTATGGCGCAATCCTCAGTCACCTGGAACAAACTTGCTCTGACTATGCAGCATCAGACTTTGACGGAATAAGGGAGTTCTTCGAAGACGTATGTCAGGAATACAATGTAAATGGGTTAGATGTTGGTCTTACAATTAAGTATAAACGTCGCCGCCCTATTGGTGATGTAGAGACCTACAAAACCGATGGTTATATTGCTGTTCCGGCCAAATTACTTCAAGAAGGCACCGATTTTAGCCACTACACTAAAGATAAAATCCTTCTACAGGCAATTGAACTCATACGCAACGAATTAACGGCTAAAGGTGCGCCTAGTGTTAAAGGCAATCGAGCTATGCGGGGCAAAAAGAAGAACTGGATCAAAGCACATTGGGTTAATGGAGATAGCTTCAACAATCCCGAAAAGGCACAAGCAGATGGTACGCAGAAGATTAAAACCAAGCTATATACTCAATTGCTCGGCAATGGTGAATTCCTTGAGTTTAACCGAGTAGTGGCCCCAGGTTCTGGTGAACTGTCTGAAAACAAATTGGTTACCGCTACGATTTTTAGTATCTACAACATTTCCCGAAGAAATGTTAAAAAAATAATAATGACAACTGAAGACGTCTGGGATATGTGCGACTATTTTGGTATTGAACGTGATGATACTCTGATCGTGCTCTACAAACGCGGTGAATATGATATTGAACGCTCGAATGCTAAAAAACAGCACAATGAGCTACCTGAAAAGTCTGGGGAGTTAAGTAATGAATCCCATTTCTCCGATAAAACAGATGTTACTTACTAGTTCATGGGGCCTCGGAGCCCCTTTCGTCAACTAGCATCAAGCCCATTATGAATATCGAAAATAAACACCGCCTATATGTCAAAGAAATAATTGAAGCTCAAACATTTGAGCATCAACGAATAGCAGCAAATAAAACATTCTCTAAATTATTATCAGGCTCTCGTGCAGTAGTTTTGGCTGCTGAAATGCAATCTGGTAAATCAGGTATTGCTCTCGCCCTTGCTGGACTGCAGCGACTTTCACTTTCGGATGAGTTGATTGGTAATCGTAAATTACTAAAGGACACATTATATCTTGTAACGATGGGCGATATTAGTTTGCAGGAGCAGGCCAAACGGGACCTGTCATACTGTAAAAATGTCGTAGTGAGTAATTTTATCAATTTCGATATCACCATAAAAAATGAATTCAGACACCAAAATCCCAAACTCATCATTATTGATGAATGTCACTATGGTTCCAGTAGTGACAGCATACGCTATGATAAGATATTCAACTATTTAGAGTTTGAAAATCAAGGCTGTAAGGTTGTTTTCATCTCAGCAACTCCCTTTAGCGCACTTTATGCAGCAGGAGGGGATTCGATACTTCGCCATAACTTCAATACTTCTCTTGTATTCCATAAAACCAGCGCTGAATACCATGGTATTCGCCAAATGCACTGCCATAACCAAATAATAAAACTTGACGAAGATTATAGAGATTTCTGTCAAGACTCTCTATTACGTAAACGATTTATCCGTCAGTTTAAGGACTACGATGGTGCAGGGTGGTCATTAATCCGTGTTCCGAGTAGCCAAGCTAACCTCACCAGGCAAATTCTACTCGACAATGACATAGAGGCTGAACATATTTATATCATCGGCCAGAAGCTCGTCGGAATTGATGATCGTGAACTATGCTCTATCGATGACTTCAGACGTGAATTCGAAACTGCAACATTATTTGATGAAAAACTAATTGCCATTACAGTTGCTGGATTTAGGGCCGGAGTAAACTTTGGCCAGGAAATGAAAAACGCAGTAATCAATACTTGGGATAGTACTATTGCCAACATTGCAGCTGTTGTTCAAGCGAATATAGGCCGGTCTTGTGGTTATCATCAAAACACAAGGGCTAAACACTACACTAATCTAGATGCCATTCGCGCTTATAGTGAACTACTTGATCACCTCGAATCTCAAGATGACACCAAGGAATTCGAAGGACTCCAGCAGCTCTTTGAACAAATATGTTCTCGTTACGACATAAGAGGTTTTGACAGGGGAACTAGTGTTGCTCCGGCACCAGAAATCAAGGTGACAACAAAAATTGATGATAGTGCTACTTTCTTAACGCAAGGATATATTTCCGTGCCTGGTAAGTTAAGTAACCCGAACTTTGATTTTTCAACTTATACAGATGATAACGAGTTATTAGATGCGATAGAAATCATCCGCAAAGAACTTCTAAGCGAAGAAGGGCCCTATAGGAAAAAAGGACGAGCTCTTAGAGGTGAACATCAAAACTGGGTAAAAGCTCAGTGGGTTAATGGTGCCACATATGATGATGGGACTCCAAGCTGTGCAAAATCCCGAGCCCTTTCTTTCACATCGCGATTAGATAAAGGTGAAGAAGTCGAATTCAACCATATTGTAAAACCTGGTGGTGGCGAAAAAACTGAAGATAAACGAGTTATGGCAAGTATCTTTAGCATTTATAACCTTTCGGGTCAGATGGATGCATTTAAACGCGCTATGGATATGGATGATATGGCAGAAATCTGTGATGCCTTAAATACAGAGTATGATGACACGCTAATTTTACTGTATAAGCGAGGTTCATTTTCTCAAATATTATCGAATGAAAAAATTATAACTTCAAAAAATATCGAAACGACAAGCATCCGCCATAAAAGTGTTTTCCGATAAAAAATTATAATTTTTAGGTGTTTTCTTCCAAGTATTAAAGCTCTTCGCTACAGTATCTACTTTAGCTGAGCTGAAACAGTTATAAGGCAGATACTACAAGTATATCCTTAAGGGGCCTCTAGGTATTTAATGCCTTTTGGCCGCTGATTCATTAATGACTAGTTTCCTATCAATACTAACCCTTCTTTCTTAGATCTATTACTGGTGTTAAGCACTCTTGTAGTGATATACCACCATGATTGTAATAATCACCCGAAATATAACCTGAAATTCCAGGGGCCATAGCCACAGATACATTGGAATTCCAGAACCAAGGAACTACTAAACCATCGTACTGCACATTGTCTTTTAAAATAGCGCAGCGTCGCTGACGGTTCTTACCTAGTGATTTATTGAGTTCCCCTTTTGGTAAGCCATTAGGAACCCATAACCAACCATGGTCAGTAACGATTTTTATACGCTTCCAACCAGCATCAAACAAACCACTTACTCGAGATACAACGTCCCCAAGAACCTTATCGATATATTGGGGCATTTGGCGCTGATGATCGTGACCTAAATGGTCTAAGTCACCTGTTTGTACCCAAGCATAACCGCCTTGTGGCTCACCGGTTTCAAGTCCATCCAAAAATTGCCAGCCTTTTTCTTCCAACAATTTTTTCAAATAATGGCTGCTAAATGACGAATAGCTGTCGGCTAAAACAGGAATAAAATCATCATTAGTATCATTACCCGTCAGCATATCAGCTAACGGCGTTACAGCAGCCTTGGCCGTTGCAGTAAGGGAAGGTAATGCAGCCCAACGCGATGTTAAATGGCTCTCAATACCGCAATTGAACAGTTTCTCTTCCAGCATTTTAGCTGTATCAAAACGCAAACCATCTACAAAAAACACAACCTGACTACCAATTGTGTATTGAGCTGTATTTTCTCTAACCTGGTTATCACCAGGGTACCCAAACTGGGCTACTAATTGCTGAAATTTTAATGCCGTCTTTTCGAGCCATGGCGTGTAAATAATACCAAGCACATTTGCAATCAGCTCTTGCTGGTGGATATCTTTCGCTTTGGACATTGCACTTAACACTGCAGCATCCGCTTGCCAAAATTGTTCCTTAAAATGGTCAGCCATCGATTCTGGTGTACTACCGGAAAAATTGATTTCCGTGTGCTCAATCACCATCATCATATCTTCCAACACGCTTAGCCAAGGTGACAGCTCCAAACGATGCCATATCCATGTCTTACGTTCTTTCTGAGTTAGCCAAAGATCACTGAAAACTGCCTTTAGCTCCTGACGCCCTTGTCCCTCAATCTTACGAAATGCGGATTCGATTAACTGCTCGTCCTCCAAGTTTTTAGACAAATAGTTTTCTGGAAATAGCACAACTAGGTCGGCTGGCTGAATAGCTTTGAGTTGATTCACTAGTAATGGCAAATTATTAGCTGTTTCCTCAAATCGGTGCCATATTCCTTTCCATTGGCCTTCAGCCTGGCATAGCAATTGTAAAGCTTGAACCACACCTTCCTTGTTTGGAATAAAGCCATATTGCATCTGGCATGAATTTGTGAAAATATCCCAGCGACTACCCTGCCATAGTTTTTCTTTCTCTTGAGGATTATTAAGCCAACCTAAGATATCTCGTGCAATATCATCAAGAACAATAGAGTAGAAATCCTCTGCTTCAAGTTTTTTACCTTGCATACTTACAATTGGCGTCTCTAAGAGATCTGGCAGTACCTGTAAAATAGCTTCATATGTCTTCTTGTCTTTTGCAAGATCCAACTCGAGACCAGCTTTAGGGTTTGTGAGGAACGAACCCACAGACCAATCACGGCCCGCGGAATTATAAGACCACCAACAACCGCGATATTGCAATTCTGCTAAGGGTTTAAGAAACTCAGGACATTGTTCAATTGCTCGTAAATCTTTACGACCGACACCAGGCAGATAGATAATCGGGGTTTTTCCTTCAGGTAAAACACATTCCTCAAGTACACCAGCAATAGCGCATTTCACCCATATTGCCGGGCCAGTACGAAGATCAGGATTATAATCACCAAGTTCAATCAATTCAGGCAGCTGCTGCTTGATGTAGGGCATTGCTGACTGCCACTGTCTATCAATGTCCGTCCACAAAATAGCAGCAGGTGGGACCTGAACACTTTTGTTAAAGGCAGCGGAGCTACGAAGCTGATCGATCAATTTATTGATTACTAACATATAGTTTCCAGTTCGCTTTACACAACTCAATCAAATCATGTTGTCGACTTTCTAGTACAGAAGGCATCCACTCACCCGTATTTAATACCTGCGTAGTCAATACGTACGACGACACACCATTTTGTCCCGCAAAGTATGCCATTTTTTTACGTTCAAAGTCGAAGTTTGAGGCTTGTGAATTCCTTCTCTGTGTTAGTGGCACGAGATTAGCGAGACGGTGGGTCCACTCTTCTCGCTGCGCAACATTTGGCCAATTTATATCCCACTGGCTTCCTTCTTCTACCGTCTGTGGTAACACATGCTCAATGGTCAGAAGAGAGTGTTCGTAATTAGCCGCTCCATCAGATAAAAATGAATCAATTCTCAAGATAAGATAGTTACGTCGGCGGGCAGTCAAATAATAAACATCACCATCGATTTGGTTAATAAAATCTACTGTTTCTTCTTGAGATAAATTTACTGAGCTAATCTCTGTAGAATTTGCATTATCAAGTTCAATTAACACTTTTGCATAACGATCAATGCGTTCGTTAATGTTTGAAGCACAAATATGAAGTTTCGCAGCTAAACGCTCGAGCCGGAACATAAAATCCATCACTGCTGAGCTATCTGAACCAAATTTAGATAAATATTGTATAGCTACCGGTAACCAATCTGAATTGTCAATGCGGTTTAGCCAATGCAACAATTGGTTAATGTATCCAGCATTTGACGATGACAAATAACGAGCATCTCTAGCAACCAAATAGGCATCAGCGTAAGGAGCTATGACTTTATTGATCAGCACTTCAGGATCATGGATTTTTGATTGAACATGCTCTCGAAACTCTTCCAACAACACGCGTTTTACTTTGGTCTTGGCATAAATCATTCGGATATACGTAAGAAGATCATTCAACCCTTCTCTTCCTGTATCTACTTCAATTTCTTCCCATTTATCATTAAAAGCATCACGTTTCGATTCGGTAATTTTACCAATCGCATCAGCTTTAATTAGATCCGAAGGTAAAAGATCCATACCGCGATTATTCAAAACCGAAAATACACGAAAAGCAGACTGCTGGCTTGGTGAGGTCACAGCAACTAAAAAACACCGGGTCATCAAAAAAATGCCAAAGTTTATCAAAGCGTCAGTATCGACAAAGGACTGCTGCAATTTAGTTTGCAAGAGTAAGGCATTTTTCTGGATATTAATTTGTGACTCATTATTCAACGTTGCCGAATCAATAGAGGCTAACTCAGAAAATTTTAATGATTGGACAGTTGAAGCAAAAAATTCACGATCACGTTGACGAAGAGCTAATCGCGGTTTCGCAGGTATCCCTTGCAGTTTTTTCCCTGGCTCTTGAATATAAGAGAAACATTCAGCTTTAGCGCCTTCATCATCAATTAAATTAGTTAACGCAGCAATTAAAATTGTCAGTGTGGTTAATCGCTGCTGCCCATCTATTACCTGAGCATGAGGTCTGCTTTCTTGTTTTATTAATACAATGCTTCCAAGAAAATAACTTTCATCTTTTTCATAGTGGTAGAAATCATTTAGATCATCAAACAACTCACCCGCTTGGTCTGTCGTCCAGGCATACGGACGCTGATAGGGAGGGATCTCATAATCAAAATCAGAGCTAAATATTTTTGAGAGGGCATATTCTGCCCCCGTAATATTTTTTGACATTTTATAATCCTTTATTTTCTCTGGCTTCTCTTTTCTCTGCCAGCGTCAAATGATGATCATTGATCCTGTCACCAAGATTCCCACCGTATTGCAAACCAAGTTTATACCACGGTGCAGATTCGACATCGGTACCACGGTCTTTCTTCCAATTAATGTTAGGTTGCGATCGGAGTATACCTGCACCTTTTTTACCAACATCTTTAGCAAGCATGAACGGGCGGATATTTAACCGAACACCATCATTAATGTCAGGGTTCCAACCAATAGGTTGTTCTTCGAGCGTTTTCCAACGCACGAAGATATCGAGCCCTTTTTCACCCTCAAGAATTGCTTCTAATTGTGATTTCAGATTCTCTGCCGCAGTTAAGCGAATATCTGCTCCATCAACGCCATCAGCAATATTGCGTTTTTGAATACTAATCCAGTCATCCAGATAAGTATAAATCAACCGTTCCAGGCCTTTGTAATCCAGCTTATGGTAATTGAGAAGTGCAGAGAAACCATCTTTAAGCCCATCCCAAATATGCCAAATGAATGGGCGGTGTTGGAATAACTTACAGTGTTGCTCAAAGAACTTATCGCGCAACCAAGTTTCCCAATCTTTGGCTTTAACGGATTTAAGCAAGTTATCTTCTACAGAATTGCTCCAGGTATCACCGTAGGATTTGTATAAAATATCAGCCAAACGTTTTGCAGCAGTTTTCTCACCACGCACGGCGGGGATGCAGACAATACCATCTTCATCGACCAAACCATCAAAATCAGCATTTTTCTTCATCACCTGACGCATTTCTGGGGCCAGTTCCATTTCAGAGTCTAGCTCGGCTGGCCATTGATAGCCAAGCAAACGCGCTACTGCAACTTGAAGAACTGTGTCATCCTGGCGTGATTCCACAATAGCTGTCATTTTAGTTTTGTCATCCCATTTAACTGAGGCCGATGGATGCCCATGAAAAATCCATTGTGTTGGATCATCAGAATAAGGTTGTGGAAGACCATTAGGATATTTTGCTTCTGCTACTTTTGACCAGTACTCTAAATTAAATCCAACCTTTACCAAAGTTCCATTCGCAACAATAATATTCTGATCAAGCTCCCTTACAACATCATGATAATCATTACTAGAACAATAGGTATATAAGGCAATAAGGTATTTTTCATCCTTAGGAATCAGTGCCGCCATCGATTTATCGTATTGAGTTCCAACATATATAGAAGCCCTTAGACTACGCATTAAAGCGACACTTACACCTTTTTTACCCCAGGCTTGCTGACCACTCTGATCTTGATTATGTATACGCTCTCTGTATAATTTGTCAGCCCCTCTTAATCTATTATCTGAAAAATCCCAAGCGACTAAGTTGCTCAATCCATCAAAATGACGTTTAACCTGCGGGGCTGTCTGTAATAATGCCCAATTTGATGGTTTAGAATTAAATTCCCATATTTTTCGGCCAAACTGCTCAAATCCTCCAGTCCCTAACCCCAAAAAGCTATCTACTCTTTGACTTAATAAAGTTTGAGAATTAATAGAATCAAATGAAATCCTAGAATCAGGATGTTTTCTCTGTTGGCTTTGCAACGATGTGTACACATCAGCGGAACATATTGCTCGACGCTTATCTTCTGGTGTTTTTTCTTTGACTGCATCTATACCAAGAAATCTTATTTGTGACTCAGGCATTATCTTTGAGAGAGATATTAATGCAACAAACGCCCCTGCGGCAGAGCTAGATTCAAAACCACCTTCACCCAACTTCACTAATGAAATCCAAGAATAATTTTCGAGCATATATTCTCTAAACTGTTTATAACTAGATAAAAAAAGCCAGTTTTGAGGCAGCACTACGCTTGATATCCCACCAAGTTCACAAAAATCCATACACCGTTTTAAAAAAACAGTAGCTAGATCACCTTTAGCATCAGAGAAATTCGTCTCACAAAACTTACTCAAGCAAGGTGATTGCTTACCTCTAGCTAAATAAGGTACGTTTGTTATAACCCACGAATAGTTTGCCGTAAGCAATTCCACAGCTTTTGCAAATTTTTGCACTACAGCCTTAGACTCACTATTGACTTGAGAATTAGTTTGCTGCAATTGCTCCCAAGGTGGTATTTGCCATTCATCAATCGATATAGTTGGATCAATCAAACTCCCCAATGTTGGTGCATCTTTGAAGGTATGTTGCATCCAAGCAATTGCATCTGAAAGTGTGTCATTACCTTTAGCCAAATCCTTCCACTCTTCAACAAACGACAATCCAGAACAAGCCAATTGAAACTCAGGCAATACGCGATAGCCACCAGCATTGGGGTAGCGCCAAGCTTCTAGGGTTAATGCAAAGGCGGCCAGTTCCACACAGCGTTGGTCTAGCTCTAAGCCATGAATATTATGACGTATTACAGCATCCACTGCTTCCTTCTCTGTTAAGCCTTCAAGTTGCATACGCATTGGTACTAACATCAGGAATACGGATACAAGGAAGTGACCCGAACCACAGCAAGGATCTAGGGTTTTTAGTTCAGATAAATGTTTCGGCCATTTTTCAAAGCCACCTGCAGCAAATGTCCATTTTCCTTGCTGATCAACGCTTTCTTCATTTTTAATAAAACGCAGATACTCTAATGGTACACCTGGAATAGAGGCCTTATCTCGCAATTCTTGTTCATTATTAGCGCGAATATAATCATCTTGTGTCAAGCGTTTATTAGCCCACCATGCGCCTAATGCGTTATCGAGCAAAAAGCTCACCATATAAGGTTCGGTAAACAATTGAGTTACCGGACTCAACTCTTGGGCACCAATTTTCACACCAGATTCATTAACCTGTTTTTTCTTTTTGTTTTGCCAGAATTGATAGCACCAACCTAAACTGTCTTGCGCTTGGTAGGTTGCAGGGTCAATCGCTGAAATCAGGTTTTCAAGTTCATTGATATGGTTGATGGATAACTTAACTGCAAATATTGGTGAGTTAGCACGGAAGATCTGTGGCAACATCTTTTGGGCTAAACGGCCAGCCAGCTCCCAACCATCTTTACAATCAGGCTCTTCTTCAGCCAGTTCAAAACACTCATCAAGCGTAACAGGTGTGTATTCGTCATACATCAATAAATTATTTTGCTCTAAGTAACGTGCAAATAACATTCTGTGCCAATGCTCATACGCCATCTCATTGGCTAAACGTTCAATTTCTTGCTTTCCATCAGTGAGCTTATCCCCCAGCTGACGGGCGTGGGCACGCAAAGCATTACGAAGTGCGCGCTGTTCCTCATTGAGATAACTTGGAGCCTGATTATCAGCAACCCCTAAACGTTGTAAAGCTTCGTTTACTGCAACTTCAACGATATCGCGAGCTTTAACGACCGTATCTTCTAGTTTTTTACGTAATATTTTATCGAGTGGTTGTCTCATGAGATCTTCTTAAATCGTTGTAAACTGAAACCCGCCGGTTGGCGGGTTATTTTTAGGAATCAAACATTAGCTTGGTACGACTGGACCATTTTCTAACTGAGTGCGCAATTCTTGCTCAACGTAAGCTAACCAGTCTAGTAACTCTTGCTCGGATTTGATGATTGGTTTATTGAGTTTCACATATCGAGTCTTTGGCTGTAGTTCGCTAATGGCGTCTTTCAAAACCTGGTTAAAAATACTTGGTAGTCCTGCCGTTTTATCGTTCCAACGCGCAAAGCTGATATCATCCAAGGAACTCAAAATAGAATCCAAATCGCTGATATTAATTTCAGGCACTGCATCCAGGTGACGTTTCTGCAAGAAACTATTCCGCTTAGCCTCATCTAGTTGCTGCCAATTTTCGTCATCCAGCAGTTCAGCCATGCAGGTGCGATACTCTTGCTCGTATTGTTCACGATGGCTAGTGAGAGCATCACGTAATACATTGGTTGCTTTTTTTAACAACGGATCCACCGGGCATGGGTCATCTAACAAGCTACGGTTAGCCAAGATGGCTTCTTTTTCTTTTACGAGTTCGTTATAAATTACCAGACCAGAACAGTAGCCCATTAGAGAGTCCAGTTTTCTCCAAAGTTTGGTACGTAAGCTGGCTTTATGAGCCTGTTCTTTCCAGGATTCAAAATCACTTTTTAGTTGATCTTGATACTCAAATGCTTTTTGCAACTGATCATTGCCCGAATACATTTCCAGCTCAGTAAGCATTGCGGTACTTGGTGCTATCGGTAATGGGGCTAAGCCACCAGCTTGATTCGCAACATTCTTCGCGTTGATAATTGCCAGAGGCAATTTAGCTGCTTCTTCGCCTGCATTACATGCTTGTTCAAGCAGCGTTGAAACAACACCGCGAACTTTGATTAATTGTATTTTCGAAAGCGTAACGGTTTCAGGACGGAATTTAGTTTGTGTCAAAGAACTACGATCAAGGCTTTTTGCATCAATAGCGCGCTCTTGAATATCAGAAGCTTTTAATACACCGGCTGCTAACATGGCATACAAAGCTCCATCAATCACATCGTTACCCCATCCATAAGGCGCATCTTTGAAGTTTTCACGGATTTCTTTACCTGTCTTCATCGTACCAATAAAGCGGTAAATTTCTGCACATACGGGTTGTTTGTCTGCTTCGCCGCTGTAGCCCACTTTTTCTAACGCATTGGGGTCTGCTAAGCGACTAGCAACTTCGTAAACTTTGGCCCAACCACGATCATCTGCCATTTTAAATTTATGGTATAGACGTTGGCAGGCTATTTCACCAGCACTTTGAATCTGAGCAGCAAGAGAGTCCCCTTCGACTTCCTGCCCACCAGCTAAACGGACTTGAATCGAACCAAAAATCTCCTTAAGTAAGTTATTCTTTGTTTTCTCTGCACTTTGCAAAAGAGTTTCCATTGCTTGTTTCGCATCTTTACCAGGCCCGGTAGCTGCACTACCGCGAATTTCCAAGGTATTTTCAGCAGCTTTCAAGCTCACTATGGCTTTTTGCAAATCACTACGGTGGTTCATTGGTACGTAGATATAAATGGTGGCACTATCAGGATCAGAGCCGCGCGATAAATCATTAAATTGCTTTTCTGTTTGTTCTGGGGCCCACGCACAAATACGCTTATCTGCATCAGCAGGCAACTCAGATTCAAAATAGACAGCTATAGGTCTTGGCTCAGCAACGGTTCCTTGAGCAATACGCGCTTGTGCAACCTGTTTACGGATGTAGTTCTGAATCTCTTTTGTTCGATACGCTTCTAAGGTTTGTGGGTTTCCTAGCAAATCATTTTCCTGACGCCTTAATTCGTCATACCACGCCTGGCTTTCTATAGTTTGTAAGCTGAATTCACGCCCGTTTTCTGTGTCACGAGACATGATCAGATGCTCAGCCTCCAGTGCTTGAAGCATCTTTGGAACTAACGGACGCAGCTTATGTTTATCGTTGTTTAGATCTTCCAGAAGTAAATCAGCTAAGGTCTCCACTGTTGGGTGAATGCCATATTCCATTTCTGCTGGCAGTTTTCTGATTAAGAGAATCAAAGCCAATAGACGACCTTGTAATTGTGCATCGTCATTACCACCACGTTTACGGCTGATAGTTTCATAAATATCTTTGGAAATGACACCGGTTTGCAGCAAACTAGTGGCAATTTGGTCATAAAGAAAATCTGCTGGGACGACATAACCCAGTTCTTTATCTGCTGTCGCTTTTAATGCCTCGTGGACCACTCGCAGTTGGTTTCTTAGCTGGGAACCAGAACCAGTTCTATCTAAGGCCGGTAAAATACGTTCCCAGAAACGACGGCGCACGGGAAGTAGTGGATAATCTGGCACGATCCACTTTTCATCATCTCGATGATGTTCAATTGTGCTCCCGCGCAAATGACGGGAGATTTCCCCTAAGTTCTCATCAACCATTGCTCTAATTACTGGCTTGGCAGACTCTTTCTTTTGCAAAATAACTTTGCGGATAACTTTATCGACATCAGTATCTTCCAGCTGAACTGGAACCTGAAATCTGCCCATCAAGCGCTGCAAGTTGGTCATTCCAGTTAATGCACTTTGACCTGTTGCGACAAATAAGACTTTGGATTTTAAAGCACTTGCACCACTGCATGTCTCCACCACTTCTTGAACATCGAAAGCTCTTTGAACGTTGTCACCAATGTATTGTTGCACTTCATCTAGAACCACTAAGGTTAGTGGCAGCTCACCGTTTTTAGAGATGGCATCGACAATTGCTGATACCATTTCGTCATTGGTGACATCATCGACAATTTTGTATTGTGCACGCAGCATTTCTCGGACTTCTTTAATATCCGAGCCCATTCCGGGAATTGACTGTAATACTGCTTCATGCAAAATTGGTGAAACATGCAGGTTTTTCAGTTCTTTAACCCAAGGATCCACGCCATCTTTAGCCTTTGATCTGCTTTCGACAAATTCTTTAACCTGATCAAATACGCCAGCGGACTCCAACCACATCACAAAGCGAGCTAAGTGATACTGTTCAGGTAGCCCTGCTGATTTGAAAATAATTCCTAATAAAGCTAAGCGAACTTTATCCGCCGTCCCGGCACCCAATGTGCCAGAAGCGGCATACAAACCACCGTTAACTTCTGCGATAGTAGATAATTCGTCTAATTGTTTTGCAATGCTCTCAGGCAAATCAGCAATTGAGCGCGCATCGGATCCATTATTGAGTGTTTGATTGGTCCATAATGTACGCAGCATTTTAGCAAGGTGAGATTTACCTGAACCAAAAAAACCACTGATCCAGACTCCTGGCTGCTCACTATTGGACTTAAATGCCGAAAGGTAGTTACTCAAAATTTTATCTAAACCTTTTTCGTACGCACCATCACAAACAAAGGTGCGCAATTCGTATTCCAACGTATCCAGAGCCCCCTTAGATACATCGTCTTTAACTTGTGCAACCCCGTTGTTTGCAAGGCGGCTATTGACTGGATCATTGACAAAAATTTCGCGATTAAGCATGGCTATTCCTTAAGAGGTCGCAGAAATGGCCGTGGCGCGATATCCCCAGCCGTCCTTTGCGTCTAATAATTGATAATTGTTGTTTTGAACTTCACCGGGGAAGAAGACAACTAGTCGACCTGACACTTTTTCAGCCAATGTCTCAACGACACCTGAAACGGAGGCAAAACCAAATAACGTTCCACATCCCAATAAAGCAACCACGCCATCCACAGTTTGTGATGCTTCAACTTGAGCAATGAGCATTTCAACTAACTCTTCCGCGAAATCACCGTACAAACCTTTTAAGTACTCAGGATCTTCAAAATAAGTTTCTTTGTAGTTTTGTGCGGCCATCCACTTTTCGAAACTGTGAGTTAGGTCTAGTAACTGCCAAGGGTGATTATGCTTTATACAAGCTTGCTCAAACTCTTCAACACGAGCACGTAGCTTTAGCTCGTCTTGCTTGTTGTAAACCAAAAAAATACTGCGTTCGTCTGCAGACACTGCTGCTGGCCATGGAATGCTGATATGACTCTCAAAACTAGAGAGCAATTTCGATATTCTGTCTGACATGCCTACACCTCAGGTAACGCAATATTTGGGAAGGTAACTTCAAGGATCTCACTCGCCTGCTTAAAGTTAATCAGCCCTCTTAATGAGGCGCTATGCGCTAATTCAAAAAGTCGCTCTTTATCTTGAGATAGCATCCGACACCACAAGCTATCGAATAAGCGCTGACCACTTAAACCATGACAATAACCAAGAAAAAGCGCATAAGCGACATTCACGTAGCTGACATTAGGGTTCTCTCGGTATTTTTTTGCTCTGCCAGATAGGAAACCTGCTTGAGTCCAGGTGCCATTAAGATTTTGAGAAATTGACCTAAGAGATGTAGCACTGAACCGTTCTGGATTGTCCTTAGCCAAAAAAGCTTCCATACACTTCCGGGGGAGATGTTCCCTTGGTTCAAGATGCAAAATGACCTCTGTAGAGGCTCGCAGTAATGGATCTCGAGCGACAGCAAGCTGCAAAGCAAGAACCGCTTGAGTACTTTCGCTCAATCCCCACCATTCCCTAAATACTTTAAAAAGGGGAATATGATTATCTAGCCCATAAAGATCAACAAGATAGCGAAATGTTAACTTCCGAGATTTTTCTGTCGGCTTAAGCAAAAAATTAAAGTTTACAATGTTATCTTCATACTCAGCCCGAGTAGCATTTTCATCGTGAGCAATGAGCAATACTTTAAGTTCTTCTATCATCATGCTACGAGCTGAATGTGCACCGCTTTTACCAAACTTGAATCCAAGACAGGCTAATTGTTGTTCATTTCTCATTATTATTTTCCTGGTAGCCGGGAGCTAAATGAGCGTTTTCGACCCCAAAAAGCGCAGCATTTTCTTTTAATGCTAATTGGTAATGAGTCGAATCGAGGTGATAGTTTTGAGAGCAATCGACGTTTAAACGGTTCAAAAAGTAACCTACCAATGCAGCCCGGCACTCTACATCCAGCTGACCATGAGTCATATCGTAATCAAGCTCTATGGCTTCAGGATAGCTGGAATTAGGATGAGGTATTAGTGTTAAATCGACAATTCGGTTCCATTGCTTATCTGCTGAAATAGACTCTTTCCCCTCATTTACTTCTTCACTAAGTAGTGTGATCGATTTAACGCGCGTGATACCAAAATCCCTAAATGATGATGTCAATCGATCATAGGCACGAATGAGCCAACGACAGCCATTATTCGCCAAACTGTGTGGCACGATTATTCGACAACTAGGACCTGAAGACAAAGAAACATAGCTTATCTTTAATAACTGCTTTCGTTTAATCGCACGCATAACTTCTGATAGAACATCGGCGGAAGGTTGGTTGAGTTGTGGCGCTTCAATACATAATTGGTTGGGCTCGGATACCGAGGACAAGCCATCTCCAAACCCTCTTGAAAGACTGTGCAAAATTTGCCCAGCCTCATGCCTAAAAAGCGGTTTAAACTGACTTTTACGATGATAACTCTTTGATTTATGGATAAGTTCAAGATTATCAGGAACGAGCTCTTTATAGGCGGAAAAGTCTCGTGTTGCTGCAGCTAAACCCGTTTGGAATTGATTGTTCAAATCAGAGCGACTAATTTCACCAAAATAATTCAAACTGAAATCAATAAATGCCAATCGTTCTCTTTGAGCATAGGAAAGGTGCTGAACGTTTTTCATCTGAGCTTTCGAATAGATATTGTTGTTTATCACAATATCAAACCAGGCACAAGATGCAATCATTTTGATTGCACCTTGTGCCTGAGAGCAGGATGTAGGGAGAGGCTCTCGTTTCTATCAATTCAGAATTTACTTACAAAACACTAAGATGTAATACAGTTAAAATGCAGTTATCTTCCCAAAATCAAACGGACTAACCCCCTTCTCCCGATTCGCATCCAGATAATCAGCCCACCACTGCAGCATCAACCTACGTTCTCCCAGATGTTCCGCCTTATGGATGTAAGCCGCCCGGACAGAGTTACGTTCCTGGTGACTCATCTGTCGCTCTACCGCATCCTTCGACCACAATCCCGACTCGATCAATGAACTACAGGCCATGGTTCTGAAACCATGCCCGCAAACCTCCACCTTTGTATCGTAGCCCATCACTCGCAGAGCCTTGTTCACTGTATTCTCACTCATCGGCTTACGCGGATCGTGATCGCCTACGAAAATCAGCTCACGATTTCCGCTCATGCTTTTGATCTTTTCCAGAATGGCTAGAGCCTGCCGCGACAAAGGAACAAGATGAGGCGTCCGCATCTTTGAACCACGCTGAGAGTGTTTAACGCCTTCCAGCGGTTCACGCTCACCAGGAATCGTCCACATGGCCGTTTCAAAATCGACTTCTGACCAGCGGGCAAAACGCAGCTCGCTTGAACGGATGAAAACCAACAAAGTGAGTTCAACCGCCAGTCGGGTTAACGGCCTGCCAGAATAGTGATCGATGCGGTGAAGTAATTCAGGAATGCGATTAAGTTCCAGAGCAGCACGATGCTGTCTTTTTGCCGTAGCAACCGCACCGGCAATTTCTTGTGCAGGGTTGTAGTCGATTAAACCGCTCTGTACAGCAAAGCGCATGATCGCGGTAGTACGCTGCTGTAAACGGGCGGCGACTTCAAGGCGTCCGGATGACTCGACTGCTTTGATGGGTAAAAGTAGGTCTCGCGTTTTCAGTTCTGCAATATTCCGCTTACCAATGGCAGCAAAGAGATTATCTTCGAGGCTTTTTAATACACGAGCACTATGTGATGCAGACCACTTCTGATTGCTGGCATGCCAGTCTCTGGCAACCACTTCAAACGTTATCGCCTCTTGCTCCTGCTCTACCTTAACGGCTTTCTTGTTCTCACTGGGATCGACTCCATTAGCTAGCAGCTTACGGGCTTCATCCCGGCGTGCCCGGGCATCCGCCAGCGACACTTCAGGGTATTTCCCAAGCGCCAGCATCTTCTCCTTACCGCCAAAACGATAACGAAGCCGCCAGTATTTTGAGCCGTTGGGGTGAACCAGCAAAACCATGCCATCGCCGTCAGTCAGTTTGTAGGCTTTTGCTTCAGGCTTTGCCGAACGAACCTTCACATCACTCAGAGCCATGATGAGTATCCTTTCAAGGGTTCTGTGTGGGTACAAACATTATCGAACCGGGATATACCCGCAGTTGT
>LIDZ01006583.1_pt5 | contig 23417 bp, 24 predicted proteins | sample 644651 | NCBI WGS metagenome assembly LIDZ01 (sample SAMN03856242, study PRJNA289617) | food metagenome | isolation source: wine grapes on drying loft during traditional withering process | host: Vitis vinifera cv. Corvina | place: Italy: Gargagnago di S. Ambrogio di Valpolicella | collected 2014-01 | reverse complement strand
AGGATCCGAAGCAGGCCGAATTCGACCTCTATTACGGCGGCTGGTCGACCTCGACCGGTGATGCGGACTGGGCTTTACGTCCGCTGTTCGCTACCGAATCCTGGGTGCCGGTGTCGTATAACGTCTCCTACTACAGCAACCCGGAAGCGGATAAAGCCATTGCGGCAGCGCTGCAAACGGCCGATCCGGCGAAGCGTGCGGCGGCGTATGCCCAGGCACAAACCATCATCTGGAAAGATGCACCCATCGCTTTCCTTGGCTCGCCAGATAACCTGGTCGGCAAGAAAAAGAACCTGACCGGCGTGTCGATGCTGGCCGACGGCTCGTTCCTGTTCGATCAGGCGGAGTTCCATTAATCCTGAGTCTGTGGCGGGAGCGATCCCGCCTTTGCTGCTGGTACACCCGAATTAACCAGGAAATCGCCTATGTTTGCCTATCTTGTCCGACGTTTACTGGAAATGATCCCGGTGTTGCTGGTGGTCTCCCTGTTGGTCTTTGCCTTTATTAAACTGCTGCCGGGCGATCCGGCACGAATTTATGCCGGTCCCGATGCGCCGATTGAGGCGGTCGAGGCGGCACGACAGCATTTAGGCCTCAACGATCCGCTGCCACAGCAATATCTGCACTGGCTGGGCGGGTTGGTGAAAGGTGACCTTGGCGTCACCTACCGCACGCAACAGCCGGTCACCGAGGTGATTGCCCAGGGCTTTATGCCGACGATGTGGCTGGCGCTGGCCGGCTTTGCCTGGTCGGTATTGCTGGGGCTGATTATCGGCGTGATCTCGGCGCTAAAGCGCGGGAAATGGCAGGACTGGACGCTGATGAGTCTGGCGGTGGGCGGGATTTCGATGCCGCCGTTCTGGCTGGGGCTGCTGCTGATCCAATTTGTGGCGATGCCGTTTGGCCTGTTTTCCGTCAGCGGCTTCAACCAACCCAGCGACATTATCCTGCCGGCCATTACGCTGGGATCGTCGGTGGCGGCGGTGATGGCGCGCTTCACCCGTTCGGCCTTTCTGGAAGTGGCGCAGGAAGATTACGTCCGCACCGCCAGGGCGAAAGGGCTGCGTAACCGGCTGGTGACCTGGAAACATATCATGCGCAATGCGCTGATCCCGGTGATCACCATGCTCGGCTTGCAGTTTGGTTTTCTGCTCGGCGGATCGATCGTGGTGGAAAGCGTCTTCAGCTGGCCGGGTCTGGGCTGGCTGCTGATCGAGTCGATCAAAACCCAGGATCAGCCGGTGATCCAGGCGCTGGTGATGCTGTTTGTCTTTGAATTTATTGTCATCAACCTGCTGGTGGATCTGCTTTACGCAGTGGTAAATCCGGCCATCCGTCTGCGTCAGGAGCCTGCATGAAGCCAACAACCGAAGCGGCCATCGCGCAAACCGTGCTGGATAACAGTACGCTGCGCTCGCCGTGGCACGATTTTATTCAGAACCTGATACGCAACCCGCTGGCGCTGGTGTCCGGTGGTTTTATCCTGCTGCTGGTGATTGTGGCGGTGTTTGCGCCGTGGATTGCGCCCTGGGATCCGATGGCTCCCGACTGGATGGCGCTGTCGGCACCGCCTTCTGCCGCGCACTGGATGGGCACCGACGATCTGGGTCGCGATGTGCTCAGCCGCATTATCTACGGCGCGCGCATCTCGCTGTATGTCGGCGTGCTGTCGGTCACTCTGGGGATGATGGTCGGCATCGTGCTGGGACTGCTGGCAGGCTATTACGGCCGCTGGGTGGATATGCTGATTATGCGCGGCTCCGACGTGCTGTTTGCCTTTCCGGGCATGTTGCTGGCGATTGCGGTGGTAGCGATTTTAGGTCCAGGCTTAAATAACGTCATTATCGCCGTGGCGGTATTCAGCGTGCCGGTATTCGCCCGTATCGTGCGTGCCTCGACGCTCTCTCTTAAGCAGGCGGCCTACGTCGAAGCGGTGCGCTGTGCCGGGGCGCCGGATCGGGTGATTTTGATCCGCCATATTCTGCCGGGCACGCTGTCGAACGTGATTGTCTATTTCACCATGCGTATCGGCACCAGTATTCTGACTGCAGCCGGCCTGAGCTTTATCGGTCTTGGCCCGGAGCCGGATGTGCCGGAGTGGGGCAATATTCTGGCGATGAGCCGCAATATGATGATGGCCGGAGAGTGGCACGTCAGCGTGTTCCCTGGGCTGGCGATTTTCGTTACCGTGCTGGCGTTTAACCTGTTGGGTGATGCGCTGCGCGACACCTTAGATCCGAAACTGAAAGGGTAAGCAGATGGATTATCGTCAGGCCGCGCTCGACCTGTTATTGCAGCGCTGGCGAGAGACGCGCCGGTTGGGCAATCCTCGCGGCATCTGTGGTGCCACCAACAGCCTGAGCGATGTGCCGGGCGTTCGGGTCGGGCACGCCACGCTGGACGAGGGCGAACGCCAGACCGGGGTGACGGCGATTGTCCCGCCGGGCGACAACCTGTTTACCCAGCCGTTGCCCTGCGGTGCGGCGGTGTTAAACGGCTTCGCCAAGCCGGTCGGGCTGGTGCAAATTGAAGAGTTGGGCGTGCTGCAAACGCCGATCCTGCTAAGCAACACGCTGGCGGTGGGCACGCTGTTTACCACCCTGGTGCGCGAGGCGATTAGCCATAATCCGGAGCTGGGCCGCTCGCTGCCGACGGTGAATCCGCTGGCGCTGGAGTGCAACGATGGCTGGCTGAATGACATTCAGGCGCTGGCGGTGACCGAACAGATGGCGCTGCAGGCGCTGCACTCTGCCTCCGCTGCGTTTTCGCGGGGCAGCGTCGGAGCCGGGCGCGGCATGAGCTGCTTTAGCATGAAGGGCGGCATTGGCACCGCCTCACGCAGCCTCCCGGCACTGAATGCCACGCTGGGCGTGCTGGTGCTGGCCAACTTTGGCGCATTAACCGCGCTGACGCTGGACGGGGTCAGAGTGGGTGAGGCGATAGAACCGCTGCTACCCGAGCTGACGCCGCAGCGCGATGCCGGTTCGATTATCATTATTATGGCCACCGATGCGCCGCTGGATGCCCGGCAGTTAAAGCGGATAGCGAAGCGCGCCGGTGCCGGTCTGGGCAGGCTTGGCAGCTACTGGGGCCACGGCTCCGGCGATATCGCGGTGGCCTTCTCCACTAACCCGGTGCCGCAGCCGCCGGAGGAGTCCGCGCTGGAACCGCTGTTATCCGCCGCTGCCGATGCCACGGAACATGCCGTGCTGGATGCGCTACTGAGCGCCGAAGCGGTGACCGGATTCCGTGGGCATCATCGCCCGGCATTGAGTGAACTGTTAAATCGACTGGCTGCAGGCCTCGACGCCTGACTCATCCCTGGCGCGGCGCACGCTGGCCGCGCTGCAACTCCCTGGTTTCTGCTGAAGGTCTTCCCCGATGAAAATTTTTATCTCTGCCGATATTGAAGGCATCGCAGGCGTGATGCGCCCGGAACAGTGCAGTCCGGGTCACGCCGAGTATCAGCTGGCACGTGGTCTGATGGAGCAGGAAGTGAATGCCGCCATCGACGGCGCCTTTGCCGGTGGCGCGACGGAAGTGGTGGTCGCCGACAGTCATGCGCAGATGACCAATCTGCGGGCGGAAAATATCGATCCCCGGGCGCGGCTGGTGCAGGGTAAACCGCGCGGATTATCGATGGTGGAAGGGCTGGAGCATCAGCCTTACGACGGCATGATGTTCGTTGGTTTTCACAGCGCCGCAGGCGAGTTTGGCGTGCTGGCGCATACCATCAACGGTCGGGCGTTTTACCGGGTCAAAATCAACGGCGAAGTGATGGGCGAAAGCGATATCTATGCCGCAGCCGGCGCGGAGCAGAATGCGCCATTGTGGCTGGTGACCGGAGACGACAGGCTGCAACAGTGGATGGCAGATTACTATCCGTCGGCCGATTATGTCTGCGTCAAACGGGCGATTTCACACACCTGCGCCGAATCACTCAGCCCGGACGCCGCCTGCACCGCCATTCGTCAGGCCGCTGAAAAAGCCGTCAGGCGCGGCAGAAAAGTCAGCACCACCCGCGTTACCGCGCCTTATCAGCTGGAACTGATGGTCACTAAACCGGTGCTCGGCGATCTGTTCTGCCTGGTCCCCGGCGTCACGCGGCTGGATGCGGTCACCGTCGGATACAGCGCCCAAAATATGGCGACCCTCGTCAGCCTGCTGAGCGCGTTCTCCTATCTGGCCTCGACGCAGAACTGAACAGCAAAGTTGCAGTTCAGTTCAGAAGTTCACGTATTGTGAACATCCTTTAAAGCGTGTACAGTCTCTTGCAGGTCAGATTGCGTAGAGGGATTTATGCGCGTTATTTCAAGGAAGCCATTTGAGCAAGCCGCCCGATCTTATCCAAATGATGCAGGAGCTTTGGATGATACTTATCGGGTGCTTCATACCGAAAAATTTTTGACACCTGACCTGTTAAAAGCCCGTTTTCGTTCACTGGACCGTTTTAAATATCGGGACAAATGGTGGGTTATCGATGTGGGTGGAAATAATCTCAGGATTATTACCTACATAAAATTTGAGACGCAGAACCTCTTTATTAAACATATCGTGCCCCATAAAGAGTATGACAGGTTGACTGAGTATTACCGGAGGAACCCAGAATGAGAGCCGCTCAAACCGTTAAATATCAACACGTGATCCATGCAACTGAGATCCTGGTGAATGCAGTGCCTTTTCTGGGGGCGAATCCTGAGCAGGCCGATTATAAAGAAGCGCTAAAGCTGGTTGAGTATTTACTTGAGCACAATGATGACAGCCCGTTGATTGACCTGCTGGCGACTAGAATTGCACGCTATGAAGACACCGCGGCTGAGTTTACGGATTTTAACGCGCGTATCGCCGCGATCCCCCAAGAATTAGCCATGCTCAGGACCTTAATGGACCAATATGGACTTAATCAAAGCAGTTTCCAGCAGGAGATAGGCAGCCGTTCCCTGGTGAGTATGATCATGACCGGACAGCGTGCGTTGACGCTGGATCATATGCGCGCGCTGTCAGCCCGTTTCAATATTCCCATTTCTGCCTTCATTAATGGTTAATTATTGACCGACCAAAATTGTGCGAGTAGTCTGGTCAAACAGGTCAACTTTGTGGCTTGTGCTGACCAGTTTGCGGGGGGATCTATGCGCAAGATGAATCTGTATGATGCCAGGACGCACTTTTCAAAAGTGATTTCACACGTTGCTGAAACGGGTGAGACCTACATCATCGCGCGAAATGGCAAGCCGGTGGCGAAGATTGTGCCGCTTGCACCCTCTGAAAGAACCTCTCGCATCGGGTTTATGAAAGGGAAAGTTTCCGCGCCAGACCATTTCAACGCCATGAATGCGGAAGACATTGCCGACTTGTTTAATGCAGATTAATCATGGGGATGGGCAGGGAACGCGCAGCAACATCAGGATATCGTCGTTATCTGTTAGATACCCATGTGCTGATTTGGGCGGCGGGTGAACCCGAACGACTGAACGACAGCGTCATCAGCATCCTGTCCGATGACAGCCATCTGTTGTATTTCTCTGCGGTGAGCATTCAGGAAATCGCCATTAAATCCGCACTGAATAAACCTGATTTTTATATCGATGCCAAAGCGCTGACAGAAGGATTGATCGCGGCGGGTTACCTCGAACTGACTATGACATCCGGGCATGCTCAGCAACTGGTCGATTTGCCTGAGATGCATCGCGATCCCTTCGACAGAATGCTGGTCTCTCAGGCAAAAGCTGAAGGTCTGAATCTGATCACCAATGATGGCAACATCATCAAACACTGCGCCCGTTATATCACTATCACCGCCTGTAGTTAACGCCGGTACTTCACCATCCGGCTGCGATTAAGCACCAGCTTCAGGCTGTCGCCATCGACCTGCACGGCAAAGCGCTTCTGCCACAGGCCATCCTGCGCGGTGGCCAGCAGGCGGCCTTTGCCGAGCGGCACCAGCGTGGCGTGAATAGCCGCCGGGCCGATGCCCATCACCATCTTGTCACTGTTGATGACCAGCTCGCTGCGCATCGCCGGAATGTGCCAGCGTCCCTGCACCGCCGACAGGGTGCTGCTGTCCGCCTCTACCGGTACAAACTGACGGGCGGCGAGGCCAATCTCACCGCTGATGGTGCTGCCCTGCTGGCGCAAACGAACCGGGAAGGTACTGGACAGCGACACTGCTTCACCCGGCACGTCGCTGTGATAGAGATTCTCAGCATTGCCCAGCCAGTTGATGCTTTCGGCATTCACTTCCAGCCAGTCGCTGCCTTCCTCCGCCACATACAGGCCGGGCGTCAGGCTGTGGCCGCGTTGTGGCAGCGATTGCCCTTGCAGCGCCGCCATGATCGCCAGCGCCGAATCGAAGCTGGCGACATCTTCGCGGTTGGCGACCAATGCCAGACCCACTTTTTGCTGCGGGTCGAGCAGGAAATAGCTTTTATAACCGGCATGCGAACCGCCATGACCCACCAGTTTCACCTTGCCTGCCGACGAGTGGGCGATCCCCAGCCCGTAACCGGTCACCCGGCCATCAGCCAGCTGACGCGGGGCAGCCAGCCTGTTCAGCGTCTGCTCCTCACGCAACAGGTGCTGAAGCCAGCGGCTGAGGTCGGTCACGCTGCCGGTAATACAGCCGGACGCCGAAAGGTGCAGTCCGGCGCTGGCGAGCAGCCACTGCTTGTTGTGCTGCCAGTAGCCCGGCACCAGGCCCGGCACGACATCGAACCAGGTTTCTGGTGCGCTAAACTGGATGCCCAGCGGCCGGTTAATCTGCCCGGCGATAAGCTCAGAGAACAGCACGCCTTTGGCCTTCAGCGCTTCCTCGACCAGGCGATAACCGGTATTGGAATAGGACACTTCACTGCCCGGCGGATAGCTCAGGTCGCCCATCCCGGCCAGCAAAGCCAGTAAGGCCGCGGCGCTGGTGGCGTTGTAAACCGACAGCCCCAGCAGCGAGAGGGTTTCGCGCACGTCCGGCAGGCCGGAAGTCATATCCAGCGCGCGACCGACGGTTACCAGGCCATTTTCCCCGGTCAGCTGAGGCAGATGCTGCACCAGCTGGTCGTCCAGACCCAGATGATGGCTGGCGGCACCGGTCACTAACGACGCGAAAATATGCTTGGTCACCGAGGCATAGCGCACCACGGTATCACCATCGAAGGCGCGGCCCTGCGCCAGATCCGCCAGGCCACCGGCGCTGATGCTGTGCATGTTTTCACTGTCGAACAGCGCGATAGCCCCGCCCGGTGCGCCGGGCTGTCCCCAGCCGGCGGTAATCTCATCCGCAACCTTTTTCGCCTGCTGCCAGTTAAGGGTCATGCCGGTTCCTCCAGCGTCATACTTAAATCAAACAGTTGCAGGGTGTGCCGATGCTGAATGCGTCGCGCGCGCAGGTCGTCGGCGCTTAACATCTCAACCATTTCACCCTGTTGCATCACCCCAATATGCGCACACAGGTGGGTCACCACCGCCAGATTGTGCGTCACCATAATGTAGGTGAGTTTGCGTTCTTCCCGCAAATCGCTGAGCAGATTCAGAATTTCCGCCTGCACCGACACGTCCAGTGCCGAGGTCGGTTCATCCAGCAGCAGCACTTCCGGTTCGGCTATCAAGGCGCGGGCAATCGCCACGCGCTGGCGTTGACCACCAGACAGCTGATGGGGAAAACGGAAGCGCACGCTGGCTGGCAGGCCAACGTCTGACAATACCTGAGCGATACGTTGCTCCGCGCGATCGATCCGGTGGATCAGCAGCGGCTCGTGCAGAATGCGATCGATTGTCTGACGCGGATGCAGCGATCCATAAGGATCCTGAAATACCATCTGCACCTGGCGGAAAAAGTTGCGTCCACGGTTGGCAGACAGCGCCATGCCGCCGAAGGTCATTTCGCCGCGCCAGGCATTATTCAGCCCGGCCAGCGCGCGCAGGATGGTCGATTTGCCTGAGCCGCTTTCGCCCACAATGCCGAAGCTGGCTCCGTTGGCGACGTTGAATGACACGCCCTTTACGACGTCAAGCGAACCAAAAGCAATGCGTAAGTCTTTAATTTCAATCATGGTTACTCCTCCCGCCACGCGGCTTCACGCTGCATCACCGGCAGACGGGCGCGCGGATGGCGCAGCGAAGGCAGGCACGCCAGCAGACCTTTGGTGTAGGGATGCTGAGCCTGCTGCAGATCGCCCGCCGCCAGCATCTCGACAATGCGTCCGCTGTACATCACCGCCACGCGATCGCAAAAATGCGAGACCAGCGGCAGATCGTGACTGATCAGGATCAATCCCATGCCGCGCTGCGAAACCAGATCGTCAATCAGCCGTAAGATCTCCGCCTGCACGGTGGCATCCAGCGCGCTGGTCGGTTCATCGGCGATCAGCAGTTCGGGATCGGGTGCCAGCATCATCGCAATCATCACCCGCTGGCCCATCCCGCCCGAAACCTCATGCGGATAGCGTTTTGCCACTAATGCCGGGTCGCGGATTTTCACCTGCGAAAGCAGATCGACGGCGGCCTTCAGCGCGTCGCGCTTGCTGCCGCCTTTATGCTCACGCCAGGCCTCGGCAATCTGCTGACCAATGGTCATTACGGGATTCAGCGAGTATTTCGGATCCTGCAAAATAAAGCCCACGCGTTTGCCGCGCACCTGACGCATCGTTTTTTCACTGGCGCCCCGCAGATCGATGCCGTCAAAGCTCAGCTTATCCGCCGTGACTTTCGCATTGCCGGGCAGCAGCTGCATCAGGCAGCGCGCGGTCAGCGACTTGCCTGAGCCACTCTCACCGACGATGGCAAACTTCTCTTTGCCGACGCTAAAGGAGACGCCGCGCACCGCTTCAAAGGTCTCGGTGCCGCTGGTGAAGCCGATGCGTAAGTTTTCAATTTCAACCAGCATTTACTGCTCCTTAGGATCCAGCACGTCACGCAGGCCATCGCCGAGGAAGTTGAACGCCAGCGAGGTTAAAAAGATGGCGATGCAGGGCATCAGCGGCACCCACCATTCGCTGAACAGGAAGCGGCGCGCGGTGGCGATCATCGTTCCCCACTCTGGCGACGGCGGCTGCGCGCCCATGCCGAGGAAGCCGAGGCTGGCCGCGGTGATAATGATTGAGCTCATATCCAGCGTCACCCGCACAATCAGGCTGGGCACGCACAGCGGCATGATATGGCGCAACACGATGCGCAGCGGCGACGCGCCGCTAATCCGGCTGGCAGCGATAAAATCACTGTGACGGAACTGCAGCGTTTCAGCGCGGGCAAGGCGTGCGTAAGGCGGCCAGGCGGTGAGGGCAATCGCCAGAATGGCGCTCTCGACGCCGGGGGTTAAGGCAGCGACAAACGCCAGCGCCAGAATCAGCCGGGGAAAGGCCAGAAAGATATTGGTGATGCGCATCAGCGTTTTATCCAGCAGGCCACCGGCATAACCGGCGATACAGCCGATAAACAGGCCGATGGGCGCGGTAATCAACACCACCGCAATCACCATACCTAAGGTGGTTCTGCCGCCGAACAGGATGCGGGTGAAAATGTCGCGTCCCAGCTCATCGGTGCCCAGCCAGTGCAGCGTGGAAGGGCGGGCCAGGCGGTTAGCCAGATCCTGAAAACCGGGATCGTAAGGCGTCAGCAGCGGTGCGGCGAGTGACAGCAGCAGCATCAGCAGCACCACCAACAGGCCGCTCATCGTCAACGGATGGCGCTTCAGTCCCAGCCACAGGCGATAACGTCTGCCCCACACCGCCTGACTGCGGGTGGTTGGCGTCTCGTTAAGCAGCCAGGCTCTTGAAAGATTTGTCATTTTACGCGGGGGTCCATAAGTCGGTAGAGAATATCAGCGCACAGATTCAGCAGCACATAGGCGGTGCCAACCAGCAGCGTCGCGCCAACCACCGGGTTCATATCGGCATTCATCAGCGAGGTGGTGAGGTATTGCCCCAGCCCCGGCCAGGAGAAGACGTTTTCGGTGACGACCGCGCCTTCCAGCAGCCCGGCATAGGTCAGCGCCAGCACGGTCACCAGCTGAACCGCCACGGTCGGAAAGGCATGCCGCCAGATCACCCGACGTGAAGAGAGCCCTTTGGCGCGGGCGGTGATAACAAACTCGCCGCTCAGCGCGTTCAGCATAAAGGTGCGGGTCATACGGGTGATGTACGCCATGCTGAAATAGGCGAGGATCAGCACCGGCTGGGCCATATGCGCCAGCGCATCCCAGAAGGCGTCATAATCTTTCGCCAGCAGGGAATCCACCGTCAGCAGGCCGGTAACCTGCGGCACCATATCCTGATAAATGATGTCCTGACGGCCAGGGCCAGGCGCAATGCCCAACACCGCGTAGAACACCAGCAGGCTGAGGAGCGCGAGGACAAATACCGGCAGGGAGTGACCGGCCAGGCACACCACGCGGATCACCTGATCGATCCATTTCCCCTGACGGACGGCGGCCCAGACACCCAATGGAATGCCGATAATCGCCGCGACAATAATCGCCGCCGTTGCCAGCTCCAGCGTGGCCGGGAAAAAGCGGGCGATGTCCTGGCTGACCGGGTTAGAGGTCAGAATGGAGCGACCAAAGTCGCCATGAAGGATTTGGGTCAGATAGTGCCAGAACTGAATGTACAGGGGCTGATCCAGCCCCATTTCCTGTCGAACGCGCTCGATGACGGCCTGCGGCGCATTATCGCCTACCGCGGCCAGCACCGGATCGGTCGGCATCACCCTACCGATAAAGAACGTTAAAACCGACAGGCCAAACAGCGTCAGCAGCAGGCTTCCCAGCGTGCTGGCAATACGGGTTAACCACGACATCAGGCTTTTTTCACCAACTCGTAAGGGTTGTCATTCAGCACGGTGATCTGCATGCCGGTGACGCCTTTGGTGCTGGCGTAGGTGTTCAGTTTCTGGAACATGAATATGAACGGGCTCTTCTCGCGGTGCATGGTCTGGATCTGCTCATAGAGGGCGATACGTTTCGCCGGGTCTTTTTCGTGCAGGGCGGCTGCGGTCATTTTGTTGAAGTCTTCGTCGGACCAGCTGCAACGCCAGGCCAGTGAGCGCACGCGGGCGGTGTCGCTGTTATCGGTATTGACGCTGAACGCCTCGGTGTTGGAGTTCGGATCAAAATAGTCGGCGCCCCAGGCGGTGATCGCCAGCTGATGCTGACGGGCGCGCATCTTGGTCAGGACCTGGCGGTTTTCGGCGGAAATCAGCTGAACTTTGATGCCGATAGCGCCCAGCTGCGTCTGGATAGCCTGGGCAATGTCCGGGAAAGGCTGGGCAGAGTAGTGATCCAGCGTCAGCTCAAACCCGTCCGGGTAACCCGCTTCGGCCAGCAACGCTTTCGCTTTTGCCACATCCACCTTAAACGGCTGGTCGTTTAACGCCGCCGGGAAACCGGCTGGCAGCAGGCTCTGATGGACTTTGTAGGTCAGCGGAATGATATTTTTCTGGATGCTGTCGTAATCAATCGCCCACTTCAGCGCCTGCCAGACCTGCGGCTTCTGCAAATGTTCGTTTTTGGTGTTGCAGGACATCAGCATCAGGGTGCCGACCATCTGCTGCACCACGTGGAAATTCGTGTCGCCCATCAGCGGCTTAAGCTGCTCGGTAGTGAGGTCACGAGCGATATCCACATCGCCTTTTTGCAGCATCAGCAGCTGGGCGGACGGGTCGATAATATGTTTGGCGATCACCCGTTTGATGGTGCTTTTTGACGGATGATTGACGTTTTTCTCCAGAATAATGCTCTCGCTGGCTTTCCACGCGCGCAGGGTGAACGGGCCGCTGCCGGCGCTGTGCTGTTTGATCCAGGCATTGCCCTGATCGTCGCCGGCCTGATTTGCCAACGCGGTTTTCTTCTGCACGATGCTGCCAACGGGTGCGGACAGGCAGTAAAGCAGGAAGGTTTCGGCAGCGGGTTCCGCCAGGTTCAGCACCAGCGTGTGGGCATCTTTCGCCACAATCATCTGGTCAACGTTGTCTTTGGTAAAGCCGAACTGGTTGATGATAAAGGCCGGGCTCTTATCCAGCTTCACCACGCGTTGCAGTGAGAAGGCGGCATCATCGGCGGTCATCGGGTTGCCATCGGCGAATTTAACCGCCGGGTCGAGATGGAAGGTGAAGGTCTTGCTGTCGCTGCTGACGTCCCAGCTTTTCGCCAGTTCGCCCATCACTTCATTCGGTTTAGCCGGATTTGGCATCACCAGGCGTTGATAGAGGTTACCGCAGACTTCAGAGCCGATGGCTTCAAAGCTTTCCGCCGGATCCAGGCTGGTCATGTTGTCGAGTTGCATCGCCATCACCAGCATCGAAGGTGGGGTGGCGGCAAAGGCGCTGTTCAGAGAGAGGTAAGAGAGAAAAGGAACCGCACTGCATCCTGCAAGAAAACGTCTTCTGGTAACCATGGTATCTCCAACATATTGAAATTAAAGAAAAATAATGAATTTTATTGTGCTTTCTGTCTTGACAGTCACCGACGATCTCGGGTAGTACTGAAAGGAGAAGCTTTTTTTGCTGCGCGAAGCAGCATGCGCTTTGCTGGTGCAACCTGCCTCAGCATGGCGCACCGATAATCCCCTAACCTGAGAGCGGAATTCCCCCATGCAACAACTGCGTTCTGATGCCGTGACCGTGCCCGTCTTTGACGGCCATAACGATCTCCTGATGCGCCTGTGGCTGTCCCATCAGGACGATCCCGCTTCCGCTTTTCTCAACGGACCGGCTGCGGGTCAGATGGACCTGCCACGAATGAAGCAGGGCGGTTTTGCAGGCGGTTTATTCGCGGCGTATGTGCCTTCGGCTGGATCCAGTGCAAGAAGCGCGCCAGCTGTCAGAAAAAACCGATCGGTGCCGGAATACAATGAGATAGAACCGACGCCATCGCGGGAAGAGGCGCTGGAAATCACCCTGTCGATGATTGCCACCTTACTGCGCATTGAGCAGCAGTCGGCTGGCGCGGCACGCATCTGCCGCACGGCGAAAGACATTCGTCAATGCATGCAGGACAGTGCAATCGCCATGGTGATGCACATCGAGGGAGCAGAAGCACTGGATGAAGATCTGGCGTTGCTGGAGGTGCTGTATGCCGCCGGTTTGCGCACGCTGGGCCCGCTGTGGAGCCGGCCGAATATTTTTGGTGACGGCGTGCCGTTCCGTTTCCCTTCATCACCGGATATCGGCAACGGCCTGACGGACGCGGGGCTAAGGCTGGTTCGCGCCTGTAATCAGAAGCGCATCATGGTGGATTTGTCGCATATGGATGAGAAGGGCTTCTGGCAAACGGCGAAAATCAGCGACGCGCCGCTGGTGGCCAGCCATTCCAACGCCCATGCGTTATGCCCACAGTCGCGTAATCTGACCGATCGTCAGCTGGCCGCCATCCGCGAAACCCACGGTTTTGTCGGGGTGAATTTTGGCACCAGCTTCCTGCGTGGCGATGGGAAAAAAGCCGACGATGCCACGGTGCTGGAGATCGTCCGCCACGTGGATTATCTGGTTGAAAAGGTGGGTGAGGATAACGTCGGCTTTGGGTCGGATTTTGACGGCACCACGCTGCCGCCGGATATGAAAGACGTGGCGGGATTACCGCTGCTGGTCAACGCATTAAGCGAGCACGGTTACGACCAGCCATTGCTGGAAAAAATTTGTTACGGCAACTGGATCCGCGTGCTGGAAGCCACCTGGGGTGAATAACCATGCGCCTGCGCCATATTGAGGTTTTCCAGGCGATTGTTGAGGCCGGCAGCATCAGTGCGGCGGCGCGGCAGCTTAACGTCTCACAGCCGAACGTCAGCCGGGTGCTGAACCATGCCGAGCAACAGCTCGGCTTTGCCCTGTTTGAACGGCACAGCCAGGGAATGATCCCGACGCTGGAGGCGCAACGGTTGATCCCGGAGATCCGCGAGCTGTATGGCCGTTTGCAGGCGATCGGCGTATTAACCGAGCAGCTGCGACGCGGCGAAGGCCAGACGGTGCGGGTGGGCGCGGCCCATGCTTTTGGCCAGATGATCCTCGCCCCGGCGATGGTGGAATATCGCCGACAAAACGGCTTCGTCAACGTCGACCTGGTGACCGAGCATTTCAGTACGCTGTGCCAGAACTTACTGGAGGATCGGCTTGATTTTGCGCTGGTGTTTGGTCAGCAGGTGCCGGGAGAACTGGTGTCCGAACCGCTGTTTCACTCGTCAATGGTGGCCCTGTTGCCGGCGGATTCAGAGCAGACCTCGGCGGTCACGCTCGAGTGGTTATGCCAGAACAATTTGCTGATGATGCAGCAGGAAGATCCGCTGGGTCATGTGCTGCATCGCGCGCTGCGGGATAAGGCGCTGCAACCGGCCAATTCGCTGTATATCAAGACCTATTCAGTGATCGCCGACATGGTGCTGGCCGGCGGTGGCGTGGGCATTGTCGACCTGTTTACCGGCCGCCGCTATGCCGACCAGCTGCGGGTGCTGCCGATCGCCCAGCCGTTGCCGTTTGAGGTGATGCTGATCAGCCGTCGCGACCGGCCACAATCGCAGTCCACGCTGCAACTCAAGCAGGTGATCCGCACCAGGCTGTGGGAGCTGGCGCGCCAGTGTGAGGCGCAAATTCACGCCGAGCATTCAGCCGGCCTCTGACCGAATTGCGCAGCGCTGCGCAAACGGTTGGCGGTTTTTACCGCAGGCGTCAACGAATGTCCGATGGAGTTAACAGTTCGGCGCTCTGCCGCTTTCTCTCTCCCGCGGCGGGTGCTTAAATCTGCTGTCGCTTAAAAAGATGCAGGAGGAGCTGTGCTGCCATCGCAAACCGTCAATGTGACCATCCCCCGTAACTGGGTAGACCTGTACGAAACCATCTGGAAACCCGAATTCTTCCCGAAGTGGGCCTCCGGCCTCAGCCAGTCATCGCTGGTCAGGGAAAGCACGCACTGGAAAGCCAGCGGCCCGGATGGCGTGGTGAAACTGCGTTTTACCGAGCACAACCCCTGGGGCGTGATGGATCATTACGTCGATAGCGGTTTTGGCAAGGAAGTGTATGTGCCGATGCGCGTGGTGGGGAATGAAGCCGGGGCAACGGTGTTTATCACCGTGTTCCGACAGTCACTGATGTCTGAAGAGAAGTTTGCGCAGGATATTGAGTGGGTGAAGCGGGATTTGCAGGCGCTGCATACGCTGTTAACCACCTGACCGGCAACGCGGGGGAACCGCTGTTCTCCCCGCGCTGTCAGCAATGCTCTCAGAAATGAATCACCCCTTTGATTAATTCCCGGTTGTTAATCACGTCCGCTTCAAACACCTCCGCCAGATCGGCAAATTCAAAGCGTTTATTCAGCATCATCTCTGCGCTGATTTTGCCTGCGGCCATTAACTGTGCAACCTTCTCAAAATCTTCCTGAGTGGCATTGCGGCTGCCCATCAGCGTGGTCTCTTTCTTATGGAAATCGGTATCCGGGATCTGGATGTCGCCTTTGTGCAAACCGACAAACACAATGCTGCCGCCGTGGGCAATCAGCGAGACGCAGTTGTTCATGGCGTGCGGGTTGCCAGTGGCATCAATCACCTTGCCCGGCAGGCGGCCGGAGAACTGCGCCCGCAGCTGCTGTTCGAAATCAGCGGCGGCGGCATCCAGCGCCGGCAGCGCCAGATTTTTTTCGACATGGGAGCGGCGGAACGGGCTGGTATCGGCAACCACCACCCGCGCGCCGGCGGCATTGGCAATTGCAGCTACACCCAGCCCGATCGGGCCGGCACCGACCACCAGTACGCTTTCGTCGGGCTGCACCGCCGCGCGGCGAACGGCGTGGGCACTGATGGCAAAGGGTTCGATTAATGCCGCGGCTTCCGCATCGACGCCGGTGACGTCCAGCAGATTACTTTCCGGCACGCTGAGGTAGTCACAAAAACCGCCGTCCTGATGGACACCAATCACCGAAATTTTCTCGCAGCAGTTGGTTTTGCCGCTTTCGCAGGCGCCACAGGTGCCGCAGGAGAGGTAAGGGATCACCGAAACTTTCTGACCGACGCGGAAGCGGTGTGCGCCGGCACCCAGCGCCACAACCTCACCGCACAGCTCGTGGCCGAGTACGCGTGGATAACTGAAGAAGGGCTGATTGCCTGCCCAGGCGTGGATATCGGTGCCGCAGATGCCGGCAGTCACAATCTTCAGCAGGGCTTCACCCGGCGCCGCATGGGGTTTCGCGCGCTGCTGGTAGGACATCTCTTTCGGCTGCTGGATCACCAGCGTGGTCATCATGGTCATGGGTTTTTCTCCGTTGTCTGGCCTGAGTTATGGAATAAAACCGGGACTTCGCGCAGGGTACAGAACAGGATTTGTGACTGAACGCGCCTTTATCGGGCCTGAATTGGTTTTTAATGAATAAAAATCAGGAGAAGCCATGAGCCGCACGCAAAACCTACGCCACAACGTGGTCAATCAGATGCTGGAAGGGATCGCCAGCCAGCATATCCGCTCGCCTTTGCCCCCGCAGGCGGCATTGGCGGAGATGTTTAACGTCAGCCGCACCACGGTTCGCCATACGCTGGCGCATCTGCATGAACGTGGCGTGCTGGATAAGGTGGAAGACCAGTATCTGATCGTGCGTAAGCCCAGTCAGGAGGATGGCTTCGATGCGGTCAGCACCTCGCTGGATGAACAGGCGCGGCAGTTCGAGCAAGCCTTTTTCCAGATGATTAACCAGAAAACGTTATCAGCAGGCGAAAGCTTTACCGAACTGCAGCTGGCGCAGCAGGTGGGAGTCAGCCCGGTGGTGGTGAGGGAGTTTTTACTGCGCTTCAGCCGCTATAACCTGATTGAAAGCACCCGTCGCGGCCACTGGCTGATGAAGAAGTTTGACCGGCGTTATGCGGAGAAACTGTTTGAGCTGCGGGAAATGCTGGAGACGCACGCCCTGAACCGCTTTCTCAATCTTCCCGGTGATGATGAGCGCTGGATAAAAGCGCGCGATCTGCTCAGCCGCCACCGCGAGATGCGCGACACCATCGCCAGCAGTTACCGGATGTTCGCCCAGCTGGACCGCGAGATGCATCAGCTGATCCTCTCCGCGGCGGATAACCCGTTTATTGATCAGTCGCTGGAGATAATTTCGGTGATATTCCATTCGCATTATCAATGGGATGAAAGCGATTTGAAGCAGCGCAATATCGTCGCGCTTGAGGAGCATATGGCGATGCTCACCGCCATAATCAGCCGCAATGACGTTGAGGCGAGCTGTGAATTACACCGCCATCTGACCACCGCGAAACAGTCGATGATCCGCTCGATCAAGCAGTACAGCGACTGATCCTGAAAAGGCTGCATCCGCACCCGGACGGGCGGCAGCATGCAGCCCGCCTTCAGAGACTACTTATCCGTTGGGCCACAGCCGCCAATGATTTTTGAGATGGAGACGGCCGGGTGCAGCAGATAGTCATAATTGCAGTCTTTCTCTTTGTTGTAGACGCTGCCGCTACAGCCGGAAAGGGTGGTAATGACTGCGGTCAGCAGTGCGAATTTCATGACGTTTTTCATCGGTGATAAATCCTTTTATAAAGTGAACGTGCCGGTCAGCCCGACACAACGCGCAGTATTATTTTTTGCAGCGGGTGGCGGTCAATCATTAATTGAAGGTGTTAATGGCTGACGTTTTGCCCGTTTAACTCAGCTGAATTCCGTCATCTCAGGGCCACCTGCGGACGCATAAAGTGACTGGGATCTCGCTTTGCGCCGGGGCATCGGGATAAAAAACCATTAAAAAACGGCAAAGCCCAATCTGTAGCACGGAACCGCAACATGATTACCCCAGGTAATTAACAGGGCATTTACTCTGAGCAGGACATCTTCACCGCCGAGCGCGGACTACAAGAACACCTGACACTGGGGAATGCTTTATGGAAAACAGCCCGATTGTGACTGGCAGCGGCCATCAACTTGGCTCTGACAAAGAGACGGTAGAAATTGTCCCGGCGCACGGCAAACTGGTACGTTCAGCGCGCATCAAACGCGTGCAAACCACCGCGATGATCCTGCTGTTCCTTGCCGCCGTGATTAACTACCTCGACCGCAGCTCGCTTTCGGTGGCCAACATGACCATCCGCGGTGATATGGGACTCAGCGCCACCGAAATCGGCATGCTGCTGTCGGCCTTCTCACTGGCGTATGGTATCGCCCAACTGCCTTGCGGCACGCTGCTGGACCGTAAAGGCCCGCGCATTATGCTGGGGATCGGCATGTTCGTCTGGTCCTGCTTCCAGGCGTTATCCGGGCTGGTGCAGAGCTTCACCCAGTTTATTCTGGTGCGTATTGGTCTGGGGATTGGCGAAGCGCCGATGAACCCGTGCGGCGTCAAGGTGATCAACGACTGGTTCAACATTAAAGAGCGCGGGATGCCGATGGGCTTCTTTAATGCCGCCTCGATGATTGGCCTGGCGATCAGCCCACCGATCCTGGCGGCGATGATGCTGACCATGGGCTGGCGCGGCATGTTCGTCACCATCGGGCTGCTGGGGATCTTCCTCTCTGCCGGTTGGTACATGCTGTACCGCAACCGCGATAACAAAACGCTGACCAAAGAAGAAGTTAATTACCTGGAAGCCGGCAGCGTCGCCGCTCGCAAAGAGCCGATGAGCATGAAAGAGTGGCGCGGCCTGTTCAAGAACCGCACCATGTGGGGGATGATGATTGGCTTCAGCGGCATCAACTACACCGCGTGGCTGTATCTGGCTTGGCTACCAGGTTACCTGCAAACCACCTATCATCTGGATTTGAAAGCGACCGGCTGGCTGACGGCGATCCCGTTCCTGTTCGGTGCGGCAGGGATGTTACTGAATGGCTATGTGGTCGATGCGCTGGTGCGCCGCGGCATGCAGCCGGTCAAAACCCGTAAAATCTGTATCGTTGCCGGTATGCTGTTCTCCGCGGCCTTTACTGCCGTGGTGGTGCAGGCCACCACCACTTACGCGGCGGTGGTGCTGATTGGTATGGCACTGTTCTGCATCCACTTTGCCGGCACCTCCTGCTGGGGCCTGATCCACGTGAACGTCACCTCCCGTATGACGGCGTCCGTCGGCAGCATCCAGAACTTCGCGAGCTTTATCTTCGCCTCGTTCGCCCCGGTCTTAACTGGCTTTATCCTCGATAAAACCGGCTCATTCAACATGGCGTTAATGGTCTGTGCCTGCGTCACCGTGCTGGGCGCGCTTTCATACCTGTTTATCGTCCGCGACCCGATTGTCGATGCCGTTGACTAACGACTGATTTACAACCAATAAAAAAGGCAGCGATGTGGTTATCGCTGCCTTTTTTTATACTTTTTTTACACCCCGCCCCTGCATTTTTACATCAACTTTGCACCCCGCTCGCAACAATAGAGACCTTCGAAAGCGCCTCTGGAGGTGTGTTGTGAGCATGGCCTTAATTACCGGCATTGTGCTGGTGTTCCTGTTGTTGGGCTATCTGGTATATGCCCTGATTAATGCGGAGGCTTTCTGATGGCCGCCAGCGCATTTTTACTGATCGCCAGCTATCTGCTGCTGTTGATGATCCTCGCCCGTCCGCTGGGTAGCGGTCTTGCTCGCCTGATTGACGATCGTCCGCTGGCCGGCGTGGCCGGCTTCGAACGTCTGCTCTGGCGTGCCAGCGGCGTAGCGTCTGAATCCATGAGCTGGCATAGCTATTTGCTCGCAATCCTGTTGTTTAACCTTGGTGGCCTGATCCTGCTGACAGTGATGCTGATGACCCAGGCCAGCCTGCCGCTTAACCCGCAGCACCTGCCGAATCTCAGCTGGCATCTGGCGCTGAATACCGCCGTCAGCTTTGTCACCAACACCAACTGGCAGGCCTATGCCGGCGAAAGCACGCTCAGCTACTTTAGCCAGATGGTGGGCCTGACCGTGCAGAACTTCCTCTCGGCAGCGACCGGGATTGCGGTGGCCTTCGCGCTGATCCGCGGCTTTGCTAACCGCTCACTGGGCACGCTGGGCAACGCCTGGCGGGATATCACCCGCATCACGCTGTATGTGTTGCTGCCGCTTTCCCTGCTGATTGCACTGTTCTTTATCAGCCAGGGCACGCTGCAAAACGTTAACGGCTATCTGGATCTCACCACGCTGGAAGGGGTGAAACAGACGCTGCCGATGGGGCCGGTGGCCTCGCAGGAAGCGATCAAAATGCTTGGCACCAATGGCGGCGGTTTTTTTAACGCTAACTCGGCGCATCCGTTTGAAAACCCGACCGCGTTAAGCAACGTCGTGCAGATGCTGGCGATATTCCTGATCCCGGCTGCTTTGTGCTTTGCCTTTGGTGATGTGGTGAAAGACCGCCGTCAGGGCCATGCGCTGCTGTGGGCGATGTCGCTGATGTTTATCGCCGCAGTGGTAGTGGTGATGTGGGCCGAACTGAAAGGCAATCCGCACTTCCTCAGCCTGGGTGCCGACAGCGCCATCAATATGGAAGGCAAAGAGACCCGCTTTGGCATTCTCAACTCCAGCCTGTTTGCGGTGATCACTACCGCCGCCTCGTGCGGCGCGGTCAACGCGATGCATGACTCCTTTACAGCGCTCGGCGGCATGGTGCCGATGTGGCTGATGCAGATTGGCGAAGTGGTGTTTGGCGGCGTCGGTGCCGGGCTGTACGGCATGCTGCTGTTTGTCCTGCTGGCAGTGTTTATCGCCGGCTTGATGATCGGTCGCACGCCGGAATACCTCGGCAAAAAAATCGACGTCTGGGAAATGAAAATGACCGCGCTGGCGATCCTGATCACGCCGACGCTGGTTCTGCTCGGCACCGCGCTGGCGATGATGACCGACGCCGGACGTAGCGGCATGGCGAACCCCGGCATCCACGGCTTCAGCGAAGTGCTGTATGCGGTGTCGTCGGCCGCCAACAACAACGGCAGTGCCTTTGCCGGTCTGAGCGCCAATACCCCGTTCTGGAACCTGCTGCTGGCGTTCTGCATGCTGGTTGGCCGCTTTGGCATCATCATTCCGGTGATGGCGATTGCCGGATCGCTGGCGATGAAAAAAGTGCAGCCGGTGGGCAACGGCACGCTGCCGACCCATGGGGTGCTGTTTATCGCTCTGCTGATTGGCACGGTGCTGCTGGTAGGCGCACTGACGTTTATCCCTGCTCTGGCTCTGGGGCCAGTGGCGGAACACCTGATCATGTTTGCACATTAATCGCCGGAGAGAAGGATCATGAGTCGTAATCAACAGGCGCTGTTTGACGGTGCGCTGATAAGGGTTGCCCTGGGCGATGCCCTGAAAAAAATGAGCCCCCGCGTGCAGTTCCGCAATCCGGTGATGTTTGTTGTCTGGCTGGGCAGCGTGCTCACCACGCTGCTGGCGCTGGCCATGCTGGCAGGAAAAACATCGGGCAGCGCCGGCTTTACCGGGGCGATTTCGCTGTGGCTGTGGTTCACCGTGTTGTTCGCAAACTTTGCCGAAGCGCTGGCCGAAGGGCGCAGTAAAGCGCAGGCCAACAGCCTGAAAGGCATCCAGAAAACCAGCTATGCCAAAAAAATGGCGGCGGCAAAATACGGGTCGGCGCATCAACAGGTCGCGGCAGATTCGCTGCGCAAAGGCGATGTGGTGCTGGTGGAAGCCGGTGACATCATTCCCTGCGATGGCGAAGTGCTGGAAGGCGGCGCATCCGTTGATGAGAGCGCGATCACCGGCGAATCGGCACCGGTCATTCGCGAATCGGGCGGCGACTTTGCGTCGGTCACCGGCGGGACGCGCATCCTCTCTGACTGGCTGGTGATCCAGTGCAGCGTTAACCCTGGCGAAACCTTCCTCGACCGGATGATCGCCATGGTGGAAGGCGCAACAAGGCGCAAAACCCCGAACGAAATCGCGCTGACCATCCTGCTGGTGGCGCTGACCATTGTCTTCCTGCTGGCGACGGCCACGCTCTATCCGTTCACGGTCTGGGGCGGAAATCCGGTCAGTATCACCGTGCTGGTGGCGCTCCTGGTCTGCCTGATACCGACCACCATTGGTGGCCTGCTGTCCGCGATTGGCGTGGCGGGGATGAGCCGGATGCTGGCCGCTAACGTCATCGCCACCAGTGGGCGTGCGGTGGAAGCTGCGGGTGATGTCGATGTGCTGATGCTGGATAAAACCGGCACCATCACCCTCGGCAACCGCCAGGCCACCCAGTTTATGCCTGCGCCGGGCGTCAGTGAAGAGCAGCTGGCCGACGCTGCACAGCTGGCGTCGCTGGCCGATGAGACGCCGGAAGGGCGCAGCATCGTGGTGCTGGCCAAGCAAAAATTTAACCTGCGCGAGCGCGATCTCAACAGCATGGGCGCGACCTTTATTCCGTTCTCAGCCCAGACGCGAATGAGCGGCGTCAACGTGCAGGATCGCATGGTACGGAAAGGGGCAGTCGACGCCGTTCGCCGCCATATCGCCAGCAATGGCGGCACTTTCCCGGCAGAAGTGAACAAGCTGGTGGAGGATGTGGCCCGCAGCGGCGGCACGCCGTTAGTGGTCTGCGATGGCGCCAAAGTGATGGGCGTGGTGGCGCTGAAAGACATTGTGAAAGGCGGCATCAAGGAGCGTTTTGCCGAGCTGCGCAAAATGGGCATCAAGACCATCATGATCACCGGCGATAACCCGCTGACGGCGGCGGCGATTGCCGCTGAAGCGGGCGTGGACGATTTTCTGTCAGAAGCGACCCCGGAAGCCAAGCTGGCGCTGATCCGTCAGTATCAGGCGGAAGGACGGCTTGTGGCGATGACCGGCGATGGCACCAACGATGCCCCGGCGCTGGCGCAGGCGGACGTGGCGGTGGCGATGAACTCGGGCACCCAGGCAGCGAAAGAAGCGGGCAATATGGTGGATCTGGATTCCAACCCGACCAAATTGCTGGAAGTGGTGCATATCGGTAAGCAGATGCTGATGACGCGGGGATCGCTCACCACCTTCAGTATCGCCAATGACGTGGCCAAGTATTTCGCCATCATTCCGGCCGCGTTTGCGGTGACCTACCCGCAGCTGAATGCGCTGAACGTGATGCGCCTGCACTCGCCGGACTCCGCCATTTTGTCGGCGGTAATCTTTAACGCGCTGGTGATTGTGTTCCTGATCCCGCTGGCGTTGCGCGGGGTCAGCTACCGTCCGCTGAGTGCCGCCGCGCTGCTGCGTCGTAATCTGTGGATTTATGGTTTTGGTGGCCTGCTGGTACCGTTTGCCGGCATCAAGCTGATAGATATGTTACTGACCCTGACCGGTTGGTTGTAAGGAGTGCGCATCATGAGTCAATTACGTCCTGCAGTGATTTTGCTGCTGTTACTAACGTTAATCACCGGGCTGATTTATCCTTTACTCACCACCACGCTGGCCCAGTGGTGGTTCCCTTCGCAGGCCAACGGTTCACTGTTGATAAATGACGGGAAAACGCAGGGATCGGCGTTGATTGGGCAGAACTTCACGCAGCCAGACTATTTTTGGGGCCGTCCTTCCGCC
>LIDZ01009413.1_pt14 | contig 23422 bp, 21 predicted proteins | sample 644651 | NCBI WGS metagenome assembly LIDZ01 (sample SAMN03856242, study PRJNA289617) | food metagenome | isolation source: wine grapes on drying loft during traditional withering process | host: Vitis vinifera cv. Corvina | place: Italy: Gargagnago di S. Ambrogio di Valpolicella | collected 2014-01 | reverse complement strand
TATATTTGCTTAAATTTTTGGTATCTATTCCATCAATATCCATCATTTTGCTGACAACATCATTCAGGCTTAATAACCCGATAAAACGATCCCCTTTATCTAACACCGGAATCTTCGAATAGCCCACCTTAGATAACACTAAGAACGCATGCTCCAAAGGATTGCCCACCATAACGTTTGCTACATTTTCAGACGGAATCATCATTGTGTCCTTCTTTTCGGACATTAATTCCTCGATTGTACGACTAATCATACAACAGCCTCCGTTTCTACTTTCCCTATCTATTTTACTGAAACAAGCCATAAGTAAGGGCTTTTTTGCTCAATGTTAAGTAAAAATTAGAAACTATTTAGCAAACTCAGCTACTAATTCTTCAACAGGCTGATGGGCCCGATTGTAATACTGCACTACGTATTTTTCTGGGGTGCTTTCAATGATTGCATAACTCGGAATCCGTACTGGGCCGCGAGGCTGGGAGATACTTCCGGGATTAACGAACAGAATCCCATGATCCATTTCTGCCACCGCTTGGTGGATATGACCAAATAACGCGATATTAGCACCTTCTTCTTGGGCTTGAAGGGACAGCACATTTAAACCAAAACGAACGTTAGAACGATGACCGTGAGTCATAAAGATCCGATCGTCACCAATGGTAACCAGCTGCTCTGGTTCGTAACCAGGATCGTAATCGCAATTGCCTCCTACTACAGTAAAATATTTCCACATGATGTCGTTTGCGGCAAGCTCTGAGTCGCCGCAGTGAAACATGCCATCCATTTTGCCGTTGTATCGTTTGATTAATTCATCTAAAATCTGGCGGTCACTATGATTATCACTAACTACTAAATATTTCATGAATCTATCCCTCCAACCATTTCTGCCAGACTTTTTCCAAGGCTTTAACTGCTTGTGCCCGGTGGCTGACTTCATTTTTTTCAGCAGCGGTCATTTCAGCTGCTGTTTTGTTAAATTCTGGAACAAAAAACAATGGATCGTAGCCAAAGCCGTTATCCCCTTGTGGTATACGGGCGATTTGGCCGGACCAGTCGGCTTCTACGACTAAGCTTTCCTTATTAGGTGCTGCAAATACTAACGTGCAATGGAAGTGAGCAGTCCGCTTTTCATCAGGCACCTCTGTTAGTTCGTGTAAAAGCTTCGCATTGTTGGCAGCATCACTTTTACGTTCGCCGGCAAAACGAGCGGAGTAAACCCCTGGCATGCCATTTAGCGCATCTACGGCTAGACCGGAATCATCCGCTAAAACTGGCTGCTGCAGGATCTGAGCAATCGTTTCAGCTTTCAGACGAGCATTTTCTTCAAAGGTCTTGCCGGTTTCTTCTACATCCGGCAAGTTGGGGAAGTCAGCTAAGGTTTTGATTTGATAACCAGCTCGGGCAAACAGTGCCGAAAACTCTTTGGCTTTTCCTGGATTTCCTGTAGCGATCACGACCGTTTTATCTGGTACTTCTTCAGCGTCCACCGTATGCAGGGCTTCCTTTTGGTAACTGACTAATTCTTCGATTCCGGCTTTTCCGTGTAAAATCAAGGCATTCAATTCCGTATCATCAAAGGTCGCTTCTTCACCAGTGCCTTGAATTTCTACAAAACGGCCTGATTCAGTCATAACGATATTCATATCCACGGCTGCTGAAGAATCTTCAACATAGTCTAAATCGGTAACGACTTGACCATCCGGCAAAATACCAACACTGATTGCTGCTAGATGTTCCTTTATCGGATCTTCTTTCAGTTCACCAGAAGCTAACAGTTTGTTAATAGCTAAGCGTAAAGCAACAAAGCCGCCGGTAATACTTGCGGTACGAGTACCGCCGTCTGCTTGAATGACATCGCAATCGATTACGATGCTGCGTTCGCCTAATTTAGCTAAGTCAATTACTGCTCGCAATGCTCGACCAATTAGCCGCTGGATTTCCATCGTACGGCCTGACAGCTTACCCTTGGCACTTTCCCGACGATTCCGGGTATTGGTAGCTCTTGGCAGCATGCTGTATTCAGCGGTTACCCAGCCAGTTCCCTCGCCCCGTAAAAAGGGTGGTACTGATTCTTCAATTGTCGCCGAGCAGATAACTTTTGTATCGCCAAAAGAGATGACTACCGAGCCTTCTGGATGTTTAAAGACATTGGTTTCAATGGTTACCTTTCTTAGTTGCTGCAAATTTCTTCCGTCATGACGCATTTATTTTCCTCCCAAATGTATATGTTCAACCTCTAATGTTTTAAGGTCCAACCAGTCGCCGGCAATATCGCGAAACATCTTCGGTGAACCGGTTGTATAAAATTTACAAGTTTTTGCTGCTTTTCGATCATAATTATTCAAGTTGAAGTAGTCCAAAAGCGTACTCAGATCGTTGACCGTTTCAGCTCCTGAGTCAATTAAGGTTACCTCGCTGCCCATGACATTTTGGATAATCGGACGTAGCAACGGATAGTGAGTACAACCTAAAATCAATGTATCAGGCTTGTTATACATCAAAGGAGCCAAAGTTTCCGCCACGATCTTTTTAGCCACTGGGCTAGTGAACTGGTTACTTTCGACTACTGGCACGAACTTAGGGCAAGCTAAGCTGCGAACATGAACATCTGGAGATTTTTCCAGCAGCTCTTTTTCGTAGGTAGCACTTTTTACGGTTCCTTCTGTTCCGATTACGGCAATTTTCCCAGTATGACTGGCTTTTAGAGCGGAACGTGAGCCAGGCTGAATCACGCCGACCACTGGGATATTTACTTTTGCTTTGATTTCATCTAAGGCAACGGCCGTGGCTGTGTTGCAAGCAATCACCAGCATTTTGATCCCTTGATCAATTAAAAATTGGGTCATTTGCCAGGTGAATTCAACGACTTGCTGAGCAGGACGAGGTCCATAAGGGCAACGCGCGGTGTCGCCAAGGTATAGTATGTGTTCATTTGGCAGCTGCCGCATTGCTTCTTTTACAACCGTTAAACCGCCAACACCTGAATCGATAAAACCGATGGGTAGTTCATTAGACAACATTTCTCATCCTATCTTTTACAAGTTTCACCTTATTTTGTACTTTTTAGCGTTTTTTTTCAAGTCCTAGATCATTTCTTTTACGATACCTTATAGCAAGCCGCTGCTTTTAGCGGATATTTTATTGATGACAAACGATAATAGAAGGGTAATTCATATAAAAAAGATGACTGAAAACCAAATCGTGCTGTATCTATAAGAAAAAAAGTTACTGGCACTTTTTCAAACACAAAAAACCCAGAGAAAGGTGCTCTCTGGATTCTATCGGTCTGAAAGTTCTATTTTAATAATTGTATTTGCTGTTTTCCAAGAATCTTGACGCCAAGGATAATGCGTAACAAACGACGAAATACATCGCAGTCATCGCCACAAACATCGGAATCACGTAGTTGGTATTTTGACCATACACGATTCTGGCATTGTGCATTAATTCCGGCAGCGAGATAATAACCGCCAATGAAGTATCCTTAATCAAGGAAATCAACTGGCTTAAAATTGCTGGCAGCATTGATTTTAACGCTTGAGGAATGATGATAATCATCAAGGTTTGAATGTAGGTCAACCCGGAAGACAAACCTGCCTCTGTTTGACCATTTGGTACTGCGTTAAGCCCTGCTCGGAAGATTTCTGACAGCATCGCTGATTCAAAAATCGTCAAAGCGGCAACCGCAGCCCAAAAGATATTTAATTTGATCCCAATTTGCGGTAAAGCAAAGTAGGTAAAGAAGATAATCAGCAGCAGCGGCAAATTACGAATAACATCCACTACAATACCGACAATCTTGGAAACAAACGGAATTTTGCTGTAACGAACTGTTCCGGCAATCCCGCCTAAAATCATACTTAAAACAATTGAAACAATTGATACTTGAATCGTAACCCAAAGCCCGTCTAAAAGGAATCGGATATTGATCCAAGCAAATGCACCACTAAAGTCCATCGTATTCCTCCCTTTCTAGGCACTTGCCCAATTCTTATCCAAATAGTTCATCAGATAAGACAATGGCAAGGTTAATACTAAGTAAAACAGTCCAACAATAATATAGGTATCAAAGGTGTTGAAGGTAGTGCTGGCAATTAAGTCCCCTTGATACATTAAATCCAACCCGGCTACCATTGCTAAGATAGATGAGTTTTTAATCAAGTTAATGAATTGGTTGCCTAATGGCGGCACTACAATCTTGAAGGCTTGCGGTAATACGATGTAACGCATTGTTTCCGCGTAAGAAAAGCCTGAAGAAAGTCCTGCTTCCATCTGTCCTTTAGGCACCGTTTGAATCCCTGAACGGACCGTCTCAGCGATAAAGGCCGAGGTGTAAATGGTCAAACCAATCGTCCCTGCCTGGAACCCGTCAAAGGTATAAAAATACATTGGTGCAACTACGTAAAAGAACATGACAATAATCAACAGGGGAATATTTCGGAAAAAGGCCACATAAGCCTTGGCAAGATTCCGAATCACACTGTTATGGGATAATTGGAGAATCGCCATCAGTGTCCCAATGATTAAACTAAAGATCAATGCCAGGAAACTAGCATACAAAGTAAATTTGAATCCTTCAAAAAACTCGCTGGAATAACTGCTAAATAAATCAGTCATTGAATTTAGCCCCCTTTGCTGCTTTTCCTACTGACTCATTCGGGAACCACTTTTCATAGATTTTGTCGTACGTACCGTTGTCATGCATTTTTCTTAAGGCGCCGTCAACTTCGTTCAGGAAATCTTCCTGACCTTTATTAATGGCAATCCCATAAGGTTCAGTCGTAAAGGTACCGCCAACTAATCCATAATTGTCGTTTTCAGAAGCCATCCCTAACAAGATCGCATTATCCGTTGTCATGGCATCCCCTTGACCGGATTGCAATGCAGTAAATGCTTCGGCATAGTTTTCCAATTCCAAAATGTTTGCTTCTGGTGCATGCTCACGAATATTGATTGCTGAAGTGGAGCCTTTTACTACCAAAATCGTATCATCAGCCGTTAAATTCTCAACGCTGTCAATATGACTGCCCTTTTTAACTAGCAGTGATTGTCCAGCATCAAAATAGATGTCAGAAAAATCGACTTGTTCTAAACGTTCGTCAGTGATGGTCATCGTCGCAATAATGCCGTCGATATTACCGTTTTTCAACAACGGAATCCGGGTTTTAGAAGTAACCTCTACAAACTCTGCGCGGCCTTCATCCCCTAAGATTTCTTTAGTGATCGCTTTTGCGATGTCGATATCAAAGCCTTCAACTACGCGAGTTTCGATATTCATCATCCCAAATAGACGAGTATCATATTTTACGCCCCAAGTAATGACAGGCTCTGTTTCTAATCTTTCGGCGATATTTTCATTTGCCACACTGTCCCCTTTACATCCTGATAAACCAATCACTACTAGGACTAAGAGAAAGAAGGAGACAATTTTTTTCACTTTTGACATAGTCATCCTCCTAGTGGTTAATTACTTTACTTACAAATTGCTGCGCCCGAACTTCCTTAGGTCGCTCGAAGAATCCTTTCACATCGCGAGTATCTTCCAATACCTCACCATCAGCCATGAAAATAATCCGGTCAGCCACTTCTTTGGCGAAGCCCATTTCATGGGTAACCACGATCATTGACATACCGTCTTTGGCGATTTTCTTCATAACACCTAAAACATCACCGATCATTTCCGGATCCAACGCTGAAGTTGGTTCGTCAAATAGCAGTAATTCTGGATTCATTGACAACCCGCGGGCGATGGCGATCCGCTGTTGTTGTCCACCAGACAACATCGATGGATAAGAATCCTTCTTATCTAACATGTCTACTCGATTTAATAATTTCTCAGCCGTTTTGATTGCATCTGCTTCCGGCTGTTTTAATACTTTGATTGGCGCTAAAGTGATGTTTTCTAACGCAGTTTTATTTGGATACAAATTAAAGTGCTGGAAAACCATACCAATTTGTGTGCGGATGTCTTTAAGCTTCACATCTTTACTATGTAAATCTTTTCCGTTCACCAATAAGTGACCTGATGATATTTGTTCCAGTCCATTGATACAGCGAAGCATCGTGCTTTTGCCTGATCCTGAAGGGCCAATCACCACAACTACTTCACCTTTATCAAAAGCCAAATTGATATTTTTTAAGGCATGAAACTTCCCATAATACTTCTCTACCTCTTTGAATTCGACCATTGCCATGTATGAACACCCCTACTCTTCCTAATTCAATTCTAATATTTCAGACCTAGCTTTAATTATATGCTAAGTATTTTTCGTTTGTAAAGTAAAAAATCTACAACAACAAAAAAATACTTGCCAAACATTACCTTTACATGTTAGGTTTAGTCACACGAAAAGTTGGCAATCTGCCTTCTATTAAAGAATTAGCAGTTGTTTAAATTCCCAAAAAAGGTTACTATTTTAAGGTAGGTTGAAGACTAAATATACGATGAAAAGGTGAATCGAATGACAAACATTATCCTGACTGGCGACCGCCCAACAGGTAAATTACACTTAGGACACTATGTCGGATCGTTGAAAAACCGTGTAGCGATGCAAAGTGATCCAGAAAATGAACTCTTTATCATGGTTGCAGACATGCAGGCCTTGACTGACAACGCGAAAAATCCAGAAAAGGTTTATTCAAATGTGCTGCAGGTAGCTTTGGATTATTTGGCAGTTGGCTTAGACCCTGCCCGCACAACCATGTTTATCCAATCGCAAATTCCTGAACTGTCAGAATTGACGATGTACTTCTTAAACTTGGTAAGTGTTGGACGCGTGCGCCGCAACCCAACGGTTAAATCTGAAATTGAGCAAAAAGGCTTTGGTGATAGCGTACCAACTGGCTTCTTCATTTACCCAGTATCGCAAGCTTCTGATATTACAGCTTTTAAAGCGAATTTAGTTCCGGTTGGTGAAGACCAAAAACCGATGCTGGAGCAAACTCAAGAGATTGTTCAGAGCTTTAATAACACTTACGGAGAAGTTCTCGTCAATCCCAAAGGAGTCTTCCCAGATAAAGGGATGGGACGTCTGCCGGGAATTGACGGCAACGGAAAAATGAGCAAATCGCTAGGTAATGGGATTTATCTGTCTGATTCGGCTGAAACGGTTGCCAAAAAAGTGATGAGTATGTACACCGATCCGAATCATATTCATGTGGAAGATCCTGGTCAAGTGGAAGGCAACATGGTCTTTACTTATCTAGATGTTTTCGGCAAAGACAAAGAAAAAATCGAAGAACTTAAGGCCCACTACCGTCGCGGCGGCCTAGGTGATGTAAAAATCAAGCGTTATTTAATCGAGGTCCTGGAGGAAGAATTGAATCCAATCCGGACTCGTCGGGAAGAGTTTGCTAAAGACCCAGAGCAAGTAATGCAAATGCTGAAAGAAGGCAGTGAAAAAGCCCAAGCGGTTGCTGCTCAAACCCTAGCAGAAGTCAAAAAAGCGATGGGTATCGCCTACTTCTCATAGGAAAATCTTTCATTTATTGTCTACAAAACTAGTTTGATAAACTAAACACTATTAAGAATTTCTTCGTTATAAAAAAAGAGCAGCTAAGCATGTAAATGCTTAGCTGCTCTTTTTTCGTTTAGCGAATGACCGCGGATACTTCTTTTTCAAGACTCTTGATCACTTTGCTCATCCACTGATTAATTTCTTCATCAGTTAACGTTGCTTCTGGGTTAACAAAGGTTAGGCTGTAAGCCATTGACTTCATACCTTCTTCGATTGATTCCCCTTGATAAACATCGAACACATGCACATCTGCCAAGAAACGGCTAGCTGAGGTGCGAATCACTTCGATGATTTTGGCATTGGAAACTGATTCTTCCACTAGCAAAGCAATATCGCGGCTGACTGCTGGATATTTAGAAACCGGTTCGTAAACTAGCGGCTCTTTCTCCACTGTCAGTAAAGCATCTAAGTTTAATTCAGCTACAAAAGCTGATTTAAGCTCATAAGCTTTAACAATTTTCGGATGAACTTGCCCGACAAAACCAACTAGCTGATCATTCATATAGATCGCTGCGGTTTGTCCAGGATGCATTTCCGGGAATTCGGAGGCAGCTTGATAGCTGATTTTCTCGCTTACTCCTAGTCCATCAATTAATTCTTCTACAATACCTTTAGCTGTGTAGAAATCAACCTTTTCAGCTTTTTCTGCCCAAGTTCTATCCGTGCGATTTCCTGTTAAAGCAATGGCAACGTGTTTTTCTTCCAACGGTAAATCCTTTTTCGGATCGTTGTCTTGGTAGAACACACGGCCGATTTCGTACAAGGAAACATCCGCGTTTTTACGAGCAACGTTGTAGGCTAAATCCTCTAACAAACCGCTAATAAGATTCAAACGCAAGACAGAACGGTCTTCACTCATTGGCCAATCAAGGCGCGTGTACTTACTTTCCCGCATCGCAAATTGTCCAGCTTTTTCTTCCGTGGTTAAAGCATAGCTGATGGCTTCGTGCAGGCCGCTTGCTTCTAATAATGAACGGACCTTACGAGTATTTTTTTGAACGTCCGTTAATCCTCCGGCAACAGTTTGGCCGCTTGGAAGCGTTGAAGGGATGTTATTGTATCCGTAAATCCGGGCAATTTCTTCCATCAAGTCGGCTTCGATGGTAATGTCCCAACGACGTGGTGGAACACTCACTGTGTAGTTGCCGTCAGCTTCTTGATAATCAAAATCTAATGCTTCAAATACAGCATTAACATCTTTAATAGTTAACTCAGTTCCTAAGAAATAATTCACATTTTTCAAGTTCGTAGTGACTTCAACGTTTTCTGGGTTGACTTCGCTGCCTAAAACGCCGCCCTGCAATACTTCACCGCCAGCTAACTCAGCAATCATAGCTGCCGCAACATCACCAGCTAAGCCGATAGTTGCTTGATTAATACCTTTTTCAAAACGTGCCGAAGCTTCACTGCGCAGGTTGTAAGCTTGAGAAGTGCGACGAGTTGCTACACTGTCAAACATCGCAGATTCCAAAGCTACCGTTGTAGTTGTATCAACGATTTCTGAATCAAGGCCCCCCATTACACCTGCAAGTGCTACCGGAATTTCACCATTGGTAATCACGATATTTTCTGGGTTGAGCGTACGTTCAACACCATCCAACGTAGTCAAAGCTTCTTGAGCTTTGGCACGGCGGACTAAAATTTCCTGACTGCCTAATTTATCGTAGTCAAAAGCATGCAACGGTTGACCAAATAACAACAGAATGTAGTTAGTTATATCTACCACGTTGCTGATGGGACGAATCCCTTCATTCATAAGACGGTTTTGCAGCCATTGCGGACTTGGTCCAATTTTGACGTTTTTAATGATGCGAATTTCATAGTGAGGGGCATCATTTTTATCAGCGACAGATACTTTGATTTTGTCGGCGGCTTTTTCATCAATTTCCTTTAAAGTTACTTCAGGGAAAACAGCTTTTTTACCATAGATTGCCGCTGTTTCGTAGGCAACTCCCCGCATGCTCAGCGCATCAGCCCGGTTAGGAGTCACTGATAGATCCAAGATGGAGTCATCCATGTCCAAATATTGGAAAACTGGTTCGCCTGGTACAGCATCATCCGGTAAGAAGTAAATACCATCGGCAAATTCTTTCGGAATCACGGAATCGCTGTAGCCTAATTCTTGTAAAGAACAGATCATGCCGTTAGACACTTGGCCCCGCATTTTACCTTTTTTGATTTTAACGTTGCCGGCAATTCGTGAATTGGGTAAAGCCACAATTACTTTGATACCAGCTTTGACATTTGGTGCGCCGCAAACGATTTGTGACAGCTCTTCTTCGCCGATATCCACTTGGCAAATTGACAAATGATCTGAATCTGGATGCGGAATGCATTCCTTCACGTCACCAACGACAATTTTTTTCAAACCTTCTTCAGGTACTTCGACACCTTCGACCTCGATCCCGGTTAAGGATAAACGGTCAGATAATTCCTGTGGTGTGATATCTTTTAAATCCACATATTCATTTAGCCATTTATATGAAACAAACATAATCGGTTATTCCCCCTTGAACTGTTCTAAGAAACGAACATCATTTAAATAGAAGTTACGAATATCATTGACGCCATAACGCAGCATTGATACACGGTCTGGTCCGATCCCAAAAGCAAAACCAGAGTAAACTTCTGGATCAATACCGGACATAGACAAGACGTCCGGATGCACCATACCAGCACCTAGAATTTCAATCCAGCCAGTATATTTGCAGACATTACAACCTTTGCCGCCGCACTTAAAGCAGCTGACATCTACTTCTACTGAAGGTTCAGTAAAAGGAAAATAACTTGGACGCAAACGAATGCTTCGGTCTGCCCCGAAAATTTCTTTTACGAAATGTTCTAACGTGCCTTTCAAGTCAGCCATGGTGATTCCTTTGTCGATAACTAAGCCTTCAATTTGGTGGAATTGATGACTATGCGTGGCATCATCGGTATCACGACGGAATACCTTGCCCGGTGAAATCATCCGCAAAGCGCCTTTTGAAAAGTCGTGACTTTCCATCGTACGGGCTTGAACCGGTGATGTATGGGTCCGAATTAAAATATCTTCTGAAATGTAGAAGGTATCCTGCATGTCTCTAGCTGGATGGTTTTTCGGCAAGTTCATGCGTTCAAAGTTGTAATGATCGCTTTCCACTTCATAGCCTTCAACCACTTGATAGCCTAAGCCGACAAATACGTCTTCGATTTCCTCCATCACTTGCGTAATCACGTGACGGGTTCCTTGCGGCAATTGTTTGCCTGGCAAAGTAACATCAATTGTTTCTTCAGCCAACGCTTTTTCCAAAGCAATTTCAGCTAATGCTGCTTTTCGTTCATCGATTGCTTCAGTCAACAGGTCGCGAATTTCATTAGCAAAGGCCCCTACTTTTGGCCGTTCTTCTGCTGACAAATCCCGCATGCCTCGCAATACTTCCGTGATCGGGCCTTTTTTACCTAAAGTTTCTACCCGAATTTGCTCTACTGCGGCTAAATCTGCTGCATCAGAAATCTTCGCCAGCGTCTGCGTTTTCAGTTCTTCTAATTGATTCTGTAAACTCATCTCTCTACTTCCTTTCCTTTAAGAAAGGCTTCGCAAACTCGCTCAGCTTTGGAGCACCGATTAGGTACTGTTCCACATCAACTCTGCTAAGGCAGTCGTTGTGTCTCACAGCATTAAGTCTAAAATTTGAATAATTGGCTTCTCACAATTCTTCAAATTTTCGCTTAATGCCGACAAAGTTAGTTTGTGAAGCCGGACACCTTTAGCATTGGCTTGATAAGTCTTCTAATTGTGAATGACTTATTCTTTCCCAAATGTCCAAAAAAAAGAGACCTCGGTTCCTATAAAGGAACGAGGTCTCGCGTTACCATCCTAATTCGCCAAGTTTTGGCGCACTCACATTTTTTAACGGCCTCAGCCGGTCAGTTACGACAAGCTCCGGAAGTGAACTTCATCCTTTGCTTCCTTAATCTGCTTCCAGTCTGCGGCAGATATTCCCTAGTAAGGCTCTAAAAGACTACTCTTTTCCATCAACGCTTTTTCTTTATTCAATTGACTATTTTATACTACAAGAAAATTGCTATTTTTTCAACTACATTCTTGCTCTGTAATCCAATTTTCGCCCCAAACATGCAATTCTTTCATTACAGTATCCAATGCTTCGCCTTTTTCGGTTAAACAGTAATCCAATCGCTTTTGGCCTTCTGGGCCAGAAATGCGGGTGACTAGTGCTTCTTGCTCTAATTCTCTTAAACGTTCTGCTAGGACCCGGTCACTGACATGAGGGATCTTGGCGGCCAAATCAACAAAGCGTTGAGGGCCTTCTTCCAATAAGACATCGATGATCAAGCCGTTCCATTTTTTCCCTAAAATCGCAAAGCCTTTTTCAAATTTTGGACATAGAGAAAATTTAGTTTGTTGTATTTGTTCCATTCTACTCACCTCGTTACCGAAATTATACCATATTACTTACAAATCATAAGTATAGGACGCCTTCGTTTCTTAATTTTTTATTAGATCGATAACCTTTTCACCTCGTAAGAACACGATATTTAATGAGGCAACCGGTTTGTTTTTCGCCTTTTCAATGGCTTCCTTATATAGAAGTAATTGCCCCCGATAACGGTCAACTAACTCCTGCTCTCGCTGCGGTGTATAATAATCGGTCTTGAAGTCATACAAGACTATATAGTCTTCAAACTCGATGTAGCCGTCGATGATTCCGTGAATCAGAATGTCATCCTTCGCTTCGTATTCCATGAATACTTCATCAGCCGGCAGCAGCATCGCGAATGGTTCTTCCCGGTATACTTGAGAAGAATTCGCTAAGACCAGCTGGCCTAGTTCGCTAGCGAAAAATGCCAGTAATGAGTCGATGGAAATAGCTTCGGCCAATTCTTGTGTTAGAGTATCTCCTGCCACGAGCTCATCGATCAAGTTTTGAATTTTCGGCTTCGTCGGCTGCTTGTCTAATGGAATCAGCTGCATGATTAAATGAGTCGCTGTTCCAATTTCGGCAGCGGACAGTTGGCTTTTCGTTTCTAAAAACTTCGGCTGATTCAATCCATTTTCAGTAAAGCGATAAACCGCCTGCTGCGGGCCTTTTTCATCAAAGTTCAACGAGATAGCTTCCCGATTGTCGGGATCGTCATACATCCGCTTCAATTCGGAAACCGATTGATAGCTGGTGGTTTTGGTAGCTTCGGGAAACTCATATTGATACAAAAGTCGTTTCTTCACTTGTGAAATATCAGCGGTTGCTTCCTTGACCTCGGTTTGATCTTTCTTAGCCGGTATAAATTTGGCAATCTGATCACCTAATGTGTTCGGCAGAACAAAGGAAATGGAAAATTTAGCTGGCTGCTGGGCAACTTCAGCTTGTGGTGCAATACTTCCTTCCAATTGATACTCCTGCATCTCCGGATGACGAATTAAGGTTTGCCCCACCCAATCAAAGAAGGTTCCTCTTGTACGGGAAGAAACTGGCAGCACCAACTCGGGATTATTAGCAGTGGCTGACCATTTTTTCAGGGCGTCTTCTTGATTGCTGTAGGAGCCAACTAAAAATAGCTTCTGTTCTGCCCGCGTTAAGGCCACATACAGCTTCCGCATTTCTTCCGAAAGCAGCTTGCGCATATTCACCTGTTGAACAGCGTCAAAGGCTAAAGTTGTAAAGCGCACCCGTATTTCTGGCGTTAGGTATTTAACACCTAAGCCCATTTTTTCATCGAACACATAGCTGCGGCGGGTATCCGACAGGTTAAAAGCTTTGCTCATATCCATCACAAAAACCACTGGGAATTCTAAGCCCTTGCTGGCATGGATAGTCATTACTCGAACGGCATTGGTGATTTCTTCACTTTGCGGTTCTGCCAAATCCTTGTCTTTTTCCTGCATTTTTTCGATAAAACGAATGAATTGATACAACCCTCTAAAGCTGCTGCGTTCGTAATCCTTCGCCCGTTCAACTAGCGCCAATAGATTGGCATGTCGCTGCTGACCCGCAGGCATTCCCAGTACATAGTCAAGATAAGCTGTCTCATCGTAAATTTTAGTTACTAAATCAGACAAGGCTTCTTGCCGGGCATACTCTCGCCAGTTAATGAACAAACGAGAAAAGCTGCGCAGCTTCTCGCTGGTTTGGTCGTCTTTAGTAGCAATGTACTGCTTCATCGCCCGATAAAATTCTTTTTTCGGCTGCAATAAGCGAACCTGGGCTAGCTCCTCCTCAGTTAAGCCGACGATTGGCGAACGAAGTACCGCAGCTAGCGGGATGTCCTGATATGGGTTATCAATGATTTGCAATAACGCAATCATCACCCGTAATTCAGTTGATTGGAAATAATTCTGAGTATCGTTAATCGCCAACGGAATATCCAGCTGCTTAAAGATCTCCAGAATCGTTAAGTTGTTGCTTTTCGTTGGAGTCAACAGCACGATGTCTTGATAATCGATCGGCCGCATCGCCTTTTGTTTCTTATCGTAAATCTCAAAGCCTTCATGGATCAATTCGCGAATTTTCGCAGCCACCATAATGACTTCCCCAGCGGTTTTATCTTCAATCCATTCCGGTGCTTCTTCATCCTTTTCATAAACCAGCATCTCTGCTTTGAAGCTTTCCGATTCTGGAAAGGCGGTAAAGCCATTGATTAATTCTGCTTCCTGATCGTAAGCGATTTGTCCGACTTCTTCATCCATCAGCTGTTTGAAGACCAGATTGGTAAAATCTAGAACCTCATTGCGAGAGCGGAAATTCTCTGCCAAAATAATCCGACGGCCGCCTTTTTTATCAGCAAAGTCGTGGTATTTCTGAATAAACAAGGTTGGATCAGCTAATCGGAATCCGTAGATGGATTGCTTCACATCCCCCACCATGAATAAATTGCCCTTACCCTTGATATCTGAGGCCAATGAGCGCAAAATCGTTTCCTGTAATTGGTTAATATCTTGATACTCATCCACTAATACTTCTTCGAAACGAGTGCGGTAGTGCTTTTGAGCTGGAAATTCACCCTCTACCTCAGTTTTCAAGATTTGCAGCGTAAAATGCTCTAAATCGTTGAAATCCAGCAGACCTTTTTCCCGTTTTTTAGCGGAGTAACGACTGATAAATAATTTTTCAACTCGAACCAGTTCTTCAACCAAAGGACGAGCAGCATGAAGACGTTCGACATGCTCTTCCGGTGTTGCCGCAAAAAAGCCGGTCTTCATGTTGGTCAATAGATCCTTAGCCGTTTGACGCTTGTCCTTCAGGCGGTCGATAGTTTCACCATATAGCTCCTTCACCTCTTTTTTGCGAGGTGTCGGGAAAGTCGGAAAGCTGAAAGTCTCCATCAATTGATGAGCTTCACCTAACTGATCTGCCTGAAGTGCTTGAAGCAGCGCTAAGGTCGCTTGTTTTTCCTGATTCGCCAAACTAAAGATTTTCTCTAAATCGGGACTTCCTTCGCTTAGTTCCATCATTTCTTGATACAGCTCGCTGGCGTCCTCTAGCGCTTGAAGCAGCTGCGGACGCAGGCTTTCTTGATAGAGCGTACTTTCGGTTAGTTCGTTGACACTGTAATTTTCCAATAGCGAATCCAACCATTCGAAAGGCGCCGGATTTGCCCGGGCAAACTCGTACATGGAAAGAATTAAATCTTCTAAGCCTTGATCACTGCGATCGTTGGAGAAATTTTCCGTTAAGCGATAGAAAATTTCTTCGTTTTGCTCGTAGCATTCTTCCCGCAGCTCATCCCAAACATCTTCTTTTAATAGAATCGTCTCGGTAGCATCCGTCAGCATCCGGTAACTCGGATCTAAGTCTATTAAATAGAAGAAACGCTGAATGACCTTGGAACAAAATGAATGCAGCGTAGATATATTTGCCATTGACAGCAAGGTCAATTGCCGAGTGAAATGGTTCTTCAGCTCTTGATCCGTCTCTTCATTAACAGCTTCCTGCAAAGCACCTTGAACCCGTTCCTTCATTTCACTGGCGGCAGCTTCGGTAAAGGTCACCACCAAAAGCTGGTCCACCGACAAACGGGCACGTTTAATTTTTTCAATCACGCGGCGAACTAAAACCGCAGTTTTTCCTGAACCGGCAGAGGCAGAGACCAAGAGATTATCTCCCTGATCATAAATCGCCTGCCATTGGGCATCAGTGTACATTTCATTAGGTGTTTTTGGAGGGATCGTTGGTTTATTCTGGGTCATGTAATTCTTCCTCCATTCGTTCCAAGACTTCTTCCCGCGGCATTTTTTCTAGGCGGTGGTAATTGTTTTCCTTCAGCATTACGTCAAATTTGCAGACGCTACGGAATGGGCAATATTGGCAGGCAATCCGTTTTGTGTCTTTAAAAGCTGGATTTAGCTTAACTTCACCGGACAAAATCTCGTTGCCGGCGGCTTGGATTTTTTTGCGGTTGTATTCCCGCAACAGCTCAATTTCAGCTTGATCGTAGAATTTCTCCTTCGATGGTCCGGCCGGCGCAATATGGCCTTTGGCATCCTTACGCAAAGGAAATAGCAAGGAGTTTTCTTTGTCTTCTAAGCTGTGATCCATTTCTTCAAAGAGTTCGGCATCTTTGGCAAATAGTCCGTCGTACTTGTAGGCCTTTAAGGTTTGCCGCTCCAGATCTTTCGGATCGGTCAAGACTGGATTGTGGACATGCAGGTAATAAGCACCCGCCGGCTTGATCAGCTTATCGCTGGTCAGACTAAAGTCGCTGACGGCCACATCCAGATAAGTAATCAGCTGCATCGCGATTCCGTAATAGGCATCCACTACATTAAAGCTGCGGTCACTGGATTTGTAATCTACTACACTGAGCCAGTCGGTATTGTCGCCATGAATTTGATCCAAGCGGTCGATTTTTCCGCGGACTGCCAGCTCGCCGCCATTTTTCAGCGGCAGCTGAATCCCAGGAATCCCCTTCTCGCCTGCCAAGGAACCGAACAAGACTTCAGTTCGTTCTGGTCGCAAGTTGGTTTTCAAACTTTGCTGCACCAAGCCCCAGCTGACTTTTTGAATCGTTTGGGCCAGCTGGTAACGAATATAGTTCATGCGCGCGGAGCTGGATAAAATCGCAAATTTTACTTCGCCAAAGATTTCCTTCAAGACTTGATCGGCTAGTTGCGCCCGCTGTGCCTCGTTTAAATCGATTAGCTTTAGGCCTAACTGATGAATCATGCGGAAAAAGCGGTCCAGCGCTTCATGGTAGAAATCTCCAGCAGCGGCTGGCGTTAAGCCGTAAATCGTTCGTTCTTTTAAGCCTAAACCGAATTGGGCGAAATATTTATACTGGCAGTTATAGAAATTCTCAATTCGCGACACTGAAACATACAGATTCTTTCCGTATAGCTTTTCAGCCGTTTTTGGCTGCAGAGCTTGCGGAATATTTAAAGCTTCCAAACTAGAAAATACTCGTTTGGTCAGACCAGCTAATTCAGTCGTTTCGATAAAGTGCATTAATTGGCGCCAACCAGACAGCATTGGTTCTGCTCGATCCAGCGATAGGCGGTTAAGATGGATCAAATCAGACAAGAGTGTCCGTAAACTGCCGACATAATTCTCCGGCAAGGTAGTCATATTCAACCCGCTAAAGTGCTGAACTGGAATTCCCAGACCTTCACTTACCCGACGTAAAAAAGGCGAAATAGTTAGCTGTTTTTCTCCATCGATCGTAGTAGCAACTGTCAGATACAGCTTTTCACTACCAGATAAAAAGACATGATAAGCTAAAAACGGTTCGCGATTGACATTGGAGCTGTTGTTTTCTGGCAAGAACTTGCCTTCCACTAACTCCGCGTTGATCCCTTCCCGTTCTTCCGGCGATAACAAACCGCGATCATCAAAACGGGCAGGAAATTCTTGATCATTTAGCCCAATCGCAAAGGTTACTTTCGCTTGGTCTGTCCGAGCCAGCTCCAGATTGTTTACTTTCACTTGGTCAATAGCAGTTGGAATTTTCCCGTAGGTTAAGTTAGTCAATCCGGCTAAAAAGATCTCTTGGAAGTCTCCCCAGACAAACGAACTTTCGCCGTAAATCAGCACATACTCATCCAACAAATCCATCAAGGCTTGCCAGGTTTGCTCGTGATTACGGGCTTTTTCCAGGTTGCCTTTTTCAACTTCTTGATCTCGCCAATATAATAACTGGCGCTTGATGCCGACGTCTTCCATTAATTTATAAAATTGCTTGGCTGCCGCAAATCCATTTTCGGCTTTTTTGATCTTCGCAAAAAAGTCCGGCAAGTATGCCTGAACCATGCGGCGAATTTCATTAGCTACTGTTTGTAATGCTGTGGCATCATTAAAGCTTTCTTCTTCAAAATCGTAGTCCACAAATACCCAGTCTTCGTCCTTAGTCCAGAAGCTGCCGCGGAAATTGTAAGCCAAGCAAACATTTTCCGTTTGGTCAATCTTCTCTCTTAGCTCTATTAAAGAAGGCGTCCGTTCTTCCTTCCAGTCAAAAGGCACAAATAGCTCTGTACGCAGCAGACGAAACACATCGGTGATGCGATAATGGTATGCATCCACCAAAAACAACGCCTGCAGGAACTCAACTAACGGATGGCTCACCATCTTTTGTGTCTCATCCAGATAATAAGGAATCTCCAGCTGTTCAAACAGTGAAGGCAAAATGCTGCTGTAGCAGTCGAAGTTACGGATTAACACTTGAAAGTCCTTATAACGATAACCTTCTTCAGCCACCAAGCGACGAATTTCATTACCAACATGCCGGACTTCATCCGCTGGACTCAACTGCTGCCAAATGGCAATAGCTGAACTTTCACCCAACTTCGGCACTTTCTTTCCCTGCCAGAATTGGCTTAGTTGATTCAATTGAGTATTTTTCATTTCAGCTTTCAGATCATGCAGAACGGGTAGTTGCTGTTGATCCGCCAGCTGCTTCAATTGGAAATAAGACTTGCCGGCATCGGCAAATAAATTCAGCGGATGGGGTTCTTCGTTGGGATAACTGCGATCCAGCTCCAATGACACCAGCAGATTCCCACAGTTCATCAAAGTAGAAAGAATGTTTAACTCCCGCGCGTTAAAGCGGCTGAACCCGCTCAAGATAAAGAGACTGTTTTTGATGGATTGATCCTGCAATAGACTTTGCAGCAACAACAGCGGATCTTCATTTTTCAGCTGATGCTTAAGTAAGGCTTCTTCGTATTCTTGATAAATCAGCCGCAAATCTTCCAGCTTTAGCTGCTCATCTTGATTGCCGTGGATTTGAGACAGGTCCTCCACCGACACATTGCCGATTTGCATTTCCTGATAAAATTGCACCAGCTGTTGAATAAAGCCGGTTTTATTGGTCTCACCACGGAAAATGACCAGCTTTTCCCGCTGCTCTTGCAGCACTTTGCGCAAAATCATGGCGTTCCCTGAATCTGACAACACGTTGCCGGGGATTTTTCCTTGTTTTTGCAAAAAATACCAGGCCAGTCGTTCAAAACTGAAGACCTGCGCGCGAATCGAGCTGTATTCTTTGCCGGTTTTCATAGTTTCCAGCAGCTGTATTTCTTGTTCGAATTTATTATAGTTAGGCACAATGAAAAAGACTCGGTTTTCCTGATCAGCTGCTAACCATTGCTGCGCCGTGTCTACCATTTTTTCATGTGCATTATTCTGTCCAGTACCTAGTAAAAATTGTAATGACATCTTTATCCCTCATTTCTTCAATGAATGGTCTGGCTTTATTATAACAAAAAACTGCAAGAAAGGCTTTGTTAACCCTGCTATACTTTTATGCTGTAAAATGACCAGAAATTGGACCTGGAATGGCTAAATCATGAAATTTTTCCAAAAAAAAGACTAGCAGACCTGCTAGTCTATGGTTCCGATTCGATTAATTGGCCAGAAAACAAATTTCACATCCGCCATAACATCACTTTCGTTGATCATTCCGATAATTCGGCTGTCTTTCGAGATGCGTCGATTGTCGCCTAATACGAATAATTCACCTTCAGGAACTTTTTCTGACCCAAAAAGACTTTCTAAAGAAAAATCATTTGTTAACGGTTGTCCATCGGTTAGTTCGTCTTTGTACTGATCAAGATAAGGTTCATCCACTTGGTCGCCATTCACATATAGCTGGTCATCGCGATATTCGACTGTATCGCCAGGCAAACCAATTACTCGTTTAATATAGTTTTTCCCTGGATCATCTGGTGCTGGGAAAGTGATAATGTCAAATCGCTGCACATCGGTATTTTTCAAAGCAATGACACGTTCGCCATCAATCAGTGTCGGATCCATTGAGTCGCCTTTGACTACAACGGGCGTAAACACAAATTGACGAAGGCCAAACAGGATTGCCGCCAATATGACAAAATAAAGGATTGTTTTTACTAGTTCTTTTGCTTTCATTAGGTTCCTCCAACTATTTCATAGGATAAGTTTACCATAGTCTTTTAGAATTGCGATGTTTTCGCTCTGCTTTTAAAAAAAATTACTTTCTTGCTGAGCATATTTCTTTCCTTACTTTTTGTAAGATGATATAGTCCTAAGAGTAACAGACAAACAAAAAAAGGTGGAATTATTTATGACTACATTCTTGGAATCATTAAAAAATCGTCGTTCCTTTTACGCATTAGGACGCAACGTAAACTTATCAGAAGATGAAATCGCAGGTGTCGTGAAGGAAGCTGTGAAGCAAAGCCCAACAGCCTTCAATGCACAATCACCACGCGCAGTTATCTTATTTGGCGAAGCGCACGAAAAATTATGGGCAATCGTGGAAGAAGCGTTAAAACCTTTGACACCGCCAGAAGCATTTCCTAATACGCAACAAAAATTAGAAGGCTTCAAAAATGGCTTCGGTACTGTTTTATTCTTCAAAGAAACAGACACAGTCAAACATTTGCAAGACGAATTTGCATTATATGCTGATAACTTCCCAGTTTGGGCGGAACAATCAAATGGGATTGCGACTGCTAACACATGGACTGCTTTAGAAGAAGCTGGACTTGGTGCCAACCTGCAACATTACAACCCAGTAATTGACGCAGCGGTTGCTAAAGAATGGAACATCCCAGCAAATTGGGAATTACGTTCTCAATTAGTCTTTGGTTCAAAAGAAGGCGAACCTGGCGAAAAAGAATATCTATCAGACGATGTTCGCTTCCGTGTGATTCGCTAATAGTACCTTTATAATAGAAGAAACACGATTAACCTCTCAAAAGCCGGCTCATACACTATGCTTTTGAGAGGTTTTTTGTCGTTAATAAAAAAGACTCTATCAATAAAGATAGAGTCCCTCAATAAATATTCTAATACCAAGACTAATCACTATTGGGATAACAGGGTTCGAACCTGTAATTGCTTGATTCAGAGTCAAGTGCCTTACCAATTTGGCTATATCCCATTTATAAAAGGCTTCGCAAACTCGTCCAGCTTTGGAGCCATAAGACTAAAAATCGGCTAAATTGTTTCTCAAATTTCGCCAATTTTTTGCTTCTGGCCGACAAAGCTAGTTTGTGAAGCCGGACACTGCTAACATTGCTGTAACAGGCCTGCTAATTGTGAAATGCTACTAATTCTTTTAACGACAAAAGAAAGTATAACGCTGTTTCTTTTATTCTTCAAGCAATTAGTCTTTTCCGCTGCTTTGCTTTAAAGCAGCCAATACCAGGTCCCCATCGGCAAAGCCAATATTAATAATTACCGTTTCTTTTTCAAATTCCATCGTTAGATAGATGCCGTTCATTTTCTTTTGTCCGGTGATAGACTTGCATTGATAGAGATTGTATTGATAGCTGTTTTTGCGGCTGACGGTATAAAGCATATTGCCGGATATGCCGTAGCCTGTTAGTCCTTCGTGATTTTTAAAGCTTTTGTACTGATGGAAACCGATAAAGGAAAAACTGAAATTAATCTTGGGATATTCCTTCAGAAAGCGCTCAAACAGCTCGATTCCTTTTTGTTCCTTAGTATTATAATTAATTTGATACTTTTTACTAAAATGATAAAGTTCTGTTGCCGTGTTCATTCTTCAAGCTCCTTACGAAATCAGTTTACTTGTCGCGTAGTCTTCTGGCGTCGCGTATTTCAGCAATACTCATGGTAATTAATAAGAAACCAAAAATACGAAACAACAGCATTAGACTGTTAAAGGGATTAAACAGCAGTAGAATGCCGGCTAAAACCATTATGCCGCTGTAAACTAGATCGCCAGTCGTGGAAAAGCCGCGTTTTCGGGCATCCCAGTTTTGCATAAACTTGCCGATCCCAAAGATTAAGACAATAAACCCTAAGAACATTGGTAAAATACTGACGATGCCGCGGGCAAAGTACAGAATAAAGAAAGCTACCACCAGCATGACAAATCCACCGGAAAGTCCAGGCCCCCATCCTCCTGTCGCTTGACGGTTGCGAAAGCCGCTGATAATCTGCAAAACGCCTAAAACTGCCACATATAGAAAAATAATGTAGACTAAAGTATCAAATACCAATTGCGGTGAAATAAGAATTGCAACGCCTAATAACAGGTAAACAATCCCTCTGAAATAGCTATACCGCCTTAATGAATCCATGAAAGCACTCATATAAATTCCTCCTCTCTTATTATTTTAACGAATATTAACAAATTTTACGAATATTTCTAGTGGTTGATGATTGTAAACTTTTACATAGTTGGGTATAATTGCCTTTAACATTGATCCAAAAGCTAGACCCACAAAATATTGTCGATACTGGAGGGCTTGTGTATGAAAGAAGAAGAGATTGAATTAGGGAAGGTATATCTTTGTCACCCCATTGGATTTGAAAAAGCAGTCGAAGGCGAAGTTGTTTCGAAAATGGCGAATTGTGCAGTTATTCGGATTAACGCTTGCGATCAAATCGATGAGGAACTAAGGGAAGATAAATCAAATATGGTAGTGGCAAAATATTCTAGCTTCACTACTAAGTAGAAGGCTGATATCATTGAGTGTGTTCACTATATTACTAGGTGCCTTTACCCTGGTATTGTTTATCTATTTACTATTAGTACGCCGGTCGATAGTTATCCCGTCCCGCGTCAACAAAAATCGTTATTGGTTTTACCCGTTGATTGCCCTGCTGATTGGCGTGTCCGGCTTTGCTGGCCTGACTGATTTAGACGGACGCTTGCAAACTGTTTTTTCGGCCTTGGTCGTCTTGAGTTTTCTGATGGACAAAAAAGGCTTGTCGGAAAATAGCATCGTGATGTTCAGCTTAGACAATCGCGGTATTCCCTATGCCACGGTTGAGAAAATAGTCTTGCTGGTGGAAGAAAATCAGCCGATTAAAATGAACTTTTTCCGAAATGGACGCCGAGGACCTGCGATGTCCTTTGACCGTTCTTTAGAGGAGCTGGCGGTTTTCTTAACCGCTCATCTCAGCGATGGCAGTAAATTAGAAATCATTATAAAAGAAGATTGACGAGGTCAATCTTCTTTTATTTTGTCCACTTACTTCACTACCATCACGTTACAGCTGGCATGATTAACTACGTAAGATGTCGTTGAGCCGATAATGGCCTTTTCGATGGTACCTACACCAGTTGATCCCAACATGATTAGATCGATGCCATGATCTTTCGCAAATTCAACAATTTTTCTTTTTGGGCTTCCTGATAAAATCGCCGATTTGTAATTCACTGGCAAATCACCGGCTTCGCTCAACAAGGTATCGATTTCGATCTCCGCATTATTCATATGAAATTTAAGTGCGTCATTGATAAAAGCTGGATCGCCAAAGGAATACTTGTTATCCACCACTGACAGGATCGACAGCAAGCCATTATTTCGTCTAGCTACCTCAACTGCTTCTTCAAACGCTTTTTTTGACTGCTCTGATCCATCGACTGCTACTAAGATATTTTTATATTCTTCTTTCATTATTCTTGCCCCCTCTCCTCTATTATAAAACAGCCATTCATAAAACAGAAATTTTTTCTAGTTTTTC
>LIDZ01013307.1_pt18 | contig 23516 bp, 20 predicted proteins | sample 644651 | NCBI WGS metagenome assembly LIDZ01 (sample SAMN03856242, study PRJNA289617) | food metagenome | isolation source: wine grapes on drying loft during traditional withering process | host: Vitis vinifera cv. Corvina | place: Italy: Gargagnago di S. Ambrogio di Valpolicella | collected 2014-01 | reverse complement strand
AAGCGTTCCGCTGGCAAGATCGTTGCTGAAGAAGCAGCACGTTGCGGTTCGCCGTACGTCGATCACCGCTGGTTGGGCGGCATGCTGACCAACTTCAAGACCATCCGCGCTTCCATCAAGCGTCTGCGTGATCTCGAAGTCCAGGCAGAAGACGGCACTTTCACCAAGCTGACCAAGAAAGAGGCGCTGATGCGCACTCGCGATCTGGAAAAGCTGGATCGTAGCCTGGGTGGTATCAAGGACATGGGCGGTCTGCCAGACGCTCTGTTCGTTATCGACGTTGATCACGAGCGCATCGCGATCACCGAAGCCAACAAGCTGGGTATCCCGGTCATCGGCGTTGTCGACACCAACAGCAGCCCTGAAGGCGTTGACTACATCATCCCGGGCAACGATGACGCAATCCGCGCCATCCAGTTGTACATGGGTTCGATGGCTGACGCTGTGATCCGTGGTCGCAACAACAATGCTGGCGGCACCGACGTTTACGCTGAAGAAGCTCCAGCGGCAACTGTTGAAGGCTGAGTAACAAACGCCTGGCGTTGACTCAGTACGCAAAAAGGGGGCTTGGCCCCCTTTTTGCCACCTCGAAAACCATCTGACGTTGCCATCGATCTTATTGTCATGTGCAGCAGTCACCATGGATTTTCAAGAATTTGAACGCCCGCATTGCGGGTGGAATGGTTGAAGACCTATCCAAGAGGATTTTGAAATGGCAGAGATTACTGCAGCGTTGGTTAAAGAACTGCGCGAGCGTACCGGCGAAGGCATGATGGATTGCAAAAAGGCCTTGACCAAGGCTGGCGGCGACATCGAGAAAGCCATCGACGATATGCGTGCTTCGGGCGCAATCAAGGCAGCCAAGAAAGCAGGCAACGTTGCTGCTGAAGGCGCCATCGCCATCAAGGACGACGGCAAAGCCGCAGTCCTGATCGAAGTCAACTCCCAGACCGACTTCCTGGCTCTGCAGGATGACTTCAAGGCATTCGTCGCTAAAAGCGTCGAGAAAGCCTTCGCTGACAAGCTGACCACCGCTGAGCCTCTGGTTGAAGCGATGGAAGCTGATCGTCTGGTTCTGGTCGGCAAGGTTGGCGAGAACGTCAACATCCGTCGTCTGGCGCGCATCGAAGGCGACGTTCTGGGTTCGTACCTGCACGGCAACAAGATCGGTGTGGTTGTCGTCCTCAAGGGCGGCGATGCAGAGCTGGCCAAAGACATCGCGATGCACGTAGCAGCGACCAACCCTGAGTTCCTGCTGCCTTCGGACGTTTCCCCGGAAGCGATCGAGCGCGAGAAGAATGTCTTCATGCAACTGAACGAAGACAAGCTGAAAGGCAAACCTGCTGAAATCGCCGAGAAGATGGTTGGCGGTCGTATCAGCAAGTTCCTGGCTGAAGCCAGCCTGGTTGAGCAAGCGTTCGTCAAGAACCCGGAAATCAAGGTCGGTGAACTGGCCAAGAAAGCCGGCGCTGAAATCGTTTCCTTCACCTACTTCAAAGTAGGCGAAGGCATCGAGAAGCCAGTCGACAACTTCGCTGAAGAAGTCGCTGCTCAAGTAGCTGCAAGCAAGCAATAAGACGGTTTCCAACTGTCGCCCCGAAGAGGCTGCCCGCTCACGCGCGCAGCCTCTTTGTCAAAGCGGTACGCGGAATTGTTATGGCTGCACGTAATTTGTTTTTGCAGGAAGTTGGGCCTACGAGGCTGCAATTCCCTGAAGCAGTGACCTAGAGTGAGCGCAGGTCGAAAACGGCCCGCAACTCGAACGATTTTTTTCAAACGCCGCAGGAGAGATTCGCAATGGCTCAGCAGGGCAGTGGCTATCAAGCTCGCTATAAACGCATTCTACTCAAGCTCAGCGGCGAGGCCCTGATGGGGTCGGAAGAGTTCGGCATCGACCCCAAGGTGCTGGATCGCATGGCCCTTGAAGTTGGTCAGTTGGTCGGCATCGGCGTTCAGGTCGGCTTGGTCATCGGTGGCGGTAACCTGTTCCGCGGCGCAGCGCTGAGCGCGGCCGGCATGGATCGGGTCACTGGCGACCACATGGGCATGCTGGCCACCGTGATGAATGCGCTGGCCATGCGTGACGCGCTGGAGCGCGCCAACATCTCGGCCATCGTAATGTCGGCCATTTCCATGGTGGGCGTGACCGATCACTACGACCGTCGCAAAGCCATGCGTCACCTGAATGCCAAGGAAGTCGTGATTTTCGCGGCCGGTACCGGCAATCCGTTCTTCACCACGGATTCGGCAGCGTGCCTGCGCGCGATCGAGATCGACGCTGATGTCGTGCTGAAAGCAACCAAGGTCGATGGTGTGTACACTGCCGATCCATTCAAGGACCCGCATGCCGAGAAGTTCGATCGTCTGACCTATGACGAAGTGCTGGATCGCAAGCTGGGTGTAATGGATCTGACAGCCATCTGTCTGTGTCGTGACCACAAGATGCCACTGCGTGTCTTCAATATGAACAAGCCCGGCGCCCTGCTGAACATCGTGCATGGCGGCGCGGAAGGTACTTTGATCGAGGAAGGCGAACAATGATCAACGAAATCAAGAAAGACGCTCAAGAGCGGATGAAGAAATCCCTTGAGTCCTTGGCCCATGCATTCGGCCAGATCCGTACCGGCAAGGCCCACCCGAGCATTCTCGGCAGTGTGATGGTGCCGTACTACGGTTCCGACACCCCGTTGAGCGGCGTGGCCAACGTGACCGTGAAGGACTCCCGTACGCTGCAGGTCGTGGCGTTCGAGCGCAACATGCTTTCTGCGGTCGACAAGGCCATTCAGAGTGCTGGTCTGAACCTCAACCCGACCAACCTGGGCGAGATGCTGTTGATCTCCATGCCTGCTCTGACGGAAGAGACCCGCAAGGGTTTCACCAAGCAGGCACGCAGTGCCGCAGAAGACGCTCGCGTTGCCGTGCGTAACATCCGTCGTGACGCTTTGGGTGAACTGAAGAAGCTGGTCAAGGACAAGGAAATCAGCGAAGACGAAGAGCGCCGCGCTGCTGCCGACATCCAGAAGCTGACGGACAAGGCTGAGGCTGACATCGACGCCGCGACCAAGTCCAAAGAAGCGGACCTGATGGCCGTATAAGGGCCGGGAAGCTTTCATGGATAAGACAAAGCTGGCTGCGCCGGCATCGGTGCCGCGTCATGTCGCGATCATCATGGATGGGAACAACCGCTGGGCCAAAAAGCGCCTGCTACCCGGTGTAGCGGGCCACAAGGCCGGGGTCGATGCTGTTCGTGCCGTGATTGAAGTCTGTGCAGAGGCCAAGGTCGAAGTGCTGACCTTGTTCGCGTTCTCCAGCGAGAACTGGCAGCGCCCGGCGGAAGAGGTCGGCGCGCTGATGGAGTTGTTTTTCACGGCGCTGCGTCGCGAAACCAAGCGCCTGAACGAGAACGGCATCAGTCTGCGCATCATCGGCGACCGTTCGCGGTTTCATCCCGAGCTTCAGGCCGCCATCCGCGAAGCCGAGCAGCGCACGGCTGAAAACAGCCGCTTTGTTTTGCAGATTGCCGCCAACTACGGCGGTCAGTGGGATATCGCTCAGGCAGCCCAGCGGCTGGCCCGTGAAGTTCAGGCAGGCCACTTGCGGCCGGACGACATCACTCCGGAGCTTCTGCAGACGTGCCTGGCCACTGGCGATCTGCCGTTGCCCGACCTCTGCATCCGCACGGGCGGCGAGCACCGCATCAGCAACTTCCTGCTCTGGCAGCTGGCCTATGCCGAGCTGTATTTCTCCGACCTGTTCTGGCCGGACTTCAAACACGATGCCATGCGCACTGCGCTGGCCGATTTCGCTTCTCGCCAACGCCGCTTCGGGAAAACCAGCGAGCAGGTAGAAGCTGGAGCCCGCGCTTAATGCTTAAACAACGAATCATCACTGCGCTGATCCTTGCGCCGCTGGCCCTGTGCGGTTTCTTCCTGCTCGAAGGCGGCAGCTTTGCATTGTTCATTGGTGCAGTCGTCGTGCTCGGCGCATGGGAGTGGGCGCGTCTCTCCGGCTTCGAGGCGCAATCTTCCCGCGTTCTGTACGCCGTGGTGGTCGCCGCGCTGCTGTTTTTGTTGTACTTGTTGCCCGACCTCGCGCCTTGGTTGCTGGTGGCGGCGCTGATCTGGTGGCTGGTGGCAACCTGGCTGGTGCTGACCTATCCCGAGTCCAGCGAGCACTGGTCCAGTGCCATCTGCAAGCTGCTGATCGGTTTGCTGATACTGCTGCCGGCGTGGCAGGGTCTGGTGCTGATCAAGCAAATGCCGCTGGGCAACTGGCTGATCCTGTCGGTTATGGCTCTGGTGTGGGGTGCCGACATTGGCGCCTATTTCTCCGGCAAGGCATTCGGCAAGCGCAAGCTGGCGCCGAAGGTCAGCCCGGGTAAAAGCTGGGAAGGCCTTTATGGTGGTCTGGCGGCGTGCCTGCTGATCACTGCGGCGGTGGGTGTCTATCGCGGCTGGTCGCTGGGCGAAATCATCTTCGCGCTGGTGTGCGCGGCGATCGTCGTGCTGATCTCGGTCGTCGGTGACCTCACCGAGAGCATGTTCAAGCGCAAATCCGGGCTCAAGGACAGCAGCAACCTGCTTCCGGGCCACGGTGGTGTGCTGGATCGCATCGACAGCCTGACCGCTGCCATTCCGGTGTTCGCATTGCTGCTCTGGGCTGCCCAGGACTGGGGCGTGATGTGAGTACGCCTCAGCTCATTACCGTGCTTGGCGCGACGGGCTCGGTCGGGTTAAGTACGCTGGACGTCATTGCACGGCACCCGTCGCGGTACCAGGTGTTTGCCCTGACGGGCTACACGCGTCTGGCCGAGCTGCTGGCGTTGTGCGTTCGACATACCCCGCAATTCGCCGTGGTTCCGACGACAGCCGCCGCGCGGCAGTTGCAGGACGACCTGCGCGCCGCGGGTCTCGATACCCGCGTGCTGGTGGGGGAGGGCGGGCTCTGTGAAGTGTCTGCACACCCTCTGGTGGATACCGTGCTGGCCGCGATCGTCGGTGCCGCCGGTTTGCGTCCGACCCTGGCCGCTGTCGAGGCGGGCAAGAAGGTCCTGCTGGCCAACAAGGAAGCGCTGGTCATGTCCGGCGCCTTGTTCATGCAGGCTGTTCGTCGCAGTGGGACGGTGCTGCTGCCGCTCGACAGCGAACACAACGCGATCTTCCAGTGCTTGCCGCGTGATTACGAAAGCGGTCTCGAGAAGGTTGGCGTCAGGCGCATTCTGCTGACCGCATCCGGTGGCCCGTTCCGGCAGACACCGCTCGCCGAGCTGGAGCACGTTTCCCCGGATCAGGCCTGCGCCCATCCCAACTGGTCCATGGGCCGCAAGATTTCCGTCGATTCCGCCAGCATGATGAACAAGGGCCTTGAGCTGATCGAAGCCTGTTGGCTGTTCGACACGACGCCCGCGCGGATCGAGGTGGTGATTCACCCTCAGAGCGTGATCCATTCGATGGTCGATTACGTCGACGGCTCGGTGCTCGCGCAGTTGGGTAATCCCGACATGCGTACGCCGATTGCCCACGCGCTGGCCTGGCCCGAGCGCATCGACTCAGGTGTCTCGCCACTGGATCTGTTCAGCATCGCGCGGCTGGACTTCGAGGCACCGGACGAAGTGCGCTTCCCATGCCTGCGTCTGGCACGGCAAGCTGCTGAGGCGGGCGACAGTGCACCTGCGGTACTGAATGCTGCCAATGAAGTCGCGGTCGCGGCGTTTCTGGACAAGCGCATTCGCTACCCGGAAATCGCGAGTATGATCGACGAGGTTCTGAACCTCGAGCCCGTCGTCGCCGTGTCCGAGCTGGAGACGGTTTTCGAGATCGATGCGCGAGCGCGTGCGCTGGCTGAGCAATGGCTAGGGCGCAATGGTCGCTAGGCAGTCGGTTCAGGCAGTAATGTTTCTTATGATTCGCAGGCAATGTGGGCTTCAACGCACCGCTAGATCGGTACCCGGAGAGCAGCGATGAGCGCGCTATACATGATTGTCGGCACCCTGGTTGCGCTGGGCGTGCTGGTGACGTTTCACGAGTTCGGCCACTTCTGGGTGGCCCGCCGCTGTGGCGTCAAAGTCCTGCGTTTTTCGGTGGGCTTTGGCATGCCGTTGTTGCGCTGGAGTGATCGCAAGGGCACCGAATACGTCGTGGCGGCGATTCCGCTCGGCGGCTACGTGAAAATGCTCGACGAACGGGAGGGCGACGTCCCCCCCGAGCTGGCTGATCAGTCTTTTAACCGCAAGTCGGTCTACCAGCGTATCGCTATCGTGATTGCCGGCCCGGTCGCCAACTTTCTGCTGGCGATTGTATTTTTCTGGGTACTCGCCATGCTGGGCAGCCAGCAGGTTCGGCCCGTCGTGGGCGGTGTCGAGCCAGGCAGTATTGCGGAGAAGGCCGGGCTGAGTTCCGGTCAGGAAATTGTCTCGGTGGATGGCGAAGCCGTCACCGGGTGGGCCGGCGTGAACCTGCAACTGGTGCGTCGCCTGGGTGAGAGCGGCAGCATCGCGTTGAAGGTTCGCGAGCAGGGTTCTGACGTGGAAACCCCACGTTCGCTGGTGCTCAACGACTGGCTCAAGGGCGCAGCCGAGCCGGACCCTATTCGTTCGCTGGGTATTCGTCCATGGCGTCCAGCCCTGCCGCCGGTTCTGGCAGAGCTCGATCCGAAAGGCCCTGCACAAACCGCAGGTCTTAAAACCGGTGACCGTCTGCTGGCCCTTAATGACGAGCCTGTCGACGAATGGCAGAAGGTCGTGGACTGGGTTCGTGTCCATCCCGACACGCGGATTTCCGTGCGCGTCGAGCGTGACGGCGCTCAGCTGAATGTGCCTGTCGATCTGGTTACACGGGGCGAAGGCGCTGCGGCGACCGGGTATCTGGGTGCGGGCGTGAAAGGTGTGGATTGGCCGCCGGAGATGTTGCGCGAGGTGAGCTATGGCCCTGTAGCCGCCGTGGCAGAAGGCGCGCGGCGTACCTGGACCATGAGCGTGCTCACGCTCGATTCGCTGAAGAAAATGTTGTTCGGCGAGCTCTCGGTAAAAAACTTGAGCGGACCGATAACCATTGCTAAAGTGGCGGGCGCTTCGGCCCAGTCAGGCGTAGGTGACTTCCTGAATTTCCTCGCTTATCTGAGCATAAGCCTGGGTGTTCTCAATTTGCTGCCCATACCCGTGCTGGATGGGGGGCACTTGCTGTTTTATCTGATCGAGTGGGCGCGTGGTCGACCACTGTCAGAGAAGGTGCAGGGCTGGGGGGTTCAGATCGGTATCAGTCTGGTGGTTGGAGTGATGTTGCTCGCACTGGTCAACGATCTGGGACGACTGTAAAAGCTACGCCGAATTGTGAATCTGCCGCATTTTGCGGCAGTTTGTTTATTGCCAGTTGGAATAAGAAAGGACTTCATGAAACGTCTGCTGCTAACTGCGGTTCTTGCCGTACTGATGATCGCCGAAGTTCACGCCGAGTCCTTCACTATCTCCGATATCCGTGTCAACGGTCTGCAGCGGGTTTCCGCCGGCAGCGTGTTTGGCGCGCTGCCGTTGAACGTGGGTGAACAGGCCGATGATGGGCGTCTTGTCGACGCAACTCGCGCGCTGTTCAAAACCGGATTTTTCCAGGACATCCAGCTGGGCCGCGACGGCAACGTCCTGGTCATCACAGTTGTCGAGCGTCCGTCGGTTTCGAGTATCGAGATCGAAGGCAACAAAGCGATCACCACTGAGGACCTGATGAAGGGTCTGAAGCAGTCGGGTCTGGCCGAAGGCGAGATTTTCCAGCGTGCAACGCTGGAAGGCGTGCGCAACGAGCTGCAACGTCAGTACGTTGCACAGGGTCGCTACTCTGCAGAAGTCGCCACCGAAGTCGTGCCGCAGCCGCGTAACCGTGTGGGTCTGAAGATCAACATCAACGAGGGCGCAGTTGCCGCCATCCAGCACATCAACGTGGTGGGCAACTCGGTCTTCCCTGAAGACGATCTGGTGGATCTGTTCGAACTGAAGACCACCAACTGGCTTTCGTTCTTCAAGAACGACGACAAGTACGCCCGTGAGAAGCTCTCCGGTGACCTGGAGCGTCTGCGTTCGTACTACCTCGACCGCGGCTATATCAACATGGATATCGCCTCGACTCAGGTATCCATCACGCCCGACAAGAAGAGCGTGTACATCACCGTCAACATTCATGAAGGCGAGAAGTACAGCGTCAAGTCGGTCAAGCTGAGCGGTGACCTCAAGGTCCCTGAAGATCAGGTCAAATCGCTGCTGCTGGTCAAGCCGGGCCAGGTGTTCTCCCGTAAGGTGATGACCACCACCTCCGAGCTGATCACCCGCCGTCTGGGTAACGAGGGTTACACCTTCGCCAACGTCAACGGTGTGCCGACCCCGAACGATGAAGACCACACGGTCGATATCACTTTCGTCGTCGATCCGGGCAAGCGTGCTTACGTCAACCGCATCAACTTCCGTGGCAACACCAAGACAGCAGACGAAGTGCTACGCCGCGAAATGCGTCAGATGGAAGGCGGCTGGGCCTCCACTTACCTGATCGACCAGTCCAAGACCCGTCTTGACCGTTTGGGCTTCTTCAAGGAAGTGAACGTTGAAACCCCGGCGGTGCCTGGCACCGACGATCAGGTAGACGTGAACTACGCCGTTGAAGAGCAGGCGTCCGGTTCGATCACCGCCAGTGTCGGCTTTGCGCAGAGCGCGGGTCTGATCCTCGGTGGCTCCATCAGCCAGAACAACTTCCTGGGTACGGGTAACAAGGTCAGCATCGGCCTGACCAAAAGCGAATACCAGACCCGTTACAACTTCAGCTACGTCAATCCGTACTTCACGCCGGACGGTGTGAGCCTTGGCTACAGCGCGTTCTACCGCAAGACCGACTACGACGACCTTGACGTCGACGTAGCGAGCTATTCGGTTGACAGCCTGGGTGCCGGCATCAACATGGGCTACCCGATCAGCGAGACTTCTCGCCTGAACTTCGGCCTGTCGGTACAGAAGGATGAACTGAGCACCGGTAAATACACCGTTGATGAGATCTTCGACTTCATCGAGAAGGAAGGCGACAGCTTCACCAACTTCAAGGCGTCGGTGGGCTGGTCCGAGTCGACCCTGAACAAAGGCACCTTGCCAACCCGTGGTAGCTCCCAGAGCCTGACCCTGGAAACCACCATTCCGGGCAGCGACCTGTCGTTCTTCAAACTTGATTACCGCGGTCAGTTGTTCCACCCGATCACCAACAACTACACCCTGCGTCTGCACTCGGAGCTGGGCTATGGCGACGGTTATGGTTCCACGTCCGGTCTGCCGTTCTACGAGAATTACTACGCCGGTGGTTTCAACTCGGTTCGCGGCTTCAAGGACAGTACGCTCGGTCCGCGCAGTACACCAAGTCGTAGTGCTGAGAACGGCGGTAAGCCAGGAACCATTGCTGACCCGGATCAAGATCCGCTGCCGTTCGGTGGTAACGTCCTGATCACCGGTGGTGCGGAAATCCTGTTTCCGCTGCCATTCATCAAGGACCAGCGTTCGCTGCGTACCTCAATCTTCTGGGATGTGGGTAACACCTTTAACACCAACTGCGGTTCCCAGAAGACGACGACTGACGGTCAGAAGGTCGAATGTAATGGCCCTGATCTCTCCGGCCTGGCGAGCTCCGTCGGTGTCGGCGTGACGTGGGTCACTGCACTGGGTCCGTTGAGTTTTGCCCTGGCGATGCCGGTCAAGAAACCGGACGACAGCACCGAAACCCAGGTCTTCCAATTCTCTCTCGGTCAGACCTTCTAAGGGTCTGATCACTGCTAACGACAACGGATTCTGTAGGAGTTACATCGTGCGTAAGTTGACCCAATTGGCATTGCTGGCAACGGTTCTGATCGCAGGCCCGGCATTTGCTGACATGAAAATCGCAGTACTGAACTACCAAATGGCCCTGCTCGAATCCGACGCAGCCAAACGGTACGCCGTGGATGCAGAGAAAAAATTCGGACCTCAGCTGACCAAACTCAAGGCTCTGGAAAGCAGCGCCAAAGGCATTCAGGATCGTCTGGTCGCCGGTGGCGACAAAATGGCCCAGCCTGAGCGCGAGCGTCTGGAACTGGACTTCAAGCAAAAAGCCCGTGATTTCCAGTTCCAGTCCAAAGAGCTGAACGAAGCCAAGGCTGTTGCCGACCGCGACATGCTCAAGCAACTCAAGCCCAAGCTGGACCAGGCTGTGGAAGAAGTGATCAAGAAAGGCGGCTTTGACCTGGTGTTCGAGCGCGGTGCCGTGATTGACGTCAAGCCGCAATACGACGTCACTCGCCAGGTCATCGAGCGCATGAATCAGCTGAAGTAAGTTTCATGACTATGACGACCACACTCGGCCACTTGGCCGAGTTCCTCGGCGCCACTCTGCGTGGCCCGGCGGACAAGCAAATCACGGGACTGGCAACCTTGCAGGAAGCCGGTCCCGATCAGGTCAGCTTTCTGGACAATCCCAAGTACCGAAAATTCCTCGCGACCACCCACGCCGCTGCCGTGCTGCTCAAGCCGGCGGATGCAGAAGGGTATGCCGCCGACGCGTTGCTGGTGCCTGATCCGTATCTGGCCTACGCCCGTATTTCCCATCTGTTCGATCCCAAGCCCAAAGCTGCCGTCGGCGTACACCCGACTGCAGTAGTGGCCGCAGACGCTTTCGTCGACCCGGCGGCCAGCGTCGGCGCTTATGCTGTCATCGAGAGCGGAGCGCGGATTGCGGCCGGTGTGACCATTGGTGCCCATTGCTTCATCGGTGCCCGCAGCGTGATTGGCGAGGGTGGCTGGCTTGCACCGCGCGTCACGCTGTATCACGACGTTCGCATCGGGCAGCGGGTGGTCATTCAGTCCGGTGCGGTATTGGGTGGCGAAGGTTTTGGTTTCGCCAACGAGAAAGGCGTCTGGCAGAAGGTCGCGCAGATTGGCGGTGTGACCGTCGGTGACGATGTCGAAATTGGCGTGAACACCGCGATCGACCGCGGCGCCATGGACGATACGCGCATCGGCAACGGCGTGAAGCTGGATAACCAGATTCAGATCGCCCACAACGTCCAGATCGGCGACCACACGGCCATGGCTGCGTGTGTTGGCATTTCGGGCAGCGCCAAGATCGGCAAACACTGCCAGTTGGCCGGCGGTGTCGGGCTGGTGGGCCATATCGAGCTTTGTGATGGGGTTGTCGTCACCGGCATGACCATGGTGACGCGGTCGATCACAGAGCCGGGCTGGTATTCTTCCGGGACAGCCATGCAGCCGGCCGCGGAGTGGCGCAAGAGCGCGGCACGCATGCGTCATCTCGACGACATGGCGCGACGTCTGCAGCATCTGGAAAAGATTGTCGAGGCGGTGACCTCAGGCGGTAAGCCTTCATCTGATAGCTGATACTTTTTCTTATCAAGCGTGCACAGCCGATAAACTGCCTCCTTGATTTGCTAGAGGAGTGACGCGCGTTAGTCGCGCCCTCCCACTCTTTACTACAGGCTTCCTTTCGAAATGATGGACATCAACGAAATCCGCGAATATCTGCCGCACCGTTACCCGTTCCTGCTTGTGGACCGTGTGGTGGAGCTGGATGTCGAGACCAAGAGCATTCGTGCCTACAAGAACGTCAGCATCAACGAGCCTTTCTTCAACGGTCACTTTCCGCAGCACCCGATCATGCCGGGCGTGCTGATCATTGAGGCCATGGCTCAAGCTGCCGGCATCCTGGGTTTCAAGATGCTCGATGTGAAGCCTGCCGATGGCACCCTGTATTACTTCGTCGGCTCCGACAAGCTGCGCTTCCGCCAGCCCGTGCTGCCGGGTGATCAGCTGATCCTCGAAGCGAAGTTCCTGAGCTGCAAGCGGCAGATCTGGAAGTTCGAGTGCCAGGCATCGGTTGATGGCAAGCCGGTGTGCTCGGCTGAAATCATCTGTGCGGAACGCAAACTATGAGTTTGATTGACTCTCGCGCAATCATCGATCCGACGGCCGTGCTGGCCGACAATGTGGAGGTCGGCCCGTGGTCGATCGTCGGACCTGGTGTGGAAATCGGCGAGGGTACAGTGATCGGTCCGCATGTGATCCTGCGCGGCCCGACCAAGATCGGTAAACACAACCACATCTACCAGTTTTCTTCGGTAGGTGAGGACACGCCTGATCTGAAATACAAAGGTGAAGCGACGCGTCTGGTAATCGGTGACCACAACGTCATCCGCGAAGGCGTGACGATCCACCGTGGCACCATTCAGGACCGTGCGGAAACCACCCTGGGTGACCACAACCTGATCATGGCCTACGCGCACATCGGCCATGACAGCGTCATAGGCAATCACTGCATTCTGGTCAACAACACGGCGTTGGCCGGTCATGTGCACGTGGATGACTGGGCCATTCTGTCCGGGTTTACCCTGGTGCATCAGTATTGCCACATCGGCGCGCACAGCTTTTCCGGCATGGGCACTGCCATCGGCAAGGACGTTCCGGCGTTTGTCACCGTGTTTGGCAACCCTGCCGAAGCCCGCAGCATGAACTTCGAAGGCATGCGTCGTCGGGGGTTCTCCGAGGAAGCGATTCATGCGCTGCGCCGCGCCTACAAGACCGTCTACCGTCAGGGCCTGACCGTGGAACAGGCGATCGTCGAGCTGAGCGAACCCGCTGCGCAGTTCCCCGAAGTCGAGCTGTTCCTCACGTCCATCCAGTCTTCGACTCGCGGCATCACTCGCTGACCATGGCTCGCTTGCGTATTGCGCTGGTGGCCGGAGAGGCCTCCGGCGACATCCTCGGCTCCGGCTTGATGCGTGCGATCAAGGCGCGGCATCCGGACGCCGAATTCATCGGTGTCGGCGGGCCGCTCATGGAAGCCCAGGGCATGACGTCGTATTTTCCGATGGAGCGCCTGTCGGTCATGGGCCTCGTGGAGGTGCTGGGTCGCCTCAAAGAGCTGCTCGCCCGGCGCAAGTTGCTGATTCAGACCCTCATGGACGCAAAGCCGGACGTGTTCATCGGTATCGACGCGCCGGATTTCACCCTCAATATCGAGCTCAAGCTTCGTCAGGCCGGCATCAAGACCGTTCATTACGTCAGCCCCTCGGTGTGGGCGTGGCGGCAGAGGCGTGTCCTGAAAATCCGCGAAGGCTGCGATCTGATGCTGACCCTCCTGCCGTTCGAAGCTCGTTTTTACGAAGAGAAGGGCGTGCCGGTGCGCTTTGTCGGGCATCCGCTGGCCGACGCCATTCCGCTGCAGGCGGATCAACGGGCCGCGCGTGCTGAACTTGGCCTGGACGAAGGCCCGGTGGTTGCGTTGATGCCGGGCAGTCGCGGTGGCGAAGTCGGACGCCTCGGTGCGCTGTTTTTTGACGCAGCCGAGCGCCTGCTGGCCTCGCGCCCCGACATCCGTTTCGTGCTGCCCTGCGCCAGCCCTCAGCGCCGTGAACAGATTGAGCAACTTCTGCAAGGCCGCGATCTTCCGCTCACCCTGCTCGACGGCCAGTCCCACGTGGCGCTGGCCGCGTGCAATGCCGTGCTGATCGCTTCCGGCACAGCGACCCTCGAAGCGCTGCTGTACAAACGACCGATGGTGGTTGCCTATCGTATGGCGCCACTGACTTACTGGATACTCAAGCGGATGGTGAAAAGCCCGTACGTGTCGCTGCCGAACCTGCTTGCCCAGCGTTTGCTTGTCCCGGAGCTTCTGCAGGACGCGGCGACCGCCGAAGCCCTGGCGCAGACGCTGTTGCCGTTGCTGGATAACGGCGACGCACAGACGGGTGGCTTCGACGCGATTCACCGAACCTTGCGTCGCGATGCGTCCAATCAGGCTGCCGAAGCGGTGTTGAACCTGATTGGCGCAACGCCTTCACAATGAGCAGGCAATCAATGCAAATGGGTCTGGACTTCAATCTTGTCGAGGATCTGGTCGCCGGTGTCGACGAAGTCGGCCGCGGCCCACTGTGTGGCGCCGTTGTCACTGCGGCCGTCATTCTTGATCCCAAGCGTCCGATTCTGGGCCTGAACGATTCGAAGAAGCTCACCGAAGCCAAGCGCGAAGGACTGTTCGACGAGATCTGCGAGAAAGCGCTGTGCTGGCACATCGCGCGGGCTGAAGTCGAAGAGATCGATGAGCTGAATATTCTTCACGCCACCATGCTGGCGATGAAGCGCGCGGTAGAAGGCTTGATCATCACGCCGAAGCTGGCGCTGATCGACGGCAATCGCTGCCCGCAGCTGTCGGTGCCCAGCGCGCCGGTCATTCAGGGCGATGCTCACGTGCCGGCCATTGCCGCCGCCTCGATTCTGGCCAAGGTCAGTCGCGACCGGGAAATGGCGCGCATGGAGCTGCTTTATCCGGGCTACGGCATCGGCGGCCATAAAGGTTATCCCACCGCCGTGCACCTCGAAGCACTGGCGCGGCTGGGGCCTACGCCGATTCATCGGCGTTCGTTCGGTCCGGTCCGTCAGGCCTGGGCTGCACGGGACATGATGGTCTCCACCGGTTTTATGTCGCTGCCACTCAGTTGATCGCGGGCTGATGTTTTTCTGAATGGCCGGTACAATCCGGCCTTCGTTTTTTGTGCACCATAGGATCACCCATGCCGGCTTCTTTCGTTCATCTACGCCTGCACACCGAATACTCCCTCGTTGATGGTCTGGTCCGTGTAAAACCGTTGGTCAAGGCGCTTACGGCCATGAACATGCCGGCCGTGGCGGTGACCGACCAGCACAACATGTGCTCGCTGGTGAAGTTCTACAAAGCGGCCATGGGCGCGGGCATCAAGCCGATCTGCGGCGCCGACGTCTGGCTGGCCGGGCGTGACCGCGATGCGCCGCTCAGCCGTTTGAGCCTGCTGGTGATGAACCCCAAAGGCTACCTCAACCTCACAGAGCTGATTTCCCGAGGCTTCATGCATGGTCAGCGCAATGGTCTGGTAGTGATCGAGCGCGAGTGGGTGGCCGAGGCCAGCGAAGGGCTGATTGCCCTGTCAGCGGCCAAGGAAGGCGAGATCGGCATGGCCCTGCTCGGCGGCAATCCGGCCGAAGCCGATGCGTTGCTGAAAGAGTGGCTGACGGTTTTCCAGGACCGCTTCTACATCGAAGTCCAGCGCACCAACCGCATCAATGATGAAGAGCACCTGCACGCCGCCGTCGCCCTGGCCGAGCGCCACGGCGTGCCGCTGGTTGCCAGCAACGACGTGCGCTTCATCAAGCAGGAAGATTTCGAGGCCCACGAGACCCGCGTGTGCATCGGCGAAGGCCGGGCGCTGGATGATCCTCGCCGCTCGCACAACTACAGCGACCAGCAGTACCTGAAGAGCGCGGAGGAGATGGCTGAGCTGTTCAGCGATCTGCCGGACGCCCTCGCCAACACCGTCGAGATTGCCAAGCGTTGCAATATCGACGTCAAGCTGGGCACGCACTTTCTGCCCAACTTCCCGATCCCCGATGGCATGACCATCGACGAGTATTTCCGCAAGGTGTCCTTCGAGGGGCTGGAAGAGCGCCTTGCAGTGCTCTGGCCGAAAGAGACCACGCCGGACTACGAGGCCAAGCGACAGGTTTACGTTGACCGCCTGAATTTCGAGCTGGATATCATCATCCAGATGGGGTTCCCCGGTTACTTCCTGATCGTTATGGACTTTATCCAGTGGGCCAAGAGCAACGGCGTGCCGGTGGGTCCGGGCCGGGGGTCGGGCGCCGGCTCGCTGGTGGCCTATGTGCAGAAGATCACCGACCTCGACCCGCTGGAATACGACCTGCTGTTCGAACGTTTTCTTAACCCCGAGCGGGTTTCCATGCCCGACTTCGACGTCGACTTCTGCATGGACGGTCGCGATCGGGTCATTGAGTACGTGGCCGAAAAATACGGCCGCAACGCGGTCAGCCAGATCATCACCTTCGGTTCCATGGCCGCGAAGGCGGTGGTCCGGGACGTGGCGCGGGTGCAGGGCAAGTCCTACGGATTGGCCGATCGTCTGTCGAAGATGATCCCCTTCGAAGTCGGCATGACCCTTGAAAAGGCCTACGAGCAGGAAGAGATCCTGCGCGACTTCCTCAAGGTGGATGAGGAAGCGGCGGAAATCTGGGAAATGGCGCGCAAGCTCGAAGGCGTTGTGCGTAACGTTGGCAAGCACGCCGGCGGCGTGGTCATCGCGCCGACCAAACTGACTGACTTCTCGGCGATTTACTGCGATGAAGAGGGCGGCGGCCTGGTCACCCAGTTCGACAAGGATGACGTCGAGGCAGCCGGTCTGGTGAAGTTCGACTTCCTCGGTCTGCGCACCCTGACCATCATCGACTGGGCACTGAAGACGATCAACCGCGACCGCGCCAAGGTCGACGAAGAACCCCTCGACATCGCGTTCATCCCGCTGGACGACATGCCGACCTACGAGCTGCTGCAGCGCGCCGAAACCACGGCCGTGTTCCAGCTTGAATCCCGCGGCATGAAAGAGCTGATCAAAAAGCTCAAGCCTGACTGCCTGGAAGACTTGATCGCACTGGTGGCGCTGTTCCGCCCCGGTCCTTTGCAATCGGGCATGGTTGACGACTTCATCAACCGCAAGCACGGTCGTGCGGAGCTGTCGTACCCCCACGTCGATTACCAGTACGAAGGCCTCAAGCCGGTGCTTGCGCCGACCTACGGCATCATCCTGTATCAGGAACAGGTGATGCAGATTGCGCAGGTCATGGCCGGCTACACCCTCGGCGGCGCGGACATGTTGCGTCGTGCAATGGGTAAAAAGAAGCCCGAGGAAATGGCCAAGCAGCGCGGCGGTTTCATTGAGGGCTGCAAGACCAACAATATCGACCCGGACCTGGCCGGTAACATTTTCGACCTGGTAGAGAAATTCGCCGGTTACGGTTTCAACAAGTCGCACTCGGCGGCCTACGGGCTGGTGTCGTACCAGACTGCCTGGCTCAAGCGTCACTACCCGGCGCCATTCATGGCGGCGGTGCTTTCAGCGGACATGCACAACACCGACAAGGTCGTGACCTTGATCGAAGAAGTCCGGATCATGAAACTGCGCCTGGATGCGCCGGACGTGAACAACTCCGAATTCAAGTTCACCGTGAACGACGACGGCCGTATCGTCTATGGCCTCGGTGCGATCAAGGGCGTCGGCGAAGGCCCGGTGGAAGCGATCACCGAAGCGCGTCAGGAAGGCCCGTTTGCCGATCTGTTCGATTTCTGCGCCCGCATCGACCTCAAGCGCGTGAACAAGCGCACCCTCGATGGCCTGATTCGCAGTGGTGCCCTGGACCGTCTCGGCCCGTTCTTCTATGACGAACCGAAACAGTACCAAGCCAACATTGATCGCAATCGCGGCGTGCTGCTGGCCGCGCTGGAAGAAGCCATTCAGGCCGCCGAGCAGACCGCGCGTAGTCACGACAGCGGCCATGCCGATCTCTTCGGCGGCCTGTTCGTCGAAGCCGACGCCGACGTTTACGCGAACCATCGCAGCGCCAAAGAGGTCACGCTCAAGGAACGGCTGCGTGGCGAGAAAGAAACCCTGGGCCTGTACCTGACCGGCCACCCGATCGACGAATACGAAGGTGAGATCCGCCGCTTCGCGCGCCAACGTATTGTTGATCTGAAACCCTCGCGGGAAACCCAGACCATTGCCGGTCTGATCATCGCGCTGCGGGTGATGAAAAACAAAAAGGGCGACAAGATGGGCTTCATCACCCTGGACGACCGTTCAGGGCGTATCGAAGCGTCGCTCTTTGCCGATTCGTTCCAGGCCGCCCAGTCGCTGCTGCAAACCGACGCGATGGTGGTGGTGGAAGGGGAGGTCAGTACCGATGATTTCTCCGGCGGCCTGCGGTTACGCGCCAAACGGGTGATGAGCCTGGAAGAAGCGCGCACCGGGCTGGCGGAGAGTCTGCGCCTGAACGTGCGTGCCGAAGCGCTCAAGGGCGATCGGCTGCGCTGGCTGGGCGAACTGTGCAAGAAGCACCGCGGCGCGTGCCCGATCACCCTCGACTACACCGGGCAGGAAGCCAAGGCACTGCTGCAGTTCGGCGAAGCGTGGCGGATCGATCCCGCAGACAGCCTGATTCAGGCGCTGCGTGACCAGTTCGGACGAGAGAACGTCTTCCTGCAGTATCGCTGACACCGATCAGCTCAATATTGATGACTCGACACTTTAAACTCGACCGAAAGGCGCCTGCTCCATTAAGGTAGGGCGCTTATCGGATCAACCGGCCGGCCTCTTGGCCGTCGACCCAAGACGGATGCCTATGAACCCGAATTTTCTGGATTTCGAACAGCCGATTGCTGACCTGCAAGCCAAGATTGAAGAGCTGCGTCTGGTGGGCAATGACAACTCGCTGAACATCGGCGACGAAATCTCTCGACTGCAAGAGAAGAGCAATACGCTCACCGAAAGCATTTTCGGCAACCTGACCAGTTGGCAGATCGCGCGCATGGCGCGCCATCCGCGTCGTCCGTACACCCTGGACTACATTCAACACATTTTTACCGAGTTCGACGAGCTGCATGGCGATCGCCACTTCTCCGACGACGCCGCTATCGTCGGCGGTATTGCCCGTCTTAACGACCAGCCGGTGATGGTGATCGGTCATCAGAAGGGGCGAGAAGTACGCGAAAAGGTTCGCCGCAACTTCGGTATGCCGCGTCCTGAAGGCTATCGCAAGGCCTGCCGCCTGATGGAAATGGCCGAGCGCTTCAAGATGCCGATTCTGACCTTCATCGACACGCCGGGCGCTTATCCTGGCATCGACGCCGAGGAGCGTAACCAGAGCGAAGCCATCGCCTGGAACCTGCGCGTAATGGCGCGATTGAAAACCCCGATCATTGCCACCGTGATTGGCGAAGGCGGTTCGGGCGGCGCATTGGCCATTGGCGTGTGCGATCAACTGAACATGCTGCAGTATTCGACCTACGCAGTGATCTCGCCGGAAGGCTGCGCTTCCATTCTGTGGAAAACCGCCGAGAAGGCGCCGGACGCCGCCGAAGCGATGGGCATCACTGCCGAGCGTTTGAAGGGCTTGGGCATCGTTGACAAGGTCATCAACGAGCCACTGGGCGGCGCGCACCGTGACCCGGCCGCTGCCGCTACATTGATCCGCGAAGAATTGAGCAGCCAACTGAGCATGCTCCAGAAATTCGATAACGACGCGCTGCTGGCCCGCCGTTACGACCGCCTGATGAGCTATGGCCTTTAACCGGACCGTTCTGCATGAAGAGCGTCACCGAACCCGGTGACGCTCCCGGTCCGGCGAGCTTTAAGCAGGGTTAACCAGCATGAGCAAACCGGACAGCATCACACTCGCACTCTCCAGACGTCTGCTGTCACGCCTTGAACCCTGGCGTGATGCAGCCGGCTGGCGGGTCGCTTTCTCTGGTGGGCTCGATTCCACCGTCCTGCTTCATCTGCTGGCCGAACTGGCCAGGGTTCACGCGCTTCCCCCTCTGACTGCGGTTCACGTCAACCATGGCCTTCAGGCTGTGGCCGCCTCGTGGCCGGTGCATTGTCGGCAGATGTGCCAGATTCTGGGCGTGCCGATGCAGGTCATCGACGTCCAGGTGCGCCCCGGTGCAAGTCTTGAGCAAGCGGCACGCGACGCTCGCTACGCCGCATTCAACTCAACCCTGGGGCCCGGCGAGGTGCTGCTCACGGCCCAGCACCGTGACGATCAGGCTGAAACCTTGCTGTTCCGACTGCTGCGTGGCGCCGGGGTGCGCGGACTGGCCGCCATGCCGGCGCAGCGTCCGTTGGGCGCAGGACAGTTGCTTCGGCCGTTGCTGGACGAATCCGGCGCCACCCTGGAGGCCTATGCCCGGGAACAGGGTTTGAGCTGGATCGAGGACCCGAGCAACAAAGACAGCCGTTTTTCGCGCAACTACCTGCGCAGCCATGTGCTGCCGCTGGTGACGAGCCGCTGGCCGCAAGCGATTGCGAGCATGGCCCGCAGCGCCGGGCATCTGGCCGAAGCCCAGCAGTTGCTGGACGAACTTGCGGTGCAGGATCTGGCTTTGGCCGATACCCCGTGCCCCTGGCCCTGGCTGGACATGCCGTCTCTTGAGCTCGCGCCGCTCGAAGCGCTGTCTCCTGCCCGGCAACGCAATGCACTGCGCCACTGGCTGGCGCCGCTCACTCGATTGCCCGATACCGATCACTGGGCGGGCTGGGACTCGTTGCGCGATGCCGGTCCGGACGGTCGGCCCATCTGGCGACTGGCCGAGGGTCAGATGCACCGGGCCGAGGGGCGCATCTGGTGGCTGTCGGGGATCTGGCTGAAAAATGTCGCCGGCTCGCAACACTGGTCCCTGGCCTCGCAACCCCTCACGCTGCCGGGCAACGGCATGCTGCAGATCCTCGGCGCTGCGCCGGCGGGCGGTCTGCACGTGCACTACCGCCAGGGCGGCGAAACCTTCGATGTGCCGGACCGTGGACGTCGAGACCTGAAAAGGCTGCTCAACGAGAAGGGTGTGCCGGTGTTTCTGCGCGGCCGATTGCCGCTGTTGTACCGCGGCGAGCAGTTATTGGCCGTGGCAAACCTGCCGGGACTGGACGCCAGCCCCCGTGGCGACTGGCGATTGCACTGGTTGCCACCGACGAATGACCAAAGTTTGAGCTGAATGGGCGTTTCCGGTAGACTACGCTCCCTTCTTGATACAGCTTATGTCGATCCTTTCGGAACGATGCAAGTTGCCGATTACCAGCCAGTCTTTACTGGGCGATTCTCAAAAATGTGGCGAGCCACGGACAGACCTTTTCAAGGTCGGTCGTTGACTTGGGCGCGACAGATTCGAAAATGCGCAGTGATACACGCAGGTTGTCGGGGGCTTCGGCCTTCCTTCGCTTTCCCCGGCGGCTCTGACCGCTTTAACGCAGACTTCTAGGGTTTTTCATGACGCGCTACATCTTCGTCACGGGCGGTGTTGTTTCTTCATTGGGGAAAGGCATCGCCTCGGCTTCATTGGCGGCCATCCTGGAGGCGAGGGGACTTAAGGTCACCATGCTCAAGCTGGACCCCTACATCAACGTCGACCCCGGCACCATGAGTCCGTTCCAGCACGGTGAGGTGTTCGTCACCCACGACGGCGCTGAAACTGACCTGGACCTGGGTCACTACGAGCGTTTCATTCGCACCACCATGACCCAGAACAACAACTTCACCACCGGCCGTGTGTACGAACACGTCCTGCGCAAAGAGCGCCGTGGTGATTATCTGGGCGCGACCATTCAGGTGATCCCGCACATCACCGACGAAATCAAGCGTCGCATCATCAAGGGCGCCGGCGATGCCGACGTCGCCATGGTCGAAATCGGCGGCACCGTGGGCGACATCGAGTCGCAACCGTTCCTCGAAGCGATCCGTCAGCTGCGTTTCGAAGTGGGCGCCAAGCGCGCCATGCTCATGCACCTGACGCTGGTTCCGTACATCGCCACTGCGGGCGAGACCAAGACCAAGCCGACTCAGCATTCGGTGAAAGAACTCCGTTCGATCGGCCTGCAGCCAGACGTGCTCGTCTGCCGTTCCGACCACCCGATCGACATCTCGTCGCGCCGCAAGATCGCGCAGTTCACCAACGTTGAAGAGCGTGCGGTCATCGCCCTCGAAGACGCCGACACCATCTACAAGATCCCGGGCATCCTGCATTCCCAGGGCCTTGACGATTTCGTCGTCGAGCGCTTCGGCCTGCAATGCGGCAGCGCCGACCTGTCCGAGTGGGAAAAGGTCGTCGACGCCAAGCTCAATCCGGAACACGAAGTCACCATCGCAATGGTCGGCAAGTACATGGAGCTGCTCGATGCGTACAAGTCGCTGATCGAAGCGATGAGTCACGCCGGCATCAGCAACCGCACCAAGGTCAACCTGCGCTATATCGATTCCGAAGACATCGAAAACCAGGGCACCGGCCTGCTCGAAGGCGTTGACGCGATTCTCGTCCCGGGCGGCTTCGGCCTGCGCGGCGTCGAAGGCAAGATCACGGCCGTGCAGTTCGCTCGCGAAAACAAGGTTCCGTATCTGGGCATCTGCCTGGGCATGCAGGTGGCGGTCATCGAGTTCGCACGTAACGTGCTGGGCTGGAAAGACGCCAACTCCACCGAATTCGATCGCACCAGCCAGCACCCGGTTGTCGGTCTGATCACCGAGTGGGAAGACGCCACCGGTGCAGTCGAAACCCGTACCGAAACCTCCGACCTGGGCGGCACCATGCGTCTGGGCGCCCAGGAGTGTTTGCTGGAGCCGGGTTCGCTGGTGCACGATTGCTACGCAAACGACGTCATCGTCGAGCGCCATCGTCACCGTTATGAAGTGAACAACAATCTGCTGCCGCAACTGGTCGAGGCCGGTCTGAAAATCTCCGGTCGCTCCGGTGATGGCGCGCTGGTTGAAGTGGTCGAGTCTCCTGACCATCCGTGGTTCGTGGCGTGCCAGTTCCACCCCGAGTTCACCTCTACGCCCCGCGATGGCCACCCGTTGTTCAGTGGTTTCGTCAAGGCAGCGCTTGCTCAACACCAGAAGAACGGCTGACAGGGATTTATCACATGGCACAGAAAATCATCCGCGTCGGCTCGATCGACATCGCCAACGACAAGCCTATGGTTCTGTTCGGCGGCATGAACGTCCTGGAGTCGCGCGACATGGCGATGCAGGTGTGTGAAGAATACGTGCGAGTGACCGAGAAGCTCGGCATTCCCTACGTGTTCAAGGCCAGCTTCGACAAGGCCAACCGTTCTTCGGTGACTTCGTACCGTGGTCCGGGCCTTGAAGAAGGCATGCGGATTTTCCAGGACATCAAGCAAGCCTTCGGCGTGCCGATCATCACCGACGTGCACGAGCCTGATCAGGCCGCGACCGTGGCGGAAGTCTGCGACATCATTCAGTTGCCGGCTTTCCTGTCCCGCCAGACTGACCTGGTCGTGGCCATGGCCAAGACCGGCGCCGTGATCAACATCAAGAAAGCCCAGTTCCTCGCGCCTCACGAGATGAAGCACATTCTCGCCAAGTGCGTGGAAGCGGGTAACGATCAGTTGATCCTGTGCGAGCGTGGTTCGAGCTTCGGTTACAACAACCTGGTCGTCGATATGCTCGGTTTCGGCATCATGAAATCGTTCGAATACCCGGTGTTCTTCGACGTGACCCACGCCTTGCAGATGCCGGGCGGTCGCTCCGACTCTGCTGGCGGTCGTCGCGCCCAGGTGACCGATCTGGCCAAGGCCGGGATGAGTCAGGGCCTGGCTGGTCTGTTTCTGGAAGCCCACCCGGATCCGGACAACGCCAAATGCGACGGTCCCTGCGCCCTGCGCCTGGACAAGCTGGAGCCGTTTCTGGCCCAGCTCAAGGCGCTCGACGAACTCGTTAAAAGCTTCCCGACGATCGAAACGGCGTAAAACCCGCTTCTCCGGCGCCGAGCCCTCCGGTAGAGTGCCGTTCGTTGTTTTCCCGACCAAAGGGTCGGGAAAATTGTCGTTTCAGGGCCTGCCCGTTGTCCTAGAGCCCTGAGACGCCGAATCGTTTTCCCAGCTGCGTCGTTTTCGTCAATCTTGGAGTGTTA
>LIDZ01003260.1_pt1 | contig 23554 bp, 23 predicted proteins | sample 644651 | NCBI WGS metagenome assembly LIDZ01 (sample SAMN03856242, study PRJNA289617) | food metagenome | isolation source: wine grapes on drying loft during traditional withering process | host: Vitis vinifera cv. Corvina | place: Italy: Gargagnago di S. Ambrogio di Valpolicella | collected 2014-01 | reverse complement strand
AACACTCCTTCCCATTCCGAACAGGAAAGTTAAGGTCTATTACGCTGATGGTACTGCATGGGTAACTGTGTGGGAGAGTAAGAAGTTGCGAGGTAAGATGGCTCGATAGCTCAGTCGGTAGAGCAGAGGACTGAAAATCCTCGTGTCACTGGTTCGATTCCAGTTCGAGCCACCATAAATGGCGCTATAGCCAAGTGGTAAGGCAGAGGTCTGCAAAACCTTTACCCCCAGTTCAAATCTGGGTGGCGCCTCCAAAAAAAACCTTGAAATTTATATTTCAAGGTTTTTTTATTTGTCTAATAGATTTAAATAGTTAGAAAATATTAAAAAAAGGATATGTTAATTAAACATATCCTTTTTATATAATATAAAAGCAACAAGTCCACATATACCTAAAGTTGATCCCATGACTATACCAAATGCATTGGGATTATCAGGAGATAATGGTAATATTATATTCATTCCAAATATTCCACCCATGATAGTAGGGATTGCCATAAGTATTGTAACTGACGCAAGAATCTTCATTACTATATTTAGATTATTAGATATTACAGAAGCGAAAAAATCCATTGTACTAGCTAATATGTTACTATAGATCTCGGTCATTTCTATTGCTTGCTTATTTTCAATTATAACATCTTCTAAGACATCCTTATCTTCTTCATATTTTTGCATTAATTCTAGTTTTAACATCTTTTCTAATGTGATTTCATTAGCTTTTAATGAAGTAGAAAAATATACAAGAGATTTCTCTAAAGAATGTAATTGGATAAGTTCTCTATTTTTCATTGATTTATGAAGCCTTTTCTCAATCATTAAGCTCTTTTTATCAATTTGTCGTAAATATAATAAGTAATATGTTGATATTCTGTTTAATATTTGTAATGTAAATCTTGATTTTTTGAAAGTATAAAATGATTTTATTTTTTCATTAGCAAAGTCAGTCAATATTTTACTATTTTTTAAACAGATAGTTATTAATTGTTTATCATTATGTATTATTGCTAATGGATATGTATCATAGGTTAGTGAGTTATCTTCCATTTCTGTGAAAGGAATATCAACTATTATTAATAAAGAATCATCTTCGATATCTATACGTGAAGTTTCTTCATCATCTAAGGCTGCTTTAAAAAATTCAAGATCAACTCCCGTTTTTTTCGATATTAATATTAATTCTTCATCAGATGGAGCAACTATATTTATCCAACATCCATTTTCTATCGTATCAATTGATTTCAAAGCAGGATTAAATTCATGATCACTTTTGTAAATCTGAATCAATTTACAGCACCTCCTAGCAGTTCAATTAATATTATACTATTATAAGACAGTTTGTAAACATAAAGTATTTTATAACTGTTAAAGTATGAAAGTCTATCAAAATATAATTATTTTGATAGACTTTCAGAATCATATAATAGCTTTCTAATTTTAATTATTTTTTATATTAGAAAATTCAGTTTGAACTTCATTAAGTAGAGACTTATTTTCTATTAAATCTGTGCCAGTTAATGCAAGTGATGTAGCGACAGTAATACACTGTTTCAAGGCAAACGGAGATATTGTTGCTTTTGCGAAGTCTAAGCTTCCATATTGTATAGTATCATTTTCTATTATTGATATATAAGGATGTATGCAGGGAACTTTATGGCTTACATCTCCAATGCTTAATCCAGCATATATATCTCTTGCAGGATTAATATTTATTATTCCATTTTCTTTTAAATTATGACTAAATAATCTGTTTAGAGTGCGATTTGTAACTAACTCTTTATTTGGTGATTCATATAAGAAAAATTTATTCGGTATATTTATTAATTTAGTTACATAACTTGCAATTTCTCTTATTTTATCATAAGCATAATTAGCAGTTTTTGTATCAGATGCACGAATACAAAATTTGATCTCTGAGTTTGATGGTAATAATAATGTAGTATATCCTGCGTTTGATACAATTGAGTTTATTTCTAAATTATCAGGAAATCCTTTTTTTATAGAATTCAAAATATTTAGAGTTAATAAAACTGCATCTAAGGACGTATAATCATTTTTATTTAAGAAGCTCAATTTATGTTCACTCTCAAATTTAAGTCCTAATGGAATAATTGCTGATGACGCACCACTTTCACAAGTAGAAATATCAGGATGAGCTAACATTACTACATCTATATCATCAAATATTCCTTGCTTAACCATAGTCCCTTTAGTTCCACCTAAATATTCACCAGGGCAGCCAATAAGAACTACAGATCCTCCAATTTCATCTATAACGGTACCTAGAGCTAATGCAGCGGCTACAGACATTGCAGTAACCATATTATGTCCTGTAATATGACCATCATTTTCTATAGCATCATATTCACAAAGATAGCATATTTTCGGATGACCTGTTCCTTTTTTTGCAATAAAGGCATTTTCTATATCTAAAAAGTTTCTTTCAATTTCAAAATTATATTTATGTAATAAATCACAAATATACTCAGAAGACTTAAACTCGTTGTAACTTGTCTCTGGGTGTTCATATAAATATGTGCATAAATTTTTAATATCATCCTTACTTGTAGATAGAAATGAAATGATTTTTTGCTTCATAGATTCATTTTGTTACTTAAAACTTATAAAAATAAAATACTAAATATTATATTGTAGTAAATATTTTTCTTTGCTTTACAGTAAGTTCTCCTTTCCTATTTTTCCTTTTATATATGTTTAAATAAAATGGATATTATAAGATCAACTAATATAAGTATCCTAAATATAGAATTACTTGTGCAACATATATGTATTGTTAGCAATAATCTTTAAAATATCCATATAATAAATAAATTATTTGAGGTTAGTATTTGTATTAAAAATAACTAATATGGTAATAATTGTATATGAACTATAAAATTAAGGGGGAATATATATGAGAAATTTAAATAAATCATGTTTCATATGTGGGCGAAGCGATTGTGATGGTATAATATTAAATGAGGAAAAGATTTGCAAAGCATGTGAAGAAAAAATTGTGAATACAACTATAATGGATTCAAATTATGATATTTACAAGGATCAGATCAAAATAATTTTATTTGATAAACATGCTTAAGAGTGAATTATTTATACTTAAATGTTCTTAAGAGTGAGGTATGTATATGAAAAAAGGTTTATTTATAGTTTTTGAAGGTGGAGAAGGTACAGGAAAAACAACGGCAATTGATGCAATATATAATTGGATGATAGAAAATAATCTTAAGTGTATAAAGACGAGAGAACCTGGCGGAATCAGCATATCAGAACAGATAAGACAAGTTATATTAAATAGAGAAAATAAGTCTATGGAAGCTAAAACAGAAGCCTTGCTTTATGCAGCGGCAAGAAGGCAACATCTTATAGAAAAAGTAATACCAGCATTAGAACAGGGATCAATAGTTCTGTGTGATAGGTTTATAGATTCTTCGCTAGCATATCAAGGTTATGCTAGAAATTTAGGTGTTGAAGAAGTTATGAGTATAAATAAATTTGCCATAGGAGAATATATGCCTGATATATCAATATTATTTGATCTTGATCCTAAAATCGGTTTAGAAAGAATTAGATGTAATGATAATAGAGAAATAAATAGATTAGATTTAGAAAAACTAGATTTTCATGAGAAAGTCAGAAAAGGATATAATCTTGTATATGAAAATAATAAAGATAGGATAATAAAAATAGATGCGAAAGAATCAAAAGAAAATATAGTTAAGGAGATTAAAAATATTTTAACACCTAAGATATGGATGGATATAAACTAAATAAAAAGATTATATTTGTGGTAAAATAATATATAGTAAATTATTTTATTTAAGGGTGGTAATTGTAATGAAATTAATAATAGCAATTGTTCAAGATGAAGATTCAACAGATCTTATAGAAGCCTTAACAGAAGAAAACTATAGGGTTACAAAATTAGCAACTACAGGAGGATTTCTTAAGTCTGGCAATACGACGCTGATGCTCGGCATAGAAGCAGGAAAAGTCCAAGAGGCTATTGATGTTATTAAGGAAATATGTAAAAAGAGAAAAGAAACATTAGTCACACCGACTACTTTAGGTGGAAATGAGGGCGGATATATGCAACAATACCCTGTACAAATCAATGTAGGTGGTGCTACTATATTTGTACTTGATGTAGATCAATTCGTAAAAATATGACATCAAGGAGATATACGCATTGATAAAGATAATCGGGCATAAAAGTATTATTGATAGTATAAATAAAAGGAAAATAAATAATTCGTTTTCTCATGCAAATTTAATAGTTGGAGATGATGGGATAGGAAAAAGTATAATAGCTAAGCATATATCGAATCAAATTATAGAAGAAAGAGATAATTCAGAGAGTATTGATATTGTGAAATATTATCCTTCTTCCATTTCTTTTGGGATTGATGATATTAGAAATATTATAAGTGAAGTTAATAAGAAACCCTATGAGGGTGATAAGAAAGTATTAATATTATATAAATGTGATAAATTAACAACTCAAGCTCAAAATGCATTACTTAAAACAATTGAAGAACCTCCAAAAGGAGTATATTTAATATTATTGAGTGACTCTTTAGAAACTATTTTAGATACTATAAAATCTCGGTGTCAAATATATAAGTTAACACCATTAACCAAAGAAGAAATTTCGGTGTATATTGAAAATAAATACACTGATTTATCGTCAGAAGACAAAAAATCTGCACTAGCATATAGTGCAGGAATTCCAGGAAAAGTAGATAGATTAATAGGTGATCAAAATTTAGAAAAGATAAGGGACATCTGTATAGAATTATTTGAAGATCTTTTAAAAAGAGAAGAAGGATTCATATTAAAATATGGAGATATGTTAAAGAATTTAAAGGATGACAAAGTTGAAATACTAAATATAATTTTGTCATATATACGAGATATCATGATTTTTAAGGAACTTAATAATAGTGAACTTATTGTTAATTTTGATAAAGTATCTAAAATAAAAGATATATCAAGAGGAATGTCTTATAAAAAATTAAATAGTATGGTAGAATACATAACAGAAGCTAGAATAAATCTAAATAGTAATACAAACTATTTAATGACTATAAATGTTTTACTTATAGGATTTGTGGAGGTATAATTAATGATCAAGGTTATAGGAGTAAGATTCAAAAAGGCAGGAAAAATCTATTATTTTAGTCCAGCAGAATTTCCCATTAAAAAAGGAGATTATGTAATAGTAGAAACAGCTAGAGGTGTAGAATTCGGTGAATGTGTTATAGGAATTAAAGAAATAAAAGAAGAAGAAATCGTATCACCATTAAAAAGTGTTATTAGAATTGCAGATCAAAAGGATATTAATAAACATAAAGAAAATAAAGATAAAGAAAAAGAAGCATTGGATATATGTTTAGAGAAAATTCAAGAACATAAGTTAAATATGAAATTAATAGATGTAGAATATACATTTGATAATCATAAAGTTATATTTTATTTTACCGCAGACGGTAGAGTTGATTTTAGAGAATTAGTTAAAGATTTGGCCACTATATTTAAGACTAGAATAGAATTAAGGCAAATAGGGGTAAGAGATGAAGCTAAGATGATTGGTGGTCTTGGACCATGTGGAAGACCTATGTGTTGTTCTACATTTTTAGGAGATTTTGCATCAGTATCTATAAAGATGGCAAAGGAACAAAATCTTTCATTAAACCCAACTAAAATATCTGGAATATGTGGAAGATTAATGTGCTGTTTAAACTATGAGCAAACCACATATGAGGACATAAGAAAGAGATTACCTAAAGTTGGTTCTATAGTTAAGACTGAAGAAGGAAATGGAGAAGTTGTTGGTAATTCAATAGTTAAAGAAATCGTCAAGGTCAAAGTTAAAAGAGGCGATGAAGAAGTCGTTGAAGAATTTAAAATAACAAATGTAGAACTTATTTCAGGAAAATATGAAGATACAATTGATGAAAATAATATTAAACTAATAGTTGAATCAGAAGAAGATAAGAAGCTAATAAAAAATCTTATTAATGAAAAATAGAAGAGATTTATATCGATTATATAGGATATTTAGCCTATATAGTACTATGAATCTAATTTATAAGATTAATACTAAAAAATAAGTCACTTATAGCACAAATTACTTTAAAAAGATCAGAATACGTGGTAAAATATAAGAGGTTAATTACAACAATTTATTAGGAGGTGTTTAGATGGCATTTGTTATTAATGATTCATGTGTTAGTTGTGGAGCATGTGCTGGAGAATGTCCAGTTAGCGCTATAACTCAAGGAGATACTCAATTCATTGTTGATGCAGATACTTGTATCGATTGTGGAAACTGTGCTAATGTTTGTCCAGTAGGAGCTCCAAACCAAGAATAATAAAAAAAAGATCGCCTTTAGGCGGTCTTTTTTAATTATAGATTTATGAATTTTATAATATCAAAATTTAGCAATATAAGAATTATAAATAAAATTATTTAATTTATAAAGTTGATGAACTAAATTAAAAATTTTCTAATATAATATTAATTATAGGGAGGCGTTAATAGTATACACTCAGATGTACAATTAAAGTCCAAATCTGAAGTATCTACTATATTACAATTATTTTTTTTTACATTAGGCATAGATATAATAAAATTTTTAGGATCATCTAAATAGAAAGATGTACTATTAGTTCTATAGTGCATAGGAATTATGTATCTAGGAGAAATCAATGTGCAAAGTTTTGCAGCTTGAAATCCATTCAAGGTGAAATGTCCGCCAATAGGTATAAGTAGAATATCAATATTTTTCAATCTTTCTAAAACTGAAGGACAAGGAATATGACCTAAATCGCCTAAATGACATAAAGAATATTTATCATCTCTAAAGATATAGATAATATTTGGACCTCTTTTAAGACCATTGTGTTTATCATGAAATGAACTAATACCTTCTATTCTTAAAAACTTCGTATCGAAAGTCCCAACTTCATTAATTACCTTAGTCATACTATTAGAATTATTCAAATATGAACTATCAAAATGATTGTGACTAATAGTTACTAAATCAGATTTAGGAAAATCATTATTATATCCTAAACTATTATCAAATGGATCAATCAAGATTCTTTTACCAATGGACGTTTTTATAAGAAAACAAGAGTGCCCATACCAAATTATCTGCATAAAAAACCTCCATAAATCAAATTTAATTACTACTACATAGTATTAACATATAAAACTAGAAATAAACATGAATTTATGTTGATACTTTAAAAAATAAAATGATTATAGTATAATAATACAAAGTCAAAGTAAGTCAAAAACAAATATTCTAAATTAAGGTTTAGGCAGGTGACATTATGGCAAGACTTTCAGATATAATAGAAGCATTTATAAAGGAACTGTTTAATGAGAATAAAGAAAATTTAATATTTATTCAAAGAAATGAAATGGCAGATCAATTTAGATGTGCACCGTCACAGATCAATTATGTATTAACAACTAGGTTTACTTATGAAAGAGGATATTTAATTGAAAGTAAAAGGGGTGGCGGTGGTCATATAGCTATTAAGCAACTAGAATATGATAGTTCTAATAAGAGAAAAGAATTAATAAATAAAAGTATAGGAGAGGCAATAACATATCATAATGGAAGTGCCTTACTCAATCATTTATTAGAATCTGGAATTATTCTGGAGAGAGAATGTGAAATAATGAAGATGGCGATAAATGACAGAGGTTTAACTTCAACGGACAATAAAAATAAAGTAAGAGCAGATATTTTAAAAGGAATGATTATGATAATTTTATCTTAAAGGGGTGATATATATGTTGTGTGAAAAATGCAGAAAAAATGAAGCTAAAATAAATTTAGTTACAGTCTTGAATGGAGAAAAACACGAAATTTGGTTATGTGAAAATTGTGTGAAAGATATATCTAGTATTCCATTTTTTAGCTCAATCAGTCAAGATGTAAATTTACCATTTCAAAGTATGCTGACAGAAATATTATCTAATGCAGATAATAATAAAGCAAATATAGATAGCAATAAAATAAAAGAGCTTGTTTGTTCAAATTGTGGGTTAACTTATGATGAATTTAAAAAATCAGGGATATTAGGATGCTCTGATTGTTATAAAGAATTTAAAAGTGTACTTGATCCAAGAATAAAAAGCTTGCAAGTCGGAGTAAAGCATATAGGTAAAATACCTAATATGAAGGGTAAAGAACTCGTTCAAAGGCGAAGGCTCAAAGATTTAAAAGAAGAAATGCAAAAGATAATAGTTGCTGAAGAATACGAGAGAGCAGTAATTGTAAGAGATGAGATTAAGAAAATAGAACTAAGTATACTAGAAAGCAATATTAAAGAAACAGCCAATGAAAAGGAGGAAAATTGCAATGAATAGTTTAATTCATAGAGATGAAGAAAGTGGAATAGTATTAAGTAGTAAAATATTAGTAGCTAGAAATTTTAGCAATTTACCTTTCCCTAATAAATTGAATTATATAAAGGGTAGAGACAATGGCAAGAACATATATAATGCACTTAAAAATGAACTAGTTAATGAGGAAATTATATTACATGAAATTTGGAATACAAAAGAACAATCTAGTAAACAATACTTGGAAAAAGATCTAATAAGTAAAGAACTTTTAAAGAATTCTGATAAAGCATCATTTATATTAAATAAACAAGAAACTCTTTGTATTATGATAAATGAAAAAGATCATATAAATATTCAATGCATAAGTAAGGGATTAAATCTAAAAGAAGCTTTTGATAAAGTAATAGATATTGATGATAAGATAGAAAAAAACTTTGACTATGCATTTGATGAAACTTTGGGATACTTAACAACATCACCAGAAAATGTCGGAACAGGGATGAAAGCATCAGTAATATTACATTTACCTGCGCTTACGATGAGCGAAGAGATTAAAAATATTTCTAAAAATATTAATAAAATCGGACTGATGATAAGAGGAATATATTTAGATGGTACAAAGGTTTATGGAAATTTATATAGAATAGTTAATAAAGTATCATTGGGGCTAACAGAAGAAGATATTATAAGCAAATTAAAAGAGTCGGTTTTAAATATAATAGCAGAAGAAAATAAATTTAGAGATATATTACTTAATAAATGTAGATATGAAGTAGAAGATAAGGTATATAGAGCATATGGAATATTAAAACATGCAGTTCTTCTAGAGTCTAAAGAAACTATTGATTTATTGTCTAATGTTAGACTGGGAGCAGAGCTCTCACTTATAGACATCGACAAAAGTAAGTTAGATAAATTATTTATGATCACAAATAATTCATCACTTCAAAATTATTTAGAAAAATCATTAGAACCTAAGGAAATTAAATATGAGAGAGCAAAGCTAGTAAAAGAAATCTTAATATGAGTATACGGTAGGAGGGTTTAAGAGTATGGAATATAATAAATTAACAGAGAGGGCTCAAGTAGTGATTTTAGAAGCTGAAAATGAATCTGAAAAATTCAAGCATGGATATGTTGGAACAGAACATATATTACTTGGTATTTTAAAAGAAGATGGTTATTCAGCAAAATTATTAAAAAAATATGGAATTGGTAGTGAAAATATCAAAGCAATGATACAAAGATATTTAGGGTATGGTGATATTAAGAATTCAGATGATAATATTTTATTAACACCTAGAACTAAAAGATTAGTTGATGAAGGATTTGCAGCAGCTAAAAGATTAAATCATAAATATGTTAGTCCGGAGCATATTTTATTGGCACTACTTAATCAAGAAGAAGGAATGGGATATACCATATTGAAGAGTTTAAATCTTGATTTTACTATCATAAGCGAAGAATTACTTATGTTTCTATCAGGAAATTATGAAGATAAGGTTAGTGATGGTAAAACAGTAGATAGTAATAAAAAAGAAAGCACTCCTATGCTTGATAAGTATGGGAGAGATCTCACAGCTTTAGCTAAAGAAAAGAGATTAGATCCTGTGATAGGAAGAGACACAGAAACACAAAGGTTACTAGAAATTCTTTGTAGAAGAATTAAAAATAATCCATGTTTAATTGGCGAGCCTGGGGTTGGTAAAACAGCAGTAGTAGAGGGATTAGCTCAAAGGATAGTGGAGGGGAGTATTCCAGAGATACTTAAGAATAAAAGAATTGTTTCGTTAGACTTAACATCTATGATTGCAGGTGCAAAGTATAGAGGTGAATTCGAGGAAAGACTTAAAAAGACTATGGAAGAAATTATTAAAAGTAAAAATACTATTATATTTATAGATGAAATTCATACTATAATTGGAGCAGGTGGAGCAGAAGGAGCTATTGATGCATCAAATATATTAAAACCATCTTTAGCTAGAGGTGAACTCCAATGTATTGGTGCAACGACTATTGATGAATATAGAAAATATATTGAAAAAGATTCTGCATTGGAGCGAAGATTTCAGCCTATAACTGTAGGAGAACCTTCTAAAGAAGAAACCTTAGAAATCCTGCAAGGGTTAAGAGGTAAATATGAGGCACATCATGGAGTTGAAATTACAAATGAAGCATTAGAAGCAGCTGTAAATCTATCAGACCGATATATAACAGATAGGTTTATGCCAGATAAAGCTATTGATCTAATTGATGAAGGTGCTGCAAAAGTAAGAATACAGAGTTTAACAACGCCGCCAGACGTAAGAGAATTAGAAGAAAAAATTGAAAATATAGATAAAGATAAAGAAGAATCTATAAAAGTTCAAGATTTTGAAAGAGCTGCAAATTTGAGAGATAAAGAAGATGTGTTGAAAGATCAACTAAATGGTATGAAAAAAAATTGGAATACTCAAAATTCGGTTAAAAAATTGATTGTAGATGCAGAAAATATAGCTAGTGTAGTGTCGTCATGGACAAAGATTCCAATACAAAAGTTAACTGAATTAGAAAGTGAAAGATTATTGAATTTAGAAAATATATTGCATAAAAGAGTTGTCGGCCAGAATGAGGCTGTAAAGGCTATAGCTAGAGCAGTAAGAAGAGCAAGCGTTGGAATAAAAGATCCCAATAGACCAATTGGAAGCTTTATATTTTTAGGACCAACTGGAGTTGGAAAGACTGAACTTTCTAAAGCACTCGCAGAATCTATGTTTGGAGATGAAAACAGTATAATAAGAGTTGATATGTCAGAGTATATGGAAAGTCATTCGGTATCCAAGCTTATAGGTTCTCCTCCAGGATATGTAGGTCATGAGGATGGAGGGCAACTTACAGAAGCGGTTAGAAGAAAACCATATTCAATAGTTCTTTTAGATGAGATTGAAAAGGCTCATCCTGATATATTCAATGTACTACTTCAAATCATGGAAGATGGAAGACTTACAGATAGTAAAGGTAAAGTAGTAAATTTTAAAAATACAATAATTATAATGACTTCAAATGTTGGAGCTCATCAGATCAGAAAGCAAAAAAGCATAGGATTTAATAATGATAGTGTTAATACTGAAACTGAATATGAGAAGATGAAGGAAACTATATTGAAAGAATTGAAGCAAAAATTTAGACCGGAATTTTTAAATAGAATAGATGACATAATAGTATTTCATAAATTAAGTGATGAAGATCTAGACAAGATTATGGATTTAATGCTTGCGTCTATAAGAAAAAGACTTGAAGCTAGAGAAATTTATCTGAATTTTGAAGAGGATAGTAAGAAATTCTTATTAAACAAAGAAATTGATATTGAATATGGTGCAAGACCATTAAGAAGACTTCTTATAAAAGAAGTTGAAGACAGATTAAGTGAAGAAATATTACAAGGAAATATAAAAGTTGGAGATAAGGTAAGAGTGAATGAATTAGAAAATAAGCTTGTTTTCAGTAAATTAATTAAAAAATAATCTAATGTTGAATGGGCTATTTCAAGAATATAAAGTATTATTTATTGAAATGGTCTATTTTATTAGATAATATAAAAAATATGCTAATAATAAATAAATGCTTTTTTGAAATAATATACTGTAGATATATTCTACTTAATTAAACTACAGGAGGTTATAAATAATGTCTATTTAAGAAAATAGAAGGAGATATTTATGAAAAAAAAAATATTGTATAGATGCACAAGCTGTGGATTCGAAAGCATAAAGTGGCTCGGGAAATGCCCGACATGCGATAGTTGGAACACATTAGAAGAAGAAGTTGTTGAATCGAAAAATTTACAAACAAGAGCAAGGCAAGCTTCTAAGAAACCAATAAAGAAACTTTTTGAAGTGGTTTCTAATAAAAGTGATAGAATAGTTACAGGAATAAACGAATTTGATAGAGTAATGGGAGGAGGAATTGTAAAAGATTCAATTTCAATTATAACGGCTAAACCAGGGGCTGGAAAGTCAACATTACTTCTTCAAATATCAGATGCTATAGCACAAAATGGATGTAGAGTAATTTATGCATCTGGAGAAGAAAGTGAGAGTCAAATAAAAAATAGAGCAGATAGAATCCTTAATGAAATCCACGAAAATATATGGGTAATGCAAGAAACAAGCCTTGATAATGTTCTAGATGCAGTTCAGGAAATAAAACCTGATATGTTAATAATAGATAGTATTCAAACATTTATTATGGAAGCTTCATTACCAGCGAGGGCAGGGTCTCCTACACAAACTATGGAATGTGCTAATGCATTACTTCAGATTGCTAAAAATGAAAAAAGATCAATGGCCGTTATTATGGTAGGACAAATGACTAAAAATGATGAGCTTGCTGGATTAAGAGCATTAGAGCATCTAGTTGATACAGTTCTTATAATAGAAGATGATAATGATGAAGAATTACGTGTACTTGTAAGCTCAAAAAATAGATTTGGTAGTATCGAAAATGGATTCTTTCAAATGTGTGAAAAAGGTGTCGTTTCAATAGATAATCCATCAGAATTTTTTATGACAAAACGTGAAGACGGTGAAATAGTGTCTGGAAGTGCATTGACTGTAATCAAAGAGGGAACACGAGCTATTATAACTGAAATAGAAAGCCTAGTATCTAAAAGCTTTACTCCATATCCCACACGAATAGGAGAAACCCTAGGAAAAGATAAGTTAAATACATTAATATCTATATTAGAGCAACGTGGAGGTATCAATTTGTATGACAAAAATGTAATTATTAAAACTACTGGCGGTATCAAAATAAGAGAACAGGGGATAAACTTAGCTGTAATAATGAGTATAGTATCATCTGTAAATCAAAAAGGTATAGCTTCTAATATTGCATTTATAGCAGATGTAGGATTAACTGGTGAACTTAAAAAAATACCATCATTGGAAAGTAGGGTTAAAGAACTTGAACGAATGGGGTTTAAAAAGGTATATGTTCCGAAGGATTCATTTATGAGAGGAAGTAGTTGTAAGCAAATAGAGATAATAGCATTAAATACATTAGCTAATGTAATAAAACATGTATATAATAATTAAAATGTTAAATAAAAATTATAGAGAGATAACGCTACTATCAACTATACGTATAATTTTGCAGATAAGATAAAGTATTAATAATATATGTGAAGTAATATTAAATTGGCAGATAAAAACATTTTTCTACAAAAAATATGTTATATTTAATAAATATGATTGAGACATTATAGTTATTATAGTATTATAGGTCTTAGAGTTTACGTTTTAAATGATTAGTTTAGATATTAATAGTATTTGCAATATCATTAAATAATATATCAACTTCTAGTAGTAAAATAAATATAAAAAAATAACGAAAAATATTTTTAAAGAAAATGGGTGAGTGTATGAGAATAGAAAAGGGAATAGGAATAAAAAATGTACTAAAAATAATGTGCCCAGGCACTCAACTAAGGGAAGGTCTTGAAAACATATTAAGGGCCAAGACAGGCGGACTAGTAGTAATTGGAGACGATGAAGAAGTTATGAAACTAGTCGATGGTGGATTCTATATTAATTCGGAATATACTCCATCATATGCATACGAATTAGCAAAAATGGATGGTGCCATAGTAATAACTGGAGATTTAAAAAAAATTATTTGTGCTAATGCTCAGTTAATACCTGATTCATCTATTCCAACTTATGAAACAGGAACTAGGCATAGAACAGCGCACAGAGTAGCTAAACAAACTAATAAAGTAGTAATTGCAATATCTCAAAGAAGAAATATAATTACTATGTATAAAGGTGACATAAAATATGTACTAAGAGAAAGCAGCGTAATTCTGAGCAAAGCTAATCAAGCGATTCAAACATTGGAAAAATATGTTACAGTACTTGAACGTGTTATTAATAATTTAAATCTACTAGAATTTCAAGATTTAACAACACTCTTTGATGTAGTTACTGCAGTACAAAGAACCGAAATGGTAATGAGAATAGTAGAAGAAATTAATATGTATATATTAGAGCTTGGAAATGAAGGAAGACTAATATCCATGCAGCTTAATGAATTAATTAATCATATAGAAAGAGATGGTATATTATTAATTAGGGATTATTGTGGCGATGAATTACAATATAGTGAAGTATATGAACATATTCAAAAGCTAAATTCATCAGAATTATTAGACTTAGATGCAATTTCAAAATCGTTAGGTCATAGCGGGGTTCCTCTTATAGATACATTAATATCTCCAAAAGGATATAGAATATTAAGTAAAGTACCGAGGATACCTTCAAATGTCATCGATAATCTTATAAAAGAATTTAAAGAGTTAAGTAATATAATAGATGCAGATATAGTTGATTTAGATAATGTTGAAGGAATTGGGGAAACTAGGGCTACAGCTATTAAAGACAGATTGAAACGTCTAAAAGAACAAATATCATTAAAGAAAGAAATATAGGAGAGAGCTATCTTAAATGGAAAATAGCTGATCTATTGTAAGATGATATAATCATATTTAGAATGATTTTTTTTATTAATTTCTATCATACTATTAAGTAAAATTAATAATTTATTAATTTTAGATAAACTTATTATATGTTATAATTAATGGGATACAAAGAAAATGTTAAAAATATGATTAAAGTATCATAAATATGTAAATAATTACAAGGAGGTGAATCATGTGTTAAAGAAATTATTAAGAGGAATTTTTTCTATAATTGGACTAACAATAGGATATTTCATATCTGAAATGTTACTTACGATACCGCAGATTGCTAGTTTAACTGCTATTTCAACTGCTATTTCTAAGATCATATTTGTTATTATTATATCTTTTATTTTTGGACTTATATTGTATATTATTTCGCCTGTTATCTATAAGGGCATTTCTAATTTAATTGAATATATTGAAAAAAGTATGCAGAAGATGAGTATAACAGAGATAATCTATGGAACTGTAGGAGCTATTATAGCTTTAATTCTTATGACATTTATTGCAAAACCAATAAATGACATAACATCAATAGGACCAATTATATTGATTTTAGTAAATATATTAGCAGCTGTAATAGGTGCAGAGATAATGATCAAGAAGAAGGAAGATATCACAGCTCTTCTTGTTAATATTAAGAAACCTGCATTAAAAGAAAAAAAAGGTAAGGAATCAGTTAAAGAAGCTGTTATAGGAATTCCAAAAATATTAGATACATCGGTTATAATTGATGGAAGAATATTTGATATATGTGAAACAGGATTCGTTGAGGGACCATTAGTTATACCTAATTTTGTATTAGATGAATTAAGACATATCTCAGATTCATCAGATTCTTTAAAAAGAAATAGAGGTAGAAGAGGACTAGATATATTAAATAAAATACAAAAAGAATTGTCAATAGAAACTCAAATCGTAGATGACGACTTTCCTAAAATTGCAGAAGTTGATGCGAAACTGTTGAAACTTGCACAAAAAATACAGGGAAAAGTTATAACTAATGATTATAATTTAAACAAGGTAGCAGAGTTTCAAGGAGTACCAGTATTAAATATAAATGAATTATCAAATGCAATAAAGCCTGTTGTTTTACCAGGAGAAGAAATGAGAATTGATATAGTAAAAGATGGTAAGGAATCGAGTCAAGGAGTTGCATATTTAGAAGATGGAACTATGATAGTTGTAGAGGATGGAAGAAAATACATAGGACAAACAACAGATGTGATAGTTACATCGGTTCTTCAAACGGCAGCAGGAAGAATGATTTTTGCAAAACCAAAAGTTAATTAAGAATTAAGGAGATTTTCTATATGGTTAGTGCAATAATATTATCTGGAGGAAGAGGAAAGAGAATGGGCTCTGTTCAAAGCAAGCAATATATTGATTTGAATGGCAAGCCCATTCTCTATTACACACTTAACCAGTTTATAAATAATAAGTTAATAGATAAAATTATTTTAGTAGTCCCAGAAGATGAAAAGGAATACTGCAAGAAAGAAGTCCTTGATAAATATGATTTGACAGTTGATAATTTAGTATCTGGCGGAAATCAAAGACAAGGGTCTGTATATAATGCTTTAGTTGAATTAAAAGAAACTGAGATAGTATTAATTCATGATGGGGCAAGGCCATTTGTATCACAACGAATAATAAATGATGCTATTAGATATGCTAGAATTTATAAAGCTACAGCACCAGGAATAATGCCTAAAGATACTATAAAAGTTAAAAATAAGGATAATTTCTCAGTAAATACATTGACAAGAAGCAACCTTGTCGCGATTCAGACACCTCAAGCTTTTGATTTTGATATGATATATGAATGTCATAGAAAAGTCAAAGAAAGAAATATAGTGGTTACAGATGATACTATGGTAGTTGAGCTTTTTGGAAATAAGGTCTATATTTATGAGGGAGACTACACGAATATCAAAATAACAACACCAGAAGATCTAATTTTGGCAGAATATATGGTTAAGAAATAGTACAATCATAATAGATTGACAGGTAAAATTCAAAAAGTTATAATAAATTAAAATAAAATGAAACTTTTAGAGCGATGATGAAGAATAGTAGGAGTCGATTATTAAGAGAAAAAGTCCACAGGCTGTAAGACTTTTAAAGAGATTTTGAACCAGCTTCTGAGTATAGGCAAAAACTATCGGTTTAACACCGTTATCATTATTAGAGAGCAAATTTAGGTGGTACCGCGATAAAAAGTTCGCCCTAATGAATATATTAGGGGGACTTTTTTTATTTTTCTGTAAAATTAAAATATCAACCGAGAAATAATTTTTCTTGGAATTTAAAGGAACATATCTATATATGGTCTAAATAATATTATAGGAGGAAAACTAAAATGAAAATGTCTAATATGTTAATATCAACATTAAAAGAAGTACCAACAGAAGCAGAAATTGATAGCCATAAGCTTATGTTAAGATCTGGAATGATAAGAAAAATGGCAGCAGGAGTATACAATTATATGCCTCTTGGATTAAGAGTTTTGAAAAAGGTAGAAGATATAGTAAGAGAAGAAATGAATGCATCTGGTGCACAAGAATTTTTAGCTTCTGCTATTATTCCAGCAGAATTGTGGAAAGAATCAGGTCGATGGGATGCATATGGAGCAGAAATGTTTAGAGTGAAAGATAGAGGAGAAAGAGATTTTTGTTTAGGACCAACCCATGAAGAAGTATTCACTGATATAGCAAGAAATGAAATTAAATCATATAAACAATTACCACTTAACTTATATCAAATTCAGACTAAATATAGAGATGAGCGTAGACCAAGGTTTGGAGTAATGAGATCTAGAGAATTTGTTATGAAGGATGCCTATAGTTTTGATAGAAATCAAGACGGTTTAGATTTAGCATATAATAAAATGCACGATGCATATGTTAGAATATTTAATAGGTGTGGTTTAGATGCTAAATGTGTTGCAGCAGATTCAGGTGCTATTGGAGGTGCCAATTCAGCGGAGTTTATGGTTAAATCAGAAGTTGGAGAAGATGATGTAGTGTTCTGCAGTAAATGTGATTATGCGGCAAATATTGAAAAAGCATCTTCACCTGCTGAAAAAGAAGAAAAACAAGAGTTTAAAGAATTAAATAAAATTGCAACACCTAATTCAAAAACCATTAAAGAATTAGTAAACTTCTTTAATACTGATGAAAAAAAGTTTGCTAAGACTATTTTATTCAATGCAGATGGCAAAATAGTAGCGGTTATGGTTAGAGGTGATAGAGAAATAAATGAAGTCAAGATAAGAAATACGATTGGAGAAGTTACTAACCTAGAACTTGCCAGTAGTGAGGAAGTTAAAATGGCGACGACTGCAGTAGTTGGTTTTGCAGGACCAATAGGAATAAAGGTGGATAAGTTATTAGTTGATGAAGAAGTAGTTAACATGTATAACTTTATTGTTGGAGCAAATGAAACTGGATATCATATGGAAAATGTCAATTATGACAGAGATTTTAAAGGAATAATTGGTGATTTCAGGAATGTAAATAAAGGAGAAAAGTGTCCGGTCTGTGGTGAGGAAATTACTATTGCGAGAGGGACAGAGGTTGGTCATATATTTAAACTTGGAACTAAATATTCAGAATCTATGAAAGCTACTTTTATTGATGAGGATGGAAAAGAAAAACCATTTATAATGGGATGTTATGGTATTGGAGTTACAAGAACAATAGCATCTATAATTGAACAACATCATGATGAGTATGGAATAGTATGGCCACTATCCGTTGCACCATATCATGTTTCAATAATTCCTGTAAATGTTAAGGATGAAGAACAAACTAAAGCGGCCAATGAACTTTATGAAAAATTAAGTGATATAGGGCTAGAAGTTCTTTTAGATGATAGAAATGAAAGAGCAGGAATGAAATTTAAAGATTCCGAATTAATGGGAATACCAATGAGAGTGACTGTAGGTAAAAAAATTGTTGATGGAGAAGTCGAATTTAAACTTAGGGATAGAGAAATGGTAGTAGCCAAAACAAGAGATGTTTGTAATATAATAATAGATCAATTTAAAAAAAATAATATAAAGATAAAATAACTTTAGGAGGTAAATTAATGAGGATATATAATACTTTAACTAGACAGAAAGAAGAATTTATCCCTATTATCCCAGGTGAAGTTAAAATGTATGTTTGCGGACCAACTGTTTATAATTTCTTTCATATAGGTAACGGAAGAACGTTTATTGTCTTTGATACTATTAGAAAATATCTAGAATACAGAGGATATAAGGTTAAATTCATTCAAAATTTTACAGATATAGACGATAAGATGATTAACAAGGCTAATGATGAAGGAATTACAGTAAAAGAACTTGGAGATAAATATATTAAAGAATACTACCAGGATGCTGATGCACTTCAAATAGAAAGAGCAACTGTTAACCCTAGAGCAACAGAATACATTACAGATATAATAAAATTTGTTGAAGAACTAATTGAAATCAAATTTGCTTATGAAGTAGATGGAGATGTATATTATAGTACAAAGAAATTTGATAATTATGGGAAATTAGCAGGTCAAAAATTAGATGATTTACAAGCAGGTGCAAGAATATCTGTTGATGAAAGAAAGAAAGATCCGATGGATTTTGCAGTTTGGAAATCTAAAAAATCAGGTGAACCTTCATGGGAAAGCCCCTGGGGGCCAGGAAGACCTGGATGGCATATAGAGTGTTCATGTATGGCAAAAAAATTATTGGGTGATACAATTGATATTCACGCTGGTGGAATGGATTTAAAATTTCCACATCATGAAAATGAAATAGCTCAAAGTGAAGCAGTAACAGGTAAATCTTTTGCACATTATTGGATACACTCAGCATTTGTCAATGTAGATAATAAAAAAATGTCAAAATCATTAAATAATTTTTTTACAGCTAGAGAGATTCTGGAAGAATACGATGCAGATACAGTAAGATTTTTAATGCTATCAGGACATTATAGAATTCAAATAAATTTCACTAAAGAGCTCTTAGATTCAGCAAAATCATCAATAGAGAGATTATATAATTGTATAAATAATCTTGAAAATTTGAAAGAAGAAGTTAATAAAAAAACAATGAATAAGGAAGAACAATATTATTTGAAATCTTTAGATAAATATAAAGAAAGATTTATTGAAAAGATGGATGATGATTTTAATACAGCAGATGCAATTTCAGTATTATTTGATTTAAGTAAGGATATTAACAATAATATTAGTATAGATTCTTCTGCTGAATTATGTGAAAAAGCAGAAATTTTAATTAGAGAATTAGGAAAGCCACTTGGAATTCTTCAAAATTGTATGAAGAAAGATCTAGAAAATGAAATTCAAGAACTTATTAATAAAAGGCAACAAGCAAGAAAAGACAAAGATTTTACCTTATCAGATAAGATAAGAGATGAGCTGAAGAACAGAAATATAATTTTAGAAGATACACCACAAGGGGTTAGATGGAAGAAAAGTTAATTAATTAAAGAAAGGGTTGCAATGTTGCAACTCTTATTTAAAAGGAGAATTATAATGTTAGATGATTTAAGAACTAGAGAATTTTCAAAGAACGAAACAAGAATGTTAAATCCACTTCAATTGGCATTAATAGGAGATTGTATATTTGAAGCTTTTATCAGAACCTATATTTTGACACAAAATACAGCGCTATCAGCAAATAAAATACACGTTAAGGCGATTGGATATGTTAAAGCAAAAAGTCAATCAGGTATAATGCATGGAATTGAAGAATTTTTAAATGAGGAAGAAGAAGCTATTTACAAGAGAGGAAGGAATGCTAAATCACCAACCGTTCCAAAGAATGCAGAAGTAAGAGACTATAGAATGGCAACTGGATTTGAAGCATTAATAGGATATTTATATTTAATAGGAGATAAAGAAAGATTAGAAGTTATATTTAATAAAAGTATTGAGATTATAAAATAAATTTTAAAATCACAAAAAAAGGAGAATTTATAATGCAAGATAAGGTTAAAAATCTTAATTTAAAAAGTAAATTTATTAAAAATGAAAAGAATCAAGAAAAATCAGAAATAATAGACAAAAATTATAATAAAAATAAAAGTAAACATAAAAAAGAAGAGATTATAGAGGTTAGTAAAATCAAAGAAAATAGTGTAGTTGAAGAGAGAGAAGACATAGTTATTGGAAGAAATGCAGTAATTGAAACGCTAAAAGGAGATAGAACAATTGAGACATTGTACATATCTAATAGTAAGTTGGAAGGTTCAATAAATACAATTATTAGTTTAGCAAAAGAGAACAAAGTTTTAATTAAAGAAGTAGACAGAAGGAAACTTGACTCAATGTCTAACGGCGAAGTACATCAGGGAGTAATAGCTAAGGTGACTCCTTACAAGTATTCAGAAGTTTCAGATATATTAGCGTTAGCTGAGGAAAGAGGAGAGCCACCGTTCATAATCATATTAGATGAAGTAGAAGACCCACATAATTTAGGATCAATAGTGAGAACGGCAGAATTATTTGGAGCTCATGGGATTATAATTCCAAAGAGGAGAAGTGCATCTGTAAGCTCCACAGTATACAAATCTTCAGTAGGTGCGATAGAATACTTAAAAATAGCTAAAGTAACAAATATAAATGCAACAATAGAGGATTTAAAACAAAAAGGTGTTTGGATTTATGGCGCAGATATAAGAGCTGAGGAATATAGTTATCAAGTAGACTTTAGTGGAGCTTGTGCAGTTATAATCGGAAATGAAGGAAAAGGAATTTCTAAATTAACACTACAAAAATGCGATAAATTAATAAAAATACCGATGGTTGGAAAGATTAACTCTTTAAATGCATCAGTAGCGGGTGGTATAATTATGTATGAAGTTTTAAAAGGACGATTAAAATAGAAAGAGGTATATAGTGAAAACTATTTTTGTTGATGGATATAATGTGGTGAACAGTTGGCCAAATTTAAAAGAAAAAAAAGATTTTAGCTTTGAAGGTGCAAGACAAACATTGATAGATAAGCTACATAACTATGGAGTTTTTAAAGCTTGTAGGATAATATTAGTGTTTGATGCACATAAAGTTATAGGTAGCATTGAAAAAAAAGAAGAAGTAAATAAAAATATTTCTGTAGTTTTTACAAAGGATGGAGAAACTGCAGATAGCTATATCGAAAAAAAAATAAATTCATTAGGTAGAAAAAATGAAATAGTTGTCGTTACATCGGATAACTTAGAACAACAAACTATTTTTCAACGAGGTGCATTTAGAATGTCATCTTTGGAATTCTATGATGAGGTGCTTAAAGTAGAAAAATCTATAAAAATTACAACTGATAAAAATAAAAGTATACATAAAAATAGTATAAGTGATAATATAGATGACAATACAGCTAAAATATTAGAAGAAATTAGAAGAAGTGAGTGAATTCAGTTGACTAATTTATTTTCACTAGGGTATAATTATTTAAATGAGTGGTAGTTTAATGCAGAAGAGAGTTGAGAGTGAATAGTTGAGAGTATTTTTAGATTTCAAAGACAGATCAGATGAAGAACTTGTTGCGCAAGCTAAAAATGGAAATAATAGAGCTCAAGAATATCTAATTTCAAAATATGAGAATTTTGTAAAAGCAAAGGCCAAATCATATTTTTTGATTGGGGCCGATAAGGAAGATATTTATCAAGAAGGTATGATAGGATTATATAAGGCTATCAGAGATTTTAATCCGGAAAAATCAACATCATTTAAGTCTTTTGCAGAAATATGTGTAATTAGACAAATCATAACTGCAATAAAAACTGCTACTAGACAAAAACACATTCCATTAAATACATATATATCTTTAAACAAACCAATATATGAAGAGGAATCTGAGAGAACTCTTTTAGATGTGTTAGCAGGACTCAAAATTTCAGATCCACAAGAACTAATGATAAGTAAAGAACAAATGGATTATATTGAAGGAAAAATTTCGAAAGTCTTATCTGGTTTAGAATTGGAAGTGCTGACATCATACTTAGATGGTAAATCATATCAAGAAATTGCAACAGATTTAGAAAGACATTCAAAATCTATCGATAATGCACTGCAAAGGGTAAAAAGAAAATTAGAGAAGTGCTTAGACTTAAAGTGATAATTTATATTGACAAATAAAAAAAATGATAGTAAACTTTATAATTGGTATATTAAAGAGCATAAAGATTTTTGAATGCTCACATAGCTCAGTAGGTAGAGCGTCACCTTGGTAAGGTGGAGGTCGTCGGTTCAATCCCGATTGTGAGCTCCAAATAATAAAAATAAAAATACACTAGGCAAAGTTTATTAGAAGATAATAAGGGAGGAAAATTATAATGGCAAAAACAAAATATGAAAGAACTAAGCCACATGTTAATATTGGAACAATAGGTCACGTAGATCACGGTAAGACAACATTAACAGCAGCAATTACATCAGTATTAGCAACTAAGGGGTTTGCAGAAGCGTTTAACTATGCAGATATAGATAAGGCTCCGGAAGAAAAAGAAAGAGGAATTACAATTAATACTGCACATGTTGAATATTCAACAGAAAACAGACATTATGCTCACGTTGATTGTCCAGGGCATGCAGATTATATTAAAAATATGATCACAGGAGCAGCACAAATGGATGGAGCAATCTTAGTTGTATCAGCAGCA
>LIDZ01014033.1_pt2 | contig 23556 bp, 29 predicted proteins | sample 644651 | NCBI WGS metagenome assembly LIDZ01 (sample SAMN03856242, study PRJNA289617) | food metagenome | isolation source: wine grapes on drying loft during traditional withering process | host: Vitis vinifera cv. Corvina | place: Italy: Gargagnago di S. Ambrogio di Valpolicella | collected 2014-01 | reverse complement strand
GCTTTTCTTTATTTATGGCTGAATCCTTGTGGTATGGTTCCATTATACGGGTCCAAACAAGGGTTCGCAATCAAATTTTTAAGTGAGTAGACATGAGGGGTGAGTAAAGTTGGCAGGACATCTTGTTCAGTATGGTCGACGCACTCGGCGAAGCTATGCGAGAATTAACGAGGTACTCGAGGTCCCGAACCTGATCGAGATCCAACAAAAATCTTATGACTGGTTTTTGGAGGAAGGATTGCGGGAAATGTTTCAGGACATCTCGCCGATCCAGGATTTCACAGGTAATTTGGTACTAGAGTTCATTGACTACAGCCTGGGTGAACCGAAATATACGGTTGACGACGCTAAAGAGCGGGACGTAACGTATGCGGCTCCTCTGCGTGTGAAGGTGCGGCTCATCAATAAAGAGACCGGTGAGGTCAAAGAGCAGGAAGTGTTCATGGGAGATTTCCCTCTGATGACGGAAACCGGCACTTTTATTATCAATGGTGCAGAACGGGTTATTGTCAGCCAGTTGGTTCGCTCTCCAAGCGTCTATTTCAGCACAAAAGTGGATAAGAACGGCAAAAAAACCTACACCGCCACAGTAATTCCGAATCGCGGAGCATGGTTGGAACTTGAGACCGACGCTAAGGACATCATGTATGTTCGTATCGACCGGACTCGTAAGATCCCAGTTACCGTACTTCTGCGTGCTCTCGGTTTCGGTAGTGATGCTGAAATTCTGGAATTGCTTGGCAATGATGAATATATTCGCAATACGCTGGATAAAGACAACACGGACTCTACGGAGAAGGCGCTTATTGAGATTTACGAGCGTCTGAGACCAGGCGAACCGCCGACACTAGACAATGCTAAGAGTTTGCTAGTCGCGCGCTTCTTTGATCCAAAACGTTACGATCTGGCTAATGTAGGTCGTTACAAAATCAACAAAAAGCTTCATATTAAGAATCGTCTGTTTAATCAACGTCTTGCCCAACCATTGATTGATGACTCTACAGGAGAAATTCTGGCAGAATCTGGCCAAATGGTTGACCGTCGTTTGCTTGATGAGTTGATTCCTTATTTCGAAAAGAATGTGGCTTTTAAGAGTTACCGTGTTAACGCTGGCGTTTTGGATAGCGACGATATTCCGCTGCAAGCAATTGATGTATTCTCACCAATTGAAGAAGGTCGGATTATTAAGCTGATTGCCAATGGCAATATCGATAAGTCAGTGAAACATATTACCCAGGCTGATATTATATCCTCAATCAGCTACTTTATTAATTTGCTGCACGGTATTGGCAACACGGATGATATCGATCACTTGGGTAACCGTCGTCTGCGTTCTGTAGGTGAACTTTTGCAGAATCAGTTCCGTATTGGTTTATCCCGTATGGAGCGCGTTGTACGTGAGAGAATGTCTATTCAGGATGCCAATGCGATTACACCGCAGGCGCTGATCAACATCCGTCCCGTTATCGCATCCATTAAAGAGTTCTTCGGTAGCTCACAGTTGTCCCAGTTTATGGATCAGACGAACCCGCTGGCTGAATTGACGCATAAACGTCGTCTGTCTGCACTAGGACCCGGTGGTTTGACTCGGGAACGTGCTGGCTTTGAAGTTCGTGACGTTCATCACAGTCACTACGGTCGGATGTGTCCAATCGAAACGCCGGAAGGCCCGAATATCGGTTTGATCAACTCCTTGTCTACGTTTGCCCGCATTAATGAATACGGCTTTATTGAAGCGCCGTACCGTTGGGTAGATCCAAAGACAGGTAAAGTGACTGAACAGATTGATTACCTGACAGCGGATGAAGAAGATAACTATGTAGTAGCGCAAGCTAACGTGAAGCTGGAAGAAGACGGCTCCTTTAAGGAAGACATGGTTATCGTTCGTTACAACAAAGACTCAGATAACATTACAACGATGCCAAGTAATCGAGTCGATTACATGGACGTATCACCGAAGCAGGTTGTATCTGTTGCGACGGCGCTCATCCCGTTCCTTGAGAACGATGACTCCAACCGCGCACTGATGGGATCTAACATGCAGCGTCAAGCTGTTCCACTTCTTATTCCGAAAGCTCCACTAGTTGGAACAGGAATGGAACACAAGTCTGCTAAAGACTCTGGCGTATGTATTGTTTCCAAGTACGACGGAATTATCGAACGCTCGTCTGCCAATGAAATTTGGTTGCGTCGCGTCGAAACTGTCGAAGGCAAGGAAGTTAAGGGCGACATCGTTAAATATAAATTACACAAATTTATGCGTTCGAATCAAGGTACCTGTATTAATCAGCGCCCGATTGCAAAAAGAGGCGAAGTAGTTAAGAAAGGTGATATTCTTGCAGATGGTCCTTCCACGGAATTGGGCGAGTTGGCTCTTGGCCGCAATGTAGTTGTTGCGTTCATGACTTGGGAAGGCTACAACTATGAGGATGCTATCCTGCTTAGTGAAAAACTGGTTAAAGAGGATGTTTACACTTCGATTCATATCGAGGAGTACGAATCCGAGGCTCGTGATACGAAGCTGGGACCTGAAGAGATTACACGTGATATTCCAAACGTAGGTGAAGAGGCATTGCGCAATCTTGATGAGCGCGGTATCATCCGCATCGGTGCGGAAATTAGTGCTGGCGATATTCTCGTTGGTAAAGTTACTCCAAAGGGCGTAACTGAACTGACAGCTGAAGAGCGCTTGCTGCACGCAATCTTTGGAGAAAAAGCTCGTGAAGTTCGCGATACCTCTTTACGCGTACCTCATGGTAGTGATGGAATTATCGTTGACGTTAAAGTATTTACACGCGAGAACGGTGATGAACTGCCACCGGGTGTGAATCAACTGGTTCGTGTCTACATCGCTCAGAAGCGTAAAATTTCTGAAGGTGACAAAATGGCCGGACGTCACGGTAATAAGGGCGTAGTTGCCCGCATCCTCCCTGAAGAAGATATGCCGTTCCTTCCTGATGGTACACCAGTCCAGGTTGTTCTCAACCCGCTGGGCGTTCCTTCACGTATGAACATCGGACAGGTGCTTGAGGTTCATATCGGCATGGCCGCTATGCGTCTCGGTATTCATGTAGCAACGCCAGTATTTGACGGAGCGCGTGAGTATGATGTATTTGATACGATGGAAGAAGCAGGCATGCAGCGTAATGGTAAGACCATATTGTACGATGGCCGGACAGGTGAACGCTTCGAACGTGAAGTTACTGTTGGTGTCATGCACATGATCAAACTGGCGCACATGGTTGACGATAAGATTCATGCTCGTTCTACAGGACCTTACTCACTCGTTACGCAGCAGCCACTTGGCGGTAAAGCTCAGTTTGGTGGACAGCGCTTCGGGGAAATGGAAGTGTGGGCTCTTGAAGCTTACGGTGCTGCATATACATTGCAAGAGATTTTGACTGTTAAATCCGATGATGTGGTTGGTCGCGTGAAGACGTACGAATCCATTGTCAAAGGTGAAAATGTACCAGAACCGGGTGTACCGGAATCGTTCAAGGTACTGATCAAGGAACTGCAGTCACTCGGTATGGATGTTAAGATCCTTGCGGGAGACGAGCAGGAGATTGAGATGAAAGAATTGGACGATGAGGATGAGACGTCAGGCGACAAACTAAGCCTCAATCTTGAAGGCTCAGAAGTCGGAGTGGAATAAACACCCAAGAACACATTAATATCATTTAAAAAGGACCGTGCCCTCTTTTGATCTCACGATTGAAAGAGGGCAAATGCGGTACTAAATATGGATTAGGTTAAGGAGGGTTGCTCCTTGTTGGACGTTAACAATTTTGAATTTATGAAAATCGGACTTGCTTCTCCGGAAAAAATTCGTTCTTGGTCCCGCGGAGAAGTTAAGAAGCCGGAAACCATTAACTATCGTACTTTGAAACCGGAAAAAGAAGGTCTTTTTTGCGAGCGTATCTTCGGACCGCAAAAAGACTGGGAATGTCATTGCGGTAAATACAAACGCGTCCGTTATAAGGGCGTTGTCTGTGATCGTTGCGGCGTTGAAGTTACACGCGCTAAGGTTCGTCGTGAACGTATGGGTCACATTGAGCTGGCAGCTCCGGTATCGCATATCTGGTATTTCAAGGGTATTCCAAGCCGTATGGGTCTAGCGCTGGATATGTCTCCAAGATCTTTGGAAGAGATCATTTACTTCGCATCTTACGTTGTAACTGATCCGGGCGAAACACCGCTTGAAAAGAAACAATTGCTGTCCGAAAAAGAATACCGCAGCTACCGTGAAAAGTATGGCTACGGATTCCAGGCTGGCATGGGTGCTGAAGCAGTCAAAAAGTTACTTCAGGATATCGACATTGATAAAGAGTTGGAATTCCTCAAGGAAGAACTGCGTACAGCCCAAGGCCAACGCCGTAACCGGGCGATCAAACGCTTGGAAGTCATTGAAGCATTCCGCAACTCCGGTAACAAGCCTGATTGGATGATCATGGATGTTCTCCCTGTTATTCCTCCTGAGCTTCGTCCAATGGTTCAGTTGGATGGTGGACGTTTTGCGACGTCTGACTTGAATGACCTTTATCGCCGTGTTATCAACCGCAACAACCGTCTGAAAAGACTGCTTGATCTTGGCGCACCTGATATTATTGTGCAGAACGAAAAACGGATGCTGCAGGAAGCTGTCGATGCATTGATCGATAACGGCCGTCGCGGTCGTCCGGTAACGGGTCCTGGTAATCGTCCATTAAAATCGCTCAGCCATATGCTGAAAGGTAAACAAGGACGTTTCCGCCAGAACTTGCTCGGTAAACGGGTCGATTACTCCGGACGTTCCGTTATCGTCGTAGGCCCGTACCTTAAAATGTACCAATGCGGATTGCCGAAGAAAATGGCTCTGGAATTGTTCAAGCCGTTTGTCATGAAGGAATTGGTCAATAAAGGGCTTGCCCACAACATAAAGAGCGCGAAACGTAAAGTAGAGCGCGTAAGTCCTGAAGTTTGGGATGTACTTGAAGAGGTTATTAGAGAGCACCCAGTTCTGTTGAACCGCGCTCCTACACTTCACCGTCTCGGTATTCAAGCATTTGAACCGATCTTGGTGGAAGGCCACGCTATCCGTCTTCACCCACTCGTATGTACGGCTTATAATGCCGACTTTGATGGTGACCAAATGGCGGTACACGTACCTCTATCAGCAGAAGCGCAAGCAGAAGCTCGTATTCTCATGCTGGCATCTGGTAACATCTTGAACCCTAAAGATGGTAAACCGGTTGTTACCCCTTCACAGGATATGGTTCTAGGTACTTTCTATCTGACCATGGACAACAATGAAGAAAAGGGAACAGGAATGATTCTGCGTACCGTGAATGAAGCTGTTTCAGCTTACCAACGCGGAACTGCAGGTCTGCATGCTCGTGTGGCTATTCCAGTTAAAGCGCTTGGCAAAACCTGCTTTACAGAAGCACAACAGGGAGCCTTGTTGATTACTACAGTCGGTAAGATTATCTTTAACGAAATCTATCCGAGTAGTTTCCCGTACATCAATGAAGCGACCAAAACAAACCTGTTGCAGGGCACACCGGAGAAATACTTTATCTATGAAAAAGGTGCGGATATCCGTGCACTGATCATGGCTGCTCCAGAAGCAAGTGCTGTAGGTAAGGAATATTTGGGTCTGATTATCGCCCGTTGTTTCGAAACCTATCATACAACCAAAACATCCGTAATTTTGGATAAAATTAAACAACTCGGTTTTACCTATTCCACACGTTCCGGTGTAACAGTTGCTGTATCGGACGTAATCGTGCCTGAGGAAAAGGCAGGGATTTTGAAAGAGTCAGAAGATAAGGTCGATGTGGTTGCTAACCAATACCGTCGTGGACTGATCACTAATGAAGAACGGTACGACCGTGTCATTGAGATTTGGTCGAAGACTAAAGATGATCTTACTAATGTCCTTTTGAAATCGATGGACCGATTCAATTCCATCATGCTCATGGTAGATTCCAAAGCGCGTGGTAATAAATCGCAGATCACTCAGTTAGGTGGCATGCGCGGTTTGATGGCAACACCATCCGGCCGAATTTTCGAACTGCCGATTAAGGCGAATTTCCGTGAAGGACTAACTGTCCTTGAATACTTTATCTCCACTCACGGAGCGCGTAAAGGTCTTGCCGATACAGCGTTGCGTACAGCTGACTCAGGTTACTTGACACGTCGTCTAGTCGATGTGGCACAGGATGTAATCGTCCGCGAAGAGGATTGTGGAACAGATAAAGGATTCATGGTTAGCCGTATTCAGGACGGTAAAGAGGTTATCGAGGATCTGTACGACCGGATTGAAGGTCGCTATTGCTTCGAGACTGTTCGCCATCCAGAGACTGGTGAAATCCTTGTTCATCGCAACGACTTGATTGATTCTGACAAGGCGGAAGCGATTGTTGAATCTGGAATAACTAAATTGCAGATCCGTTCAGTATTGAGCTGCCGTGCCCGTCACGGTGTCTGCAAGAAGTGCTACGGACGCAATTTGGCTACTGGTAAATATGTTGAGATCGGTGAAGCTGTTGGTATCATAGCTGCCCAATCCATCGGAGAACCAGGAACCCAGCTTACCATGCGTACGTTCCATACCGGGGGCGTTGCGGGTGATGATATCACCCAAGGTTTGCCGCGTATTCAAGAGCTGTTTGAAGCCCGTAACCCAAAAGGTCAGGCAACAATCAGTGAAATTGATGGTGTAATCAAGGAAATTCGTGAAACTAAGGACCGTCGAGAAATTGAGGTACAAGGTGAAGCTGAATCCAAGACTTACTCCATCACTTACGGATCACGGTTGCGTGTTACTGAAGGTCAAGAGATCGAAGCCGGCGATGAGCTGACTGATGGTTCAATTGATCCTAAAGAAATGCTGCGTATTAAAGGGATCCGCGGGGTACAGAACTACATTCTGCAAGAAGTGCAGCGTGTATATCGTAACCAAGGCGTTGAAATCAATGATAAGCACATTGAAGTAATGATTAAGCAAATGTTGCGCAAGATTCGCATCATTGACGCTGGTGACACAAGTCTCCTGCCAGGTGCATTTGCGGACATTCATGAATATGAAGCAGCTAACAAGGAAGCTATCCTTTCCGGTAAAGAGCCTGCAGTTGCCAAACCGGTACTGCTTGGTATTACCAAAGCTTCTCTTGAGACAGATTCATTCCTGTCTGCTGCATCATTCCAAGAAACTACGCGTGTTTTGACTGATGCTGCTATTAAAGGTAAAGTCGATAAGTTGCTTGGTCTGAAAGAAAATGTTATTATCGGTAAGTTGATTCCTGCAGGAACAGGTATGAATCGTTACCGTACTGTTAAGCTAAGTGATCCGAATGCTGAAAGCAAAAGAGAGTCTTTAGAGACTGTCCCTGCTGAGTAGTTTAATTATCACTGTCAAGTAGCTTATCGCGTCACAATTACTTAGTGATTGTGACGCGACTGCTTGCAGTGAATTATAATATTTTATTGCTTAAATTCTTGACATAATCCGATGATAATGCTAAAATATCTAAGGTGCGTGAGTAGCCATGCTATTCCTTGTTCATTGGAGGTATTAATAATGACTGATGATAGAGGACTACAGGATGCTCAGGTCAAGATCGGTACCAAGCAAACCGTCAAGGCGGTAGAGTTGGGCCATGCCGCAGAAGTCTATGTGGCGGAAGACGGAGATCAACGGCTTACTTCCAGGATTGTTATGCTTTGTAGCAAACATGGTGTCAAGGTCACATATGTAGATACGATGCTAAATTTGGGCAAGGCCTGCGGAATAGAAGTGGGCGCTGCGATGGCAGCCGTCTTAAAACAATAGCTAGAGAACTGTTTTTGTACCGGGGGTACACTTCGGAGACAAGAACTTTTCATTTGTCTTTTTATGAACCACCTGGGTCTGTGGACTTAATAACGGTGTTTGTAAATGGATTATTATATCAGGAAGGGGGTGGCACAACATGCCAACAATTAACCAATTGGTTCGTAAAGGCCGTCAAGCCAAAATCGAAAAATCTAAATCTCCCGCTCTTCAAAAAGGGTTCAACGCCCTTAAGCGTGAGGCTACAAATTTGAGCGCTCCGCAGAAACGCGGCGTGTGCACTCGTGTAGGCACAATGACTCCACGTAAACCAAACTCAGCACTTCGTAAATATGCTCGTGTTCGTTTGACTAACCGTCTGGAAGTTACAGCTTACATCCCGGGTATCGGACACAATCTTCAAGAGCACAGTGTAGTATTGATTCGCGGAGGTAAAGTAAAGGACCTTGCAGGGGTTCGTTACCATATCGTTCGTGGAGCACTTGATACTGCAGGCGTAGCTAACCGTATGCAATCTCGTTCTAAATACGGTGCGAAACGTCCTAAAGTGAAGAAGTAAGATACCGTATTCGAATAATAACAATATAAGAAAGGGGGATATCCATGCCACGCAAAGGTCCAGTTACTAAGAGAGACGTTTTGCCAGATCCATTGTATAATAGCAAGTTGGTTACTCGTTTAATCAACCGCATTATGCTGGGTGGTAAAAGAGGTGTCGCTCAAAGCATTTTGTACAATTCATTCAAGCTTATTGCAGAACGTACAGGTAAAGAACCGATGGAAGTTTTCGAAGCTGCCATCAAGAATATCATGCCAGTCTTGGAAGTTAAAGCTCGCCGTGTCGGCGGTGCCAACTACCAGGTACCTATTGAAGTTAAACCTGAAAGACGTACAGCTTTAGGATTACGTTGGCTTGTAAACTACTCACGCAACCGCGGTGAGAAGACTATGGAAGAGCGTTTGGCGGCTGAGATCATCGACGCTTCCAACAACACAGGCGCTTCTGTCAAGAAACGCGAAGATACACACAAAATGGCTGAAGCAAACAAAGCGTTCGCTCACTACCGTTGGTAGGATTTTAAATAACTTATATTTTGAAGGGAGATCCATTTCATGGCTAGAGAGTTCTCCTTATTTAATACACGTAATATCGGGATCATGGCACATATTGACGCTGGTAAAACTACAACCACGGAGCGGATTCTTTTCTATTCAGGCCGTACGCACAAAATCGGTGAAGTTCACGAGGGTGCTGCTACAATGGACTGGATGGAGCAAGAACAGGAGCGCGGAATTACCATTACTTCCGCTGCTACAACTGCTGCTTGGAAGGGTCACCGCATCAATATTATTGATACCCCGGGCCACGTTGACTTTACTGTTGAAGTTGAACGTTCCCTTCGTGTATTGGATGGAGCAGTAGGCGTTTTCAGTGCAAAAGAGGGCGTTGAACCTCAATCCGAAACTGTTTGGAGACAAGCTGACCGTTATAGTGTACCGCGGATCGCTTATGTCAACAAAATGGATATCATCGGTGCTGATTTTCTTAATGTAATTCAAGCTATGCGTGAGCGTTTAATGGCGAATGCTGTTGCTATTCAACTACCAATGGGCGCAGAGAATGACTTCATTGGTATTATTGACCTAGTTGAGCAAAATGCTCATATTTTCAAAGATGAAATGGGTCAGAATATTGAAGTGACAGAAATTCCTGCTGAATATTTGGCACAAGTTGAAGAACTGCGTCTCGAGTTGATCGAGAAGGTTGCGGAACTTGATGAAGATCTCACTATGAAGTATCTGGAAGGTGAAGAAATTACAGTTGCGGAAATCAAAGCAGCATTGCGCAAAGGCGTATGTGAAGTTAAGATTTTCCCTGTAATTGTTGGATCTTCCTATCGTAATAAAGGGGTTCAGCTTATGCTGGATGCTGTTGTGGATTACTTGCCTTCACCTCTTGATGTACCAGCTATTATTGGTCATCTTGATGATGGAACAGAAGGAGTTCGTCATTCTTCTGATGAGGAACCATTCGCTGCTTTGGCATTTAAGATCATGACTGACCCTTATGTCGGTAAACTTACGTTCTTCCGTGTATACTCGGGTGTTCTGGAGTCTGGATCATACGTTGTAAATGCGACTAAGAACAAACGTGAACGTATTGGACGTATTCTGCAAATGCATGCGAACAGCCGCCAAGAGATATCTGTTGTATACTCTGGTGACATCGCAGCAGCTGTAGGATTGAAAGATACGAGCACTGGCGATACTTTGTGTGATGAGAAGAATCCAATTATATTGGAATCAATGAACTTCCCTGATCCGGTTATCGAAATCGCAGTAGAACCTAAAACCAAAGCTGACCAAGATAAATTGGGCGTTGCTCTCGGTAAGTTGACCGAAGAAGATCCAACTCTTCGTGCTCATACTGATGAAGAAACAGGCCAAACTATTCTGGCAGGTATGGGCGAGCTTCACTTGGATATTATCATTGATCGTATGCGCCGTGAATTCCACGTTGAAACTAACGTTGGTAAACCGCAGGTTGCATATCGTGAAACTTTCAAACAAGCTGCTCGTGTCGAAGGTAAATTCGTTCGTCAATCAGGCGGACGTGGTCAGTATGGTCACGTATGGGTGGAGTTTGAACCCCTTGAGGCTGGTACAGGCAACCAATTCGAAAGTAAAGTAGTCGGCGGTTCTGTTCCTAGAGAATATGTCGCTCCTGCACTCGCGGGTATTGAAGAGGCTATGAAAAATGGTGTCATCGCAGGCTTCCCGCTTGTTGATGTTAAAGCCACTGTAGTAGATGGTTCTTATCATGATGTTGACTCCAATGAAATGGCATTTAAAGTTGCCGGATCTTTGGCGCTCAAGGCTGCTAAAGACAAGTGTAAACCTGTCCTTCTTGAGCCAATCATGAAAGTAGAAGTAACTGTTCCTGAGGAATATATGGGTGATGTAATGGGGATGCTTAGTTCCCGTCGCGGCAAGATTGAAGGAATGGATTCTCGTGGTGGAGCTCAAATTATTCGGTCTAAGGTACCTCTTTCCGAAATGTTTGGTTATTCTACAACTCTTCGTTCCGGTACTCAAGGTCGCGGTGTATTCTCAATGGAGCTTTCTCATTATGAAGAAGTTCCTAAATCCATTGCAGAAGAAATCTCTGCCAAGAATAAAGGCGGAGAATAATCATTGTTTTAACTCGTCGTCCGGGTATAACCGGTCAGTCATCTAAGATAGACATACAACGGACGGCTCAAAATATTAGGAACCCCACATTAAGGAGGAACTGTTCAAATGGCAAAGGCAAAGTTTGAACGTAACAAACCGCACGTTAATATCGGTACTATTGGTCACGTCGATCATGGTAAAACGACTCTGACTGCTGCAATCACTACTGTATTGTCCAAAAAATACGGTGGCGCAGCTGTAGCATTCGACCAAATCGATAAAGCTCCTGAAGAACGCGAACGTGGTATCACTATCTCCACAGCTCACGTTGAGTACGAAACTCCTAACCGTCACTATGCACACGTAGACTGCCCTGGACATGCCGACTATGTTAAGAACATGATCACTGGCGCAGCACAAATGGATGGAGCAATTCTGGTTGTATCCGCAGCTGATGGCCCTATGCCACAAACTCGCGAACACATCCTGTTGTCCCGCCAAGTAGGCGTTCCTTACATCGTTGTATTCTTGAACAAATGCGACACTGTAGAAGACGAAGAGCTTTTGGAATTGGTTGAAATGGAAGTTCGCGATTTGCTTAACGAATATGATTTCCCAGGTGACGATACTCCAATCATCCGTGGATCTGCTCGTGAAGCTCTTGCAAATCCTGATGGCGAATATGCACAAAACATCATTGATATGTTCGAAACCATTGATGTATATATTCCGCTTCCAGAACGCGATACTGAAAAACCTTTCTTGATGCCTGTTGAGGATGTATTCTCCATCACTGGCCGCGGTACTGTGGCAACTGGTCGCGTTGAACGCGGTAAAGTTAAAATTGGTGAAGAAATCGAAATCGTTGGTATTCATGAAGAAAGCAGAAAATCAGTTGTTACGGGCGTTGAAATGTTCCGTAAATTGCTTGATTCTGCTCAAGCTGGCGATAACATCGGAGCATTGCTTCGTGGTGTTGACCGTACTATGGTTGAACGTGGCCAAGTATTGGCTAAACCAGGTTCCGTTAAACCACACACAGAATTCACTGCTCAAATCTACGTTCTGACTAAAGAAGAAGGCGGACGTCACAAACCATTTTTCACTGGTTACCGTCCACAGTTCTACTTCCGTACAACTGACGTAACTGGCATCATCAACCTGCCAGAAGGTACTGAAATGGTTATGCCTGGTGATAACATCACTGTAACTGTTTCCCTGATCTCCCCAATCGCAATTGAAGAAGGCACTCGCTTCTCCATTCGTGAAGGCGGACGTACAGTTGGAGCCGGTACTGTAGCATCTATCCAAAAATAATTTTGGTTCTATCCTTAATGGATAGATACTGAAACAATAAGGCAGGAGTACTTCTTATGAAGTGCTCCTGTTTTTTGTTGTGTAGACACGAATATTACCTATATTTCGACATTAAATGATAATATACAATGTTTTTATCATATAATTTCTACAATTTTCTACAAATTAATCACTATTTATATATACTATGATTAATATCATAGAGTAGAATATTGTTATAAAGATATTGTAAATAATTAGGAATATAGGAGAGTGGCGAAAATGGGGAAATGTCCTTTTTCTTTTATGCACGGTTTAACCTCTCGAAATGATAATGTGGAATCTCCTGCCGCTCAGCTCATGCAAGCTGATTATATGAAATCCACAGAAGATTCTTTTCATTCCCTAGACGGTCATGATGAACTCAACGAACAGATGCGTATGATAGATTTGACAGAAGAGGATTTGATATTGCTACGCAGAACGAAGCCCATTGTAGAACGGAATATCGATTATATAACAGATCAATTTTATAATTCGGTATTGGGTGTAGATAAATTGGAGGCAATTATCCTCGAACACAGCACTATCGATCGATTGAAAAAAACGCTACATGAACATATCATTGAAATTTTTGACGGCAATGTTGATGATGCATATATCGCAAAGCGTCTTTTGATAGCAAATATTCATAAAAGAGTTGGGCTTGAACCTAAATGGTATTTATCTGCTTTTCAGAATCTGCAAAATGTGTTTATCCGCGTTATTTATAATGAGACTACTAACGACGATGATCGTCTCTTAATAGTTCAGACTGTAACTAAGTTGCTTAATTTGGAACAGCAGCTTGTTTTGGAAGCTTATGAGAAGGAGAATATTAAGGAGAAGGAAGAGCAATATCAATCGGTCAAAAATGAATTAAAACAGAAAATAGCGGAATTCAGTGGTGAACTGATAGATCTAAGCATCGATACTAATGCCGCTGTGGAGCAGCTGGTGGCAAGCAGTAACGAAGTGAATAATACATTTCAACGCACGGCTTCCTCTGCACTAGAGTCTCAGGAGATGGCCAAGAACGGACGGGAACATCTCGACAATCTAACAGGGCAAATTAATCGAATATATGAGAGCACCAATGAAATGGAACTTTCAGTAAACGAGCTAAGCAGCTCGTCTAAGCAAATCCAAAAAATTGTTGCTGCTGTAAAGGATATTGCTGATCAGACTAAGATCCTTTCATTAAATGCTACAATTGAGGCAGCAAGAGCAGGAGAACATGGGAGAGGCTTCAGTGTGGTGGCACAGGAGGTCAGTCGTCTCGCGGAAGATACTAAAAGTACAGTAGTCAGTATTGGAGAATTAACCCGAAAATCAGGTGAACTTACAGGCCAGGTTGTAGATGAGATCCGTAAAGTTCAAGAATTAACAAGGAGTGGGAAGCTTCAATCAGTTGAGACTAGCAGACTGTTCACTGATATTGTGGATTCCATGCAAAGTAGTACACAGGAGATAGTTACTGTAGAGGAAGAGATTAAGACTTTAATCCAAACTATTGAAGGAATAGGATCAACAACAGCTCAAACAGCAGCTTCGGCCGGTTTTTTCAAATCAGCTACAGACAGTCTTTAAGGCTATATTATTGGAAGAAGAGGCACATGAAATAAATCATGTGCTCTTTTTTATTTTCACTTGCAATTCCGCTGTATATTATATATAATAATAAATGTTGTTCTGAGACGTTGCGATGATGTGAGAGGTTACTGACACACCCGGCCCCTTTGCCATGGGGACGAGGTCAGAAAATTTTCACGGAGTATGTCCGATACCAAATTGGGCGATAGAAGGAGGGACTAAAATGGCAAAGCAAAAAATTCGTATTCGCTTGAAAGCATACGACCACAGAATTCTTGATCAATCCGCAGAGAAAATCGTTGAAACAGCAAAACGTTCGGGTGCAAGTGTATCCGGGCCGATCCCGCTGCCAACTGAAAAACAAATCATTACTATTCTCCGTGCGGTACACAAGTACAAGGATTCCCGTGAGCAGTTTGAACAACGGACTCACAAACGTCTAATCGACATAGTGAATCCAACACCACAAACTGTGGATGCCTTGATGCGCTTGGACCTGCCGTCCGGTGTAGATATTGAAATCAAATTGTAATTTTATCATTAAGTAATTTAGGAAAAGAAAAGAGGTGTCAACATTGAAGGGTATCTTAGGAAAAAAACTCGGTATGACTCAAGTCTTTACTCCAGAAGGTAACGTAATCGCGGTTACGGTTATCGAAGCTGGCCCTTGTGTCGTTCTGCAAAAGAAAGACCTGAATATCGACGGATATGAAGCAGTGCAGTTGGGCTTTTCCGATAAGAAGGAAAGTCGCTCCAACAAGCCTGAACAAGGTCACGCCAAAAAGGCAAATGCAACACCTAAGCGCTACGTTCGAGAAATTCGCGGTATTGACCTCGCATCATTCGAGGTTGGACAAGAGTTGAAGGCTGATGTCTTCGCTGCAGGCGAATTTGTTGACGTGACTGGTACATCAAAGGGTAAAGGTTTCCAAGGCGTTATCAAACGTTGGGGACAAAGCCGCGGACCAATGGCACACGGATCGCGTTACCACAGAAGACCGGGTTCCATGGGTTCTATCCAAGCTAACCGTGTTCCTAAAGGCAAACGCCTTCCAGGACATATGGGCCATCACGCTGTGACGGTTCAAAAGCTTGAAATTATCAGAGTAGACGTAGAACGTAACGTGTTGCTGATTAAAGGCGCTATTCCAGGTCCTAAAAACAGCTACGTGAAAGTTAAACAAACCGTTAAGAAATAATTCCTGAAGAAAGGAGGAACATGAAATGCCAAAAGTAACACTTTTTAATATCAGTGGCAACGAAGTGGGTGAAGTTGAGCTGAGCGACTCTGTATTCGGTATTGAACCGAATGAGCACGTTCTGCACGAAGCTGCACTTATGCAGAGAGCTTCCCTTCGTCGTGGTACACACAAAGTTAAAGGACGTTCTGAAGTGCGTGGCGGCGGACGTAAACCTTGGAAACAAAAAGGTACAGGTCGTGCTCGTCAAGGCTCCATTCGTTCTCCACAATGGAAAGGCGGCGGCGTTGTCTTCGGACCAACACCACGCAGCTATTCTTGGAAATTGCCTAAGAAGGTTCGTCGTTTGGCCATCAAATCCGCGTTGTCATCGAAAGTACTCGATAATGACATTATCGTATTGGATAGCTTGACAATGAACGCTCCGAAAACGAAAGAATTCGCGGCAATCTTGAACAACCTGAAAGTTGATCGCAAAGCGTTGATCGTTTCTACAAGCTATGACGATAACGTTGCACTATCTGCTCGAAACATCCCTGGGGTGAAGTTCGTAGTAGCTGACGGCATTAATGTTCTTGACGTACTGACGTACGACAAACTGATTATCACTAAAGAAGCAGTTCTGAAGGTAGAGGAGGTGTTCGCGTAATGAAAGATCCTCGTGATATTATTAAACGCCCGGTGATTACGGAACGCACATCCGAATACATGAGCGAATTGAAATACGCTTTTGAAGTCGATATCCGTGCTAATAAAACCGAAATCAAAAAAGCTGTCGAGGCTATTTTTAAAGTTAAAGTAATCAATGTGAACACAATGCGCGTACCTGGCAAATTGAAACGTTATGGTAAATATTCTGGTTATACTCCAGAGTGGAAAAAAGCCATCGTTAAACTTAGCCCGGACAGCAAACCGCTCGAATTCTTTGAAGCGGTAGAATAATACTCTTAAAGTAAGGAGGAAACTATAGTGCCAATTAAAAAGTACAAACCGACCTCTCCGGCAAGACGCAACATGTCTGTGTCTACGTTTGAAGAAATCACAACAAACCAGCCTGAGAAATCGTTGCTGTCGCCGCTATTTAAACATGCGGGACGTAACAACCAAGGTAAAATTACGGTTCGTCACCACGGCGGCGGACACAAGCGTAAATACCGGATTATCGATTTCAAACGGACTAAAGACGGCATACCAGGTAGCGTTGCTACGATTGAGTATGACCCGAACCGTACATCTAATATTGCTTTGATCCACTATGCTGATGGAGAAAAACGATATATTATCGCTCCTAAGGGCCTTAAAGTTGGGGATAAGATTGAGTCCGGCCCTGCTGCGGACATCAAAATTGGTAACAGCCTTCCGCTGATCAATATCCCGGTAGGTACAGTTATCCACAACATCGAGTTGAAACCAGGCAAAGGCGGACAACTTGTACGCGCTGCTGGTACAGAAGCTCAATTGCTTGGTAAAGAAGATAAATATGTTTCCGTACGCTTGACATCTGGTGAAGTTCGTAGAATTCTTAGCGTTTGCCGTGCAACTATCGGTTCCGTAGGGAATGAAGATCACGAATTGATCAAGATCGGTAAAGCTGGACGTAGTCGCTGGCTTGGACGTCGTCCTGAAGTACGCGGCGTAGTTATGAACCCGAACGATCACCCACATGGTGGTGGTGAAGGCCGTGCTCCAATCGGACGCAAATCGCCTATGTCTCCTTGGGGCAAACCAACCCTTGGTTACAAAACGCGTAAGAAAAACAAAGCTTCTGATAAATATATCGTTCGTCGCCGCACGAAATAAGACGCTTCTGGCAAGTTAGCTTAGCGCGAAGCGTCGATTCGCGGTTTAAAGAACTGAATGAAGGGAGGATTCACACATGGGTCGCAGTTTAAAAAAGGGGCCGTTTATTGATGGCTACCTGCTGAAAAAAGTTGAGGATTTGAACGAGACAGAAAAGAAAGTTGTAGTAAAGACTTGGTCCCGTCGCTCAACCATTTTCCCTCAGTTTATCGGACATACGTTTGGTGTATATGACGGACGCAAACACGTGCCTGTATACGTAACAGAAGATATGGTAGGTCACAAGTTGGGCGAGTTCGCGCCAACACGTACTTACAAAGGCCACGCGGGTGACGATAAGAAAACAAAAAGATAATTAAAAGGTCTTTGTTTGAGAGGAGGGAAAACAATGGAAGCAAAAGCACATGCAAGATCAGTGCGGATTTCCGCTCGTAAAGCGAAACTGGTTGTTGACTTGATTCGCGGAAAGCAAGTGGGGGAAGCAATTGCAATTCTTCGCCACACTCCGAAATCCGCTTCTCCAGTAGTTGAGAAGCTGCTTAACTCAGCGATTGCGAATGCTGAGCATAACTATTCTTTGGACGTGAACAGCTTGTTCGTTAGCGAAGTTTTCGTTAACCAAGGTCCAACGATGAAACGTTTCCGTCCGCGCGCCATGGGCCGCGCAAGTCGGATCAACAAACGCACCAGCCACATTACTTTGGTGGTATCTGAGAAATAAAGGAGGGATAACACGTGGGTCAAAAGGTAAATCCAGTCGGACTCCGAATCGGTATTATTCGCGATTGGGAATCTAAATGGTATGCAGGCAAAGATTTCGGGACTCTTTTAATGGAAGACGTTAAAATCCGGGAATACCTTAAAGGCAAATTGAAGGATTCCGCTGTTTCCCATATTGAAATTGAAAGAGCAGCAAGCCGCGTGAATGTTACAATTCACACAGCTAAGCCTGGTATGGTTATTGGTAAGGGCGGAGCAGAAGTAGAAGTACTTCGCAGCGCAGTTACTGCAATTGCCAAAGGCAAAAAAGTGCACATCAACATCAATGAAATCAAACACCCTGAACTAGATGCAATTCTTGTTGCTGAAAGCATCGCACAACAATTGGAACGTCGTGTATCGTTCCGTCGTGCCCTGAAACAAGCGATTCAAAGAACTATGCGCTCTGGTGCTAAAGGGATTAAAACTCAAGTAGGCGGTCGTCTTGGCGGCGCTGAGATAGCTCGTTCAGAAGGTTATAGCGAAGGAACAGTTCCACTTCATACGCTTCGTGCCGATATCGATTATGGTACAGCAGAAGCACATACAACTTATGGCCTTATCGGCGTAAAAGTATGGATCTACCGTGGAGAAGTTCTTCCCCCAGCTAAGAAACAAGCTGCTCAGGAAGGAGGCAACTAATCATGTTGGTACCAAAACGCGTTAAACACCGCAAGCAACAGCGCGGTCACATGAGGGGTATGGCAAAAGGCGGTACGGAACTAAACTTCGGCGAATTCGGCCTGCAAGCATTGGAACCGTCATGGATCACTAACCGTCAGATCGAAGCTGCCCGTATTGCAATGACACGTTATATCAAACGTGGAGGACAAGTTTGGATCAAGATATTCCCTGATAAGCCAGTTACTCAGAAGCCTCTTGAGGTTCGTATGGGTAGTGGTAAAGGTAATGTTGAGAAATGGGTTGCTGTAGTTAAACCGGGCAAGATTATGTTCGAACTCGGAGGCGTGTCGGAAGAAATCGCGCGTGAAGCGATGCGTCTTGCCGCTCACAAGCTGCCTGTAAAAACTAAGTTTGTGAAACGTGAAGAATTGGGTGGTGAAGCAAATGAAAGCTAATGAACTTCGCAACTTAACCACTGCTGAGATTGAACAAAAGATCGCTGGTTTTAAAGAAGAACTTTTCAATCTCCGTTTTCAATTGGCAACTGGCCAACTGGACAACCCGACTCGGATACGTGACGTGCGCAAGGAAATAGCTCGTGCTAAAACCGTTATCCATCAAAGAGTACTTGGGATCAGTTAAGTGAGACGGATTTAATCATCCGTATTCAGGAAGGAGGCTAACTATGAGCGAAGAACGCAATGCACGTAAAGTGCTAGTCGGTAAAGTAGTCAGTGACAAAATGGATAAAACCGTTGTAATCGCTGTTGAAACCTATAAGAAGCATAACTTGTACCATAAACGCATCAAGTCTACGAAGAAATTCAAAGCACATGATGAAGAAAATGTTGCAAAAATCGGTGATGTTGTAAAAGTCATGGAGACTCGTCCGTTGTCCAAGGATAAACGTTGGAGACTAATTGAAGTGATTGAAGCAGCGGTTATCCTTTAAGATAATCAAAAGAGTCCTGATCGGAAGGAGGAAATTAAAATGATTCAACCATTTACACGTTTGCATGTGGCTGACAACTCTGGTGCGAAGGAACTGATGTGTATCCGCGTACTGGGTGGTACTGGACGCCGTACAGCAGCAATCGGTGATCTGATCGTTTGTTCCGTTAAACAAGCAACACCAGGCGGCGTTGTCAAAAAGGGTGATGTTGTTAGAGCGGTTGTTGTTCGTACTAAACGTTCTGTCCGCCGTAAAGATGGATCGTACATCGCATTCGACGAAAATGCAGCTGTTGTTGTTAAAGACGACAGAAGCCCACGCGGAACACGTATCTTCGGACCAGTTGCTCGCGAACTTCGCGATAAAGACTACATGAAGATCGTTTCCTTGGCACCGGAAGTTATCTAATAAAAAAACGGCGATAATAAGCTGAAGGTTAGTCATAGGAGGTGTAATAAATGCCTAGAGTGAAAAAAATTCTGGAATCCCACAACAATAAACTGCATGTAAAGAAAGATGACGTAGTTCTTGTGATCAGTGGAAAAGACAAAGGTAAGAAAGGCCGCGTTATCGCAGCTTATCCTCGTCAAAACCGCGTTCTTATAGAAGGCGTCAACATGATGAAAAAACACCAAAAGCCGAACCAGCTGAATCCACAAGGTGGAATCATTGAGCAGGAAGCTTCGATTCATGTGTCCAACGTAATGCACATTGATCCGAAGAGCGGTAAAGTAACCCGTATCGGTTACAAGGTATTGGAAAACGGTAAGAAGGTTCGGATTGCTAAAAGATCCGGAGAAATTATCGACTAATATAGCCTTAAAGAAAGGAGGTTAATTCCTCATGGCAGCAAGAATGAAAGAACGTTTTCTTAATGAAATCACACCTGCTTTGATGCAGAAGTTTAACTATACTACTGTTATGCAAGTACCTAAAATCGAGAAAATTGTTATCAACATGGGTGTTGGTGATGCAGTGCAAAACTCGAAGGTAATTGATTCCGCACTTAGCGACATGCAATTGATCGCTGGTCAAAAGCCAGTTATCACTAAAGCAAAAAAATCTATTGCCGGTTTCAAACTGCGCGAAAACATGCCGATCGGGGTTAAAGTAACACTACGCGGCGAGCGTATGTATTACTTCTTGGATAAATTGATCAACGTAACACTTCCACGTGTACGTGACTTCCGTGGTATTTCCGCTAATTCATTTGATGGACGCGGTAACTACACACTTGGTCTTAAAGAACAATTGATTTTCCCTGAAATCGAGTATGATAAAGTAGATAAAGTACGCGGTATGGATATCGTTATCGTAACAACTGCAAAGACGGACGAGGAATCCCGTGAGCTGCTAGGTCAGCTGGGAATGCCTTTCGTGAAATAAAGTACGTTTCATCCTTTTCTTTTGAAAATGTTTGGGAGGTGTCAGGCAAAAATGGCAAAGACTTCGATGGTAGTAAAACAACAACGCACACCAAAGTTTAAAGTGCGTGCATATACTCGTTGCGAGCGTTGTGGTCGTCCACATTCCGTATTGCAAAAGTTTAAAATTTGCAGAATTTGTTTCCGCGAATTAGCTTACAAAGGCCAGATCCCTGGCGTGAAAAAAGCAAGTTGGTAAGAAGTTTATAAACGGGAAGGAGGTTTACACACATGACTATGTCTGATCCTATTGCAGATATGCTTACACGTATTCGTAACGCCAATACTGTGCGTCACGAAACGGTAGAAATGCCTGCTTCGACTATGAAAAAACAAATCGCTGATATCTTGAAGCGTGAAGGTTTCATCCGTGATGCGGAATATGTTGAAGATAGTAAACAAGGGATTATCCGTATCTTCTTGAAATACGGCCCTAATCAAGAGCGTGTTATTACAGGCTTGAAAAGAATTAGTAAACCAGGCCTTCGCGTTTACACGAAGAGCAATGAAGTTCCTCGTGTACTCGGTGGCCTTGGTATCGCGATTGTCTCCACATCTAAGGGAGTTATGACCGATAAAGAAGCTCGTCAATCAAAATCGGGCGGAGAAGTTGTCTGCTACATTTGGTAATAAACGTCACAAGATAAGGAGGTGCAATACATGTCTCGTATTGGTCGCAAACCAATCGCAGTACCTAGTGGTGTAGATGTCACTTTGGACAACACTACTATTACAGTAAAAGGTCCTAAAGGCTCTTTGACTCGTGAGCTTCATAAAGACATGAAGGTTACAGTTGAAAATAACGAAATTACCGTTGTTCGTCCTTCGGACAATAAAATGCATCGTTCACTTCACGGTACTACTCGCTCCGTTGTCAACAACATGGTGAGTGGCGTAACTGAAGGGTTCACTAAATCTCTGGAACTAGTTGGGGTTGGATATCGTGCAAGTAAAAACGGTGATAAAATCGTTTTGAACGTTGGTTTCTCACACCCGGTTGAAATTTCACCAGAAGCAGGTATCGAGTTCGATGTTCCAGCTAACACGAAGATCATCGTTAGAGGGATTGACAAAGAACGCGTAGGCGCTTATGCTGCTAAAATTCGTTCCGTACGTGAACCAGAACCATATAAAGGTAAAGGTATCAAATATGAAGGCGAGCGTATCATCCGCAAAGAAGGTAAAGCCGGTAAGAAGAAGTAACCGGTTTGAACTTAATTGTAAGATACCCCGTGCATCTTAAAGTGAAGCTGTTTACGGCAAACTGAAGGGAGTGAAAGGGAAGTCATGATTACAAAAGAAGATAAAAATAAGGCTCGTCTCAAAAGACACCTGCGTGTTCGTAAAAAGATCCAGGGAACTACTGAGCGTCCCCGTTTGAACGTATTCCGTTCATCCAAACACATCTATGCTCAATTGATCGATGACGTGACAGGCGTTACTATCGTAGCTGCCTCGACACTAGATAAAGGTCTGAGTGCAGATATCGGTAATGGCGGCAGCGTTGAAGCTGCTCGTAAAGTAGGCCAATTGGTTGCTGAGCGTGCCAAAGAAAAAGGTTATGCTGTGGTTGTATTTGATCGCGGTGGATACTTGTACCATGGACGAATTCAAGCATTGGCTGATGCAGCTCGCGAAGCTGGTCTTGAATTCTAGAATATTTCTAAAAAGGAGGTTAACGACTTGCGTGTAGATCCGAACAGTTTAGAGCTGACAGAAAGAGTTGTGCACATTAACCGTGTTGCTAAAGTTGTAAAAGGCGGACGCCGTTTCAGCTTTAGTGCACTTGTTGTTGTGGGCGATGGCAATGGCTACGTCGGTGCTGGTATCGGTAAAGCCGGAGAAGTTCCGGATGCCATCCGTAAAGGCATTGAAGACGCTAAGAAAAACCTGATTCACATTCCAATCGTAGGAACTTCGATTCCTCATCTGGTTACTGGTCATTTCGGCGCAGGACTCGTCCTGCTGAAACCAGCATCAGAAGGTACTGGCGTTATCGCTGGTGGTCCAGTTCGTGCAGTATTGGAATTGGCAGGCGTTGGCGACATTTTGACAAAATCTCTGGGTTCTTCGAATTCCATGAATATGGTCAATGCAACTTTGGAGGGTCTATCCCGTCTGAAACGCATTGAAGAGGTCGCGAAACTTCGCGGCAAATCTGTCGAAGAATTGCGCGGTTAAGGAGGGGAATGTCAATGGCAAAATTGCAAATTACCCTCGTACGCAGCATAATTGGACGTCCAGAAACACAACGTGTTACTGTTAAGACGCTCGGCTTGCGTAAACTCAACTCGTCCGTAACTCACAATGACAATCCTGCGATTCGCGGAATGATCAATAAAGTGAGTCACTTGATATCTGTAACAGAAATCGAAGGCTAAACGCCTCGTATAAATTAACAAACATAAGGAGGTGCAAACGATGAAGTTACATGAACTTGCTCCGGCACCTGGTTCCCGCAAAGAACGCAATCGCGTTGGTCGTGGTCCTAGTAGTGGGAACGGTAAAACTTCCGGCCGCGGTCATAAGGGTCAAAACTCCCGTTCCGGTGGTGGTGTTCGTCTAGGCTTCGAGGGTGGACAAAATCCACTCTATCGTCGTCTGCCTAAACGTGGTTTTGTCAATCCTACCCGTAAAGAGTATGCGATTCTGAACCTGGATGATCTGAACAGCTTTGCAGAAGGAACTGAAATAACTCCTCAGCTGTTGCTTGAAACTGGTGTAGTCAAAAACTCCAAGAGTGGTATTAAGATTCTTGGTAACGGTGAATTAACCGTTAAATTGACTGTACAAGCAAATAAGTTTTCTCAATCTGCGGTAGAGAAAATCGAGGCTGCCGGCGGTAAAACCGAGGTGATCTAATGTTCAAGACGCTTAAGAATA
>LIDZ01015682.1_pt1 | contig 23624 bp, 19 predicted proteins | sample 644651 | NCBI WGS metagenome assembly LIDZ01 (sample SAMN03856242, study PRJNA289617) | food metagenome | isolation source: wine grapes on drying loft during traditional withering process | host: Vitis vinifera cv. Corvina | place: Italy: Gargagnago di S. Ambrogio di Valpolicella | collected 2014-01 | reverse complement strand
GCCTTCACCATTCGGGACTTCAACCCTAGAGATAGCGCCCATGCTGGGCGCACTAAAAAAAGCGCTAGTCTACTCACGACTAGCGCTTTTAATCTAATTTATTTAGGTTCCATTAAAAAACTGTACAAACGTAAGAGCACATTAGTATCCAATACAATTAGTGGTTCTAAATCCCACAACACCTTGAAATTTTCAAAATTATCTGTCATTCTTCCTCCCATACTAATCTGAAATTAAACATAATTGTATCAATATGACAAATTAAAATCCTCTGTAATAAAATTATAACCATTTAGATTAAACCGTTTGGAGTCTTCAATATCAATATCAAAATAAACTGTTTTTGTTTTAAATGATTCAATTTCTGATGCTAAGGACATTAAATTTAAAAATCCGTTTTCCACAAAGTTATCCATCATATACAACATCATATAAAATGTGATCATATGTTTATCGTCAAAATGAATTTGGCTTCTTTTATCTACAGCGACATAATAGTATTTCGGTGGTTCTGCTAAAGATGAAATAAAAGGGTGATTTTGAAATATATACTTTAAACTATTCAAACCTAAATTCAAAAACTTGGTATGTTTACTTAATTGATCTTTATAAATTCCATTAACAGTATTAATTAGTTTTTGGTTAACTTCTTCTTCTGAAGTAAAGTGATTATCTATCCACTTACACTCTAAAACAAGCACCGTATTGCTTAGTTTATCAAATAAAGTTACATCTATGTCACTCTGCTGCGGTTCACTATTTTCATCCACAAAGCTGTATGGTCTCTCACTTGAGACTATTATGTTCGGATATTGCTGTGCTTTATTAATTATACCGTCCACAATACTCTTGGAAATGGTTTTGTCTCTGTTACTAAATTTTATCTTTTTATGATAATGTCCATTTACTAAATTGAAATGCCAATCATTAAGCATAAAGGAAGAAGGAATAAAAATAGCTTTATTATTATAAAGTATTATAGGAAAATGGGTTATTGTTCCTTCATATTTATGTTCTAAACAAAGATATGAAAGAATTCTTTCCACAATATCTTTTTGAATTCCATTCATATTCGATATCTTCTGAATCAATGTTTCATACTCCAAGTTAAAATAATTTTTATCAAGATTTAACCCCTGCGCATAATGCTTTACTGAAGACAAATAATATAAACTTCCTAAAACCAACTTTGCATGGTCTAAATTTCTAATAGAATCACTTTTAACTCTTCCACCTAGTTTTTCCAGATCAATGGAAACTCGTTCTATGCAAATTTGCAGAAGCGCTGTATCAATTTCACTCAATAATCCAAGTATTTTTTTAACCCTGACTAAAGATGGTGGTATTGGAGAGTAGTTTTTAAAAAGAAAAGATGAAATTCTCAATGAATATTCCTCTTCTCTTTTCCTTTGCTCTTCGTCATGCCTAGAATGATAATATAAACTCTTCTCAAGAATTTTATTTTCCAATACTGGTTTAATAATTTCAATTTGATTTGAATTTATCTCCTTAAATAAGTAAGATACTAGAGGATTCATCGCTTTCACCTCTTCAGACGAGAGGTAATCGTTATATAAATTGATAATTGTTGCATAGTACTTTTTTTCAAACATTTTTTTCTCTTTTTCATCATAACGAAAATTCATGTCTTTTTCATAACCAAGTTTCATTAGTTCTTTAATAAACCAAGAGACAGCAGGTCGTTGTGCCTGAACCAATCCCGGTATCCCTGAAGCAAAATGCTCTTCAAGAACAATTAAAGGATAATAGAGCAAATAGCCAATGTTCTTTATATATTTTAAATGATACTTTTGTATTGACGAATTGACTTCTGTAAGAATAAAATTAGCTACCTCTCTTTTTAAACCGTATTCTAGATCTTTATCTTCCATTCATACACGACCTTTCAAATCTCGAAATAGAATTATATTAATGTTTACTTTACAAACTTCTGAATCCTCTCAAATAGATAGATATCTAACAAGTGTATAAAATTCTATGCTGAAGTTGCTCTTAAATTATGAGCAAATAAAAACAGATAAAGACGTGGAGTTGGATTAAACAAATGGTTTATGTAATTCCTAATTTTATTTAATGGCGACATCAAGCTTGTTCACATGATTGACGAGAACATTCCAACCCCACCGCATCTCTGAACACAGGCTCTTCTTATATATATGAATCTAAATGCACTCTACTCATAAATAAGTATCTTCAAGAAACTAAACTGCTTTTATTTAAATAAATGTCTTGTATTTTAAATGTTGCTGCAAGTAACCGAAGATAATAAGCATCACTATCCTTTACTTCTCTTTCTATTGAGGAGCAACCAGTCAGTAATTATCCGAAGAATCGAGGTCAGTATGATAAAAGGGAAGGTCAACGACTGTACAAGGAGTTGCATAAGTTGCTTCAATTCATCAGACGTCATTTGTGGATAGTCTAAAATTATGTGTTGAAAGAACGTATAGTTTCTATTAATGATGTAATAGACGGTCATTATGCCGAGTGCTATAGCGAAAATAGTTCTTACAATATCCAATGATATCTTAATATTCTCCAAAAAAATACCCGACCACTTTGTTCTTTGGCCTTGCAAAGAAAACATGATCGCATATACACAAGTAATAGCGATAAAGGGAATAATCATATTTAATTTACCAGTCAGTGCCCCAAACACAAGAACAGAAGATAAAGTAATTATAAGAGGTAGCACTAAATATGTAATGAAAGCCATCATCAGTCTATTCGTACTTAAATACAACTTGTAATTTATATATATAATTATAGACATTGAAGCAATCCACAAGACGAGTCCCTGACTTATGCTTGAATTCCCTCTCAGTATATCAGTTGAAATGATACAACCTATCACTACAGCATATACATAAATCAGTAAATGCTTACTTTTTAGTATAGAAGTAAACCTATTTTTTATATCAGTACTTATATTCAAATAACCCCACCTCAATAACAGATTTTAATATCTGCAAACATACTACTTTATTTTTCTATCTTTACAATTGATTTTAAAAAGGCCTAACATTTGTTTATGTCAGGCACTTTTTATTTTAAAACAACAAAATCTAATTCATGATAATTTCGGAGCGAACAGCAAATCCCGTAGCTTCATCAAAGACTATACGCAACGTGGGTTTAACATTCTTTTCTGTTTTAGGATCCTTCACAACAACATCCAGCTCTACCAATTCAACTGCTCTACTCTTAATCTCCATTTGACACTCCTCTTCTAAAATTATATTTTAAATGCAAATTGGTACTTAGGTTCATTCCTGTTTTCGTAATTATAAAGATGAACATATGGCCACATACTCTCATTAATACAACGACCTAATTCAACAGCGAGGCCAGCTGGACCAGCATAAAATAAATGAAGATCCTTATATTTATTTGATGTATGCAGCTTAAATACATTTTCGTAGAAAAGCTTCTTTATTACATCGACATCATCTGCATACACTACTCTATCTGGCCTCGGATCATCAATCTTAATACTAAATAAGTCAAAATCCTGTTCGGTAATAACCGCCTTAACATCATTCAAATCAATACTGCCACTAAGTCCAATAGTGACCACTAAAGATTTATTATCATTTGTAATTATTTCAATCTCAGGTTCAACTCCACTCTGAGTTGCTTGAGGTGTACTTAATACCCAATTTTGATTATTACGGTCATATTGATATACCGTCAGCGGAGTCGTGTCTGTCAATAGAAAACCAATATGAACTAAGAGAGGAATATGAGAAAGCGGAAACATCTCAACTCTAGTACCGATATGCTGTCTTGTTGTTAGACGATAACTCTTCATAAGTTCTTCATTATTTCTCTTTGCTTGCTGCCAGGATACCGGTGAGAAGTCCGTAAATTCCTCTTGGTACTGTATAGAAGCTACTAAGAAATTCTGTAGTTCTCTGCTAATGACAATTTCGTCAATAGGTCCGCCTTTGGTTTTATGAAGAAAAGCAATCGACTTTTGCTTTTTCGATAATTGCGATTTTACCCATGCTTCGTGTTCTTCTTTCATCTCGTATAGAAGGGACGGTGGATAGAGGTCTTTAGACCCGTCTGCATCAATGATTTTATGATGCTTTAAACAAGTAAGCATAAGGTTAGGCTCATCATCCACATTAAATTCTGTTATTCCATAATCACTTTTATATTCACTTCTTGGCCCTTTCCCGCCATGACTAATAATATGAGCTGCGTTCGAGGTATTTACATTGATACCATTAATAGTAAAAATAAGTTCCTCTTCGCAGCCCCGCATGGAACAGATGCCACCAGAATTAGCCCAAAGAGCAAACTTATCTGGATCGCTAAGTGTTTTTCTGGTCATAATCCGTAACCTCCTACTCTACTAGTGCTAAAGGAATGAGTTGATTTAACTCTTTATTTCCTTGCCAAACTCTAATCTGTTTGATTCCAATAATAACAAATAAAAACAGATTAGAATCTGTAAGGGTTTTTGACATGACACGATGCCAATTTTTCAAATCAATATCTGAAGGGGACGGATCATTTTCAGGATGAGTATGCCACTCTCCAACATAATGACATGTGCCATTACTTTCCTCATAGATACGATTTAAGACATCCTGATGATTTTTCATGCTTCTATGGAAATATGATCTTTTTCTTATATCACCTTTCATAGGCACAGAAAGAACATCAATTACAATATCGTTTGAATCGATGAGAAAGCGACCAAATAACATACCACCTGCTTCAGTATCTGTACGCTTTGTCTGACAGAATGTATACATTATTTTAAGTGGTTCTTCTGATATCTTCACGCGACCCTCATTAGGAGCTGAAAACACTAAACTTTTCATTAGCTCTTCTCTATACACACTTATGGCATACTGGACAACTGTCATCCTTATAGTGATACCTATAGGTGTATAAATCCTCTACTGTAGATTTTAAATATCTGCTCGAAAGTTCATACCCTAACGATAAAAATTCTTCTGCGCTTCCCTTCCATGATAATAACGGATTATCTTCTTCATTCCCCATCAATACATTCACGGCTAGTCTTGTTGCAAGCACTGCAGTTTGCACAGCATCCAGTGAACTGAAAGGAGTATAAACAGAAGAACACCCCGACATCGTTTTCACAAAATTTTGCCCTGATTGAGCAAAGGAAGCTTTATTTACGATCGGTCCATATAAGCTTTCCCGATGTAATAAACACCTGAAACATCCCGTTCTATTCTTGTTTAACGTTAGTAATGCGTGTCCCCCTATTCCTAAGGGTTCAAGCCAAGTAAATATAGTCGGTGGCGCACAAATCTCATTGTGAAGAAATTTGTTAATATATACTTCGCCACTTGGATCTCCCGTTGCAACGATCATTAAATCCACTTTACTTATTTCCAAAAGTTCATCTGTAAGTACTTCCTCCAATGTGTTAGGAAGCTCATAAACTTGAACATGTGGAAACTTTTCCTTGATTTCTTCCGCTAATGCTCTAGTTTTCCGTGAGGGTTGAGTATATTCATGTTCTTTATTTTTCGCACGCACATATACCTTATCAGCGCCTAATTCGTTTCGATAGATATTATCCAAGCTCAGCACATCAGGATCAATCAGAGTGAGATTGTTAACGCCACTTCGTACAACTTCCATAGCAATACGGCTTCCTACGGAGCCAATTCCAGCAATAACCACATGTCTGCTGGATATAACCGGAGTTGCACCACCTCTAATTCTCATGTGATCGACATTATGTCTAGAAAAATGGATTGGAAGTAAACTTGTATTACCTGAAAAATGGTGTAACGGGTGCGTCCAGTACTTTACGTGATTGCCTCTTAGGTTTGGCCTCCCCTTATACTTGTTTAGAGAGAAGTTAAAACCTATTAGTGTTACATTACCATCCACATGAGGAATACAAATAACTATAAATCCTAGATTTGTATTGATTAGATTTTTTTTGTTCCTCAACAATTTGTATACTTGGTTTTTATTCGATTCGTTTATGTGATTGAAGACAACGTCCCTAAGCTTAGAGGCAGTCCAATTATCATCATATCCGGGAGGATAAATCCCATTGTGATTTTCAAGAGGGATGTATATTCCTGTAAAAGGCTTAACATTTGTGAAATCTTGCTTTAAAACCTTTTCAAAGTGTCTTTTAGCTTCAAATTGGCTATCAGACGCAAGCAGCGTCTCCCTCTGGCCCTTTGTACTTTTCCAAACAGTGATTAATTTTACTTTATCAGTTAGATTTATTATAGAGTCAGATAGTATTATATTAGGCTGACCTAACCAGTAGCTTTCAAACTCTTTAATGAAATCATATTTATTTTCGCCTCTAACTCCCTTCTCTAACGTAGAAACGCTTAATTTAATCGATTCAAGAAGTAGATCTCCGGGAAAATCCTGATCAAACAAAATTCCCTCACGTTGAACAAAACAAACTTTCCCGCTCTTTTCAACATGGGGGATGAATCCAAGGCAATCATGATTTTGAAGAAAAATTTCAGGTAGTATCCTCGGAAATTCGTCTGGAATAGACAGCAATATTGGTATGGCTTTACTATTAACAGAAACAGTTCCTTTTAAGACAAAGCCATCAGGTTCATTAACTTCCACTTTTTCCAAGTCAGCAATTAATTCTGTACCATATTCTTGAAGAAACTCGAAATAGATTTCCATAACATTCACCTATGCCGAATCACTATGAGTACCAATTACCCTCGACTGTGTCTTACCAGTAGTAGGCTTAGGTGGGATTGGGAAATCATCACCAAACTGCTTTTCAAGTAATTCTGCCGCTTTTACCGGGTCGACTTCACTTTTTGCTTCTTTGAGAACATCCTGTAGCTTGCCTAATTTTTCATAAAAATTAGTCATCTGATTATCAGTCATTTTCACAAACAAATCTGTGTAAGGAGATACCGGCAACAATATTTCCATACGATAATCAACGACTACATTACCATCATTATCAAAGGAGTATCTAGGGCTGAATTTCCCTCGTAATACCGAAGTAAACTTTTCGAGGGCTGCTAAATCATCATATTTTTTCTTTTGTTCAAAAAGATCGTAATTATAGGAAGAAGTGAAATGATGATATGCACAAATTGTTAGAGCAATACCAGTCGGTTTCTCTGTGCTGCCTGCTGTAAATTTGTGATCCTTCCATCTTTTAAGATAGCGGATTACGCGGCGAAATTGCTTACGGTCATCAGCATCGTCAAAATGCTCTGAAATAAGTTTGATTAAATCCTTAGGATTTGATTCTTCCCATTTTTTATTCTCTTCCTTACTAGTCGGCTTGCCTTTCGCTAAATAAACTTTCCCATCCGTATTACTTACTGCATAAACAGTTACATCGACATGGAACTTTGGTTCCCCGTTCTCCTTATATGTAACTGTTACACATGGATTCTTGTAGCATACTTCATCAGTATGATTAACTAATGCATCGTACACCCACTTTTTTGCTTCCATAGGTTTGACATCATCCTTAGACATGTCGAACCATAGACCAACGTCAATATCATATTCACCAGCTATGGGCTTGATACCAGTAGCCATTGCATAACTACCCTGGTTAAAGTGCGTATAGCTTTTTGCGTCAGAGGAGATCTTGCTACTTAAACGATCTAAAATGATGTTCCTCTTTTCTATCAGTTTGGCATTCTCATTATCAATCTTTAATTTTATCAAATCATGAAATTCGAGAAATTCTTTTTGTAGATTAGCCATCTTTATACCCCCGGATATCATATTGACTATTCTTGCAAACATTTGTTCTCTGTAGATAAATCATAGCAAAATAACCAAATATTTTCAACTATATATTGACGAAATCAATAATAACTCACTATATATAGTGATATACTGTGTTTATAAATAGATTTATTCTCTATTGAATTTAACTGCTTTCAGCATCAAAATTCATCTGTTTTCATCTAAATATCTCCCCTATCTCTGACGAACTGGATCAATAGATCTACCATGTTTATAAGCAACCACTTCTTCTTGATTAAACAAATATCGTTTACGCCCATCCTTCCACATGATTACTTTCACCGGCACTAACTGCTCACTCTCCATAAGCCTCTTCATCTTTTTTTCGCCTATCTTTAGCAAGTGCATGACATCTTGCATGTACATTCCGTCAGCACTCTGCTTTTCTTGTTTCAGGATTTCTATGCATCGAATTATCTCATCTTCTCTAAACCAAATATCTGATAGCTTCCCATTATTAATTGATACTTGTGGATTAAGGATCCTCTGATGTATATAATTCAAAAGCTTCGCTATTGTTAACCCATTCACTGAATATCTAATAAGCACTTGGTGAAACTTTGTCCCTACTATATTAGGGTTAAACACTCCTCTGGTTTCTCTCAATAGGCGGTTTACATCCTTCTTAAGAAAAAGTTTTTGTCTACTATATCCCGTTTCAACTTCTCTAATAAATTCATTTTTAACAAGCTGAGAGATTGATCCTTGTTGAATACCCAAAATTTCAGCAGCCTCTTTTTTATTGATACAGTGTTGTCTATCCTCATATAGACGGAAGAATGAGGTTTTATCAATAAAATACTGGTTAGTTTTTCCATTCTCCTTTGAAGAAATATTAATCTGTCCTGAATTATGTAACGAGACAATCTTTGGATAAGACATCCCCGTTAGCTGCTTAATTTCCTCCTTTCTGAAGTGATTTTTTCTAGCTAAGAGCTGTTGATTTTGTTTAAAGACGGAAAGATCTCTACGAACCGTTCCTTTCTCTAACTCTTCAACCCAAAACTCTTCATATGCCGTTCTCACAAGGTTAAAAGCAACAAGATTGAACAAGTTTTCAAATTCCTTCTTTTGAGCATATAGCTTCTTTTTTGGCTTTTTTGAGAATTCAGATAAGACGAAATGAAAATGGTGGGGAAAGTCTTTATACATCCAGAAAGCATATGAATAAGCCTCCATTGATATCTTATTAAGGTATAAGCCATCAATCCGGTTTTGAAAAATTTGAAGCTTCTTATTAGATGGGTCAAGGAAAGCAGGTAACCCCTCCAGCAGATGAAAAGAGTGTTTAGCCAAAATCAAAAATTGTATTATGTTTAAACCGCCGAGTTCTTGTAAAATAATTTTGCTTTGAAAGAGAGCTGTTTGCACTTCTCTTTGCATTTCAAACTCAATAGAGTTCTCAAGTATTGATATGGATTCAGTTTGAAGATAGCGAAATCCGCAGCTTGCGCACCCCCCAGTCATAAATTGATCCATAATGACCTTTTTACGGCAACTTGGACAAAAATCTATTAATAATGACCTGTGTCTTAAACAGATAGATACCGGCTCAAGCCCCCAAGGCATTCGATGATACACTCTCTCCTTTGAACATTCTGGACAGAATTTCATTCTATTTCTCAACAAATATGTATCAAGATTATCGTGCCACAAATAGTTATCCAGGGCATAGGTTCTCCTCAGCAAATCATCTTTATTTCTCTTTAAATGTAATGACAAGTTAGTGACTTGATCATTCGAAAAGATGTTTTTCAACCAATCAGCTCTTGTAATACCGAATCTGGATAAAAGTACGCCTATGGTAGAGTAATTAGCACGAGCTATTCGATATAAATAACTGGAAAGACTTTCATCTTGATAAAGTTCCGGTCTATTTAATAACATATATTCCCCCCCTATTAATCTAGTATTGCCGTTTATTAGCACAAAAAAACACCTGCTTCTGCAGGTGCTTAAATATATCTTTATCAAGAAATTAAGATGGTATTTTCTTCTTTTTTCTTTTTGAAATTGCGTTTTGAGATTGTGATTTAATAAATGCTTCATCCTTCATTTGCTTCGTTGCGACGGCATTAAAATAATCGAACTGATTATCTCCGAACGGATTGATCGCATGTATTTGATTGGATCGTGTTATTCGATGAAATGCATCATGAAGGGAGTCTTCATTAATTTGATCTATGCCACGTTTTAACGATAGTTTTGTCGCCTCAATAAGAATATCTTTAACATAACGTGGAACTCCTTCTGTTACATAATGCATTTTTGAGGCCAATATGGGATCGCTTAGATTTGATATTTCTGAGAATGGTAATCCTTCATCTATCGTCTTTAGAAATATTCTAAATTCCTTCTGTTGTACTTTGTCGCCAAATCCAAATGGTTCTAGAAGAATTCTTCGTGGATACCTGCCATCAAGCTGCTCATTATACTCGAAGATCGCGTTTGATTCAGGGAGTCCACATAGAATAACTGGGATGTTCAATTCTTCCGTCAGTAATTTAAGCCAATCTGACGCGGTGGCAAGAACATTGTGTGTTTCTCGATCTATTAAATGTTGAAATTCATCAAGTATAATTAGTTCCAATTGGCATTCACGGGCATATTGAATAATTCTTCGACCCATTTCCTCATCGGTGCCTGAGTTAGCAAATAAATCCCCCATTTCCCCTAGTATCTTGGAGGCTAATGCTTTTGGTGTTTTTAATCTTGGCGGCACCTTTACATATAACACAGTGATAATAGTCCCGGTTTCCGTTAATTGCCTGCGAAAATTATCGGTGTATTGTTTCACGATTGTTGTCTTTCCCACTCCTGTAAGGCCGTAAACATAGAGATTCGAGGCTTGCACTGATTCACGAGAAATAATATGCACTTCCTCAATTTCTTCATAAACTTCTTGATACTGAGGATGTTCAACAACTAGCTTCTTAACATGCTCTAATCGTTTTTTATATTCATAATCATAATACTTTAACCCCTTGTCATTAAGTGACTCAAAAGTCGCAGTTTCCATCCATCTGCACCTCCTTAGCGTAAATTAGTAACTTTAACGATATTTAATACCCCAACTCTCCTTTAAATCATCTTCGAAGACTAACTGGGATAACTCACCCGTTTCAATAGTTGATTCTTTACATTCAGCATTTAAATTTGAATGGGCTTCTTTCTTCTTAGATTCTATTAATTCAAGGTCCGTAAGTGATGACATTTCACCAATGAATTTCAGAGATTCAAGTTGCTCAGGAGCAATATGAGCTTCATGGAGTAATTGAATTGATGAAAGATGTTTGTAGTGTTCGATTGCTCTTTGGTCATCTGGAAGTTTCTCTAGCTTAGCAATTTCTTTTCTGCTGTTAAGAACGATGTTCTCCACATTTCGGTAAGCATGTACTAAATGAGTTGTATCAAATTCGTTATATTCTTTATTTTTCATGTGACAATGATACTTTAATTGAGCCATATGAATCGGATGTGATTCATCAATATTTTTCCTTCGTAAACTGTTACGTGTAGGATACGCCTCAATATATTGCTTATTAGATTCATCAAAAATATAAATGATTCGCATATCCGATGGGTTGAAACGCACTCGTACACGCTTTTCTTTCTTCTTTCGCTTCATAAAATCCAGTAACTGCATTAACTTAGTACTCTGAAAAAATTGTCCTTCAAGCTCAATGCCTTTATTCGTTATGGACCTATATTCAATACCGGTTGATAGGAGCAAAATAAGGTCTTTTTTATGCATTGGAAGTGTTCGATGCACCTTACATTCCTTTATACCTTGTTCCCATAAGAAAGCCGGAGTTCCTCCACGTGAAATGCTGTAATCGTTAGCAATAATATCGACCATCGTTATGTGGATAATCTCGTGTAATGCCCTTAGTGTCAGGCAAGCTTTTCCGGTAGAATCATACAATGAACGCATCTTAGGATTGGAAAAACTCGTTCCTGGAATACTATGAAACATTTTTTCATTCATAGTCCGGAACATACGTTCAACCGAGCCTTTTTGATGTCCAGCCTTCACTGGGCAGAACTGAATCTCTATTCCAATAAGTCCAAAAAACTCTTCCAGATCCTCAGCATCATGCACTCTGGCATTGTCAACAACGATTACTTCAGGCTTTCCAAATGCAGTCCATTCGTGTTGAAGTCTTGGATATAATCTCCGGATATGTGTTTTCGGCAGCATAGCATGCAGCATACATTGTTTAATTGCTTTCGCGTTAGGCTCGCCAAGCCATAATTCATATCCAAGGGTGTAACCCGTTGCTTTATCTACAGCATGGATAAGATTGAATCGTTCTCTATTAGAAGTCATTGTATCGACAACAAAGAGATCCAGCGGGGTCCAGTCAACTTCCACCCTTTGAAGCGGCCTTTCTACAACAACTTCAGCAGTCGATCCGTACTTATTTAAGTTAGCTTGTACTGTTCCGTGTCTTGCACGATCCTTCAAATATGTCTTTCGCAAGTGTTGAATGACCCGGTTGGTAGTTGCTCGCCCGCAGGCTTCGATTTTCTGTTCTTCAGATCGAGTTTCATTTAAATTCCTGATTTCTTCAACCATATTTATGTGAATCCTTCGATTGGAGACTTCGAGTCCTTCTTTGTCATACTTGTTCACTAGAAACTCAATAATATCTTGAATCTCTGTTGCAATTTTAAAAGTTTTGCTCCCTTTCAGGTCGTTTCGCGGTAATAGGCTTCGTTTATCATTCGTCTCTTCCCAGCGTCTTTTCCAACGATATAAAGTGCTTACTGAAGAGATGAAAGGTTTCATATCAGCTGACAACCCGTTTACGTAGCCATCATAATCTTTAGGTTTAACCTGACCAAGAAGTATTGGTTCCAGAATCCTATATCGTTGTTCAATTATCATTTTTTCTTCTTCACTGAACATATCCGCGTCGTGTTGAGTAATTTCCGCTTTTTTAACTGTAAAATCTCGCTTAACAATTAGCTGTTCATCATTCCAAGCTTCCAACAATTCGTAGATCGAATATCTCTCAACAAGGTCATATGATAGATTTATTATTTCAACGTCATTTTGATTTATTTGTTTTCGAATAAGATAATCTTGGTCCTTCCATTTAAAGCTAAGCCCTGGTAAAAAGGAGAATCCCTGCATCATCGACTACTCCTCTCCATACTGAACACTCACTATCGTCTGATTGTTCAATTCTTCTGATAATAAATTCACGTACACCTTTTGGTGATAAATCAGCTTATAAATACACTTATAAAATGTGGCTTCGTCCATTTCATTGCAGTTCGATGCCAGCTTTTCTAACGAACTTAGCCCAGTATTTTGTAGAGTATTAAGTACAATAACTAAATCGTTGTAATCCGTCAGTTCTTGCCCCAGCGCCCGAAGCTTATCTAAGTTTTCCTGAATAAATCCATGAAAAATCTGTTCCTCGGTTACAATGTGATATTCCCAGCCATGCATTTCGCAAAATTGCTTCCCAATAATAAATTTGATGATGTTTTCTGGTTTTTGTGTTTTCGATTTAGGCTTTACTTCTACAATTCGTACTTGTCCATCATTTGTTGTAACCTTAAAATCAGGAAAATACTTCCTTACTCTTCCCTTATAAGAATATAAAAGTTCTACTGGTTGTGACTCCACCTCAATTACGTTGCGATCAAAATCCAACAATCGAACAAAATCACGTTCTAATCGACTTTCGCAGTGTATCATATTGGTGTTTTTAAGAAGCGGAATCTTCCAACGATAATGTCGGCCTTTTATAGGCTTAATATACCTGGCAAGACGTTTCTTCATAGTTATCACCTTTCCCATCGAACACATCTTATCCAAATCTAGCAATATATAAACCTATGAAACACAGTCAGCAAACAAATTAATCCCATGATTTCAAATCCATAATTTTCATTAACTTTGGAGATTTTCGATATAAGTAAACTTTCCCTTCATCCTTTGTTGGTCCGGAAACCGGTTCAACTCCTTTTTCTTCTAACCATTTATAAAAATTTTTGCCGCAAACAATAGTTGGATGCATCCTCATAAGAGTTGTTAAAGGGATATAATTATGAATAAATTGGTCTAAATCACTAATATTATAGAGTCTTTTGTTATAACTTTTTATGAAACCCTTATTTTTCCAGTAAGATATTCTACTTTGTTGCACATTTAATAGCTTAGATACTTCATAAATACTAATATGACCAAGCTTTCTAAACATAAGTTCTATATCAATTTTCCGGAAAACCAACCGTTGAAAACCTATTTTATCATCAAGAGTAGCACAAGGCTGAATTTCATTTCTCGTTATTAAGACTATAAATTGAGTGGTGCGGATTCTATAATTTAATACTTTTGGAATATTTTCAAAAAATACTAAATCGCTATTGCTTAATATTGACTTATCAAAAGAAATACTCTTTTCAAAACATTTTTTAAATTTATCTAAACTTTTTATTTCACAATATCTTCTTCCCCGCTTGACTACACTTAGTTCTCTCATGCGGATTAAATCTTCAACAAAATAATCTGGAATTCCTAAAATTATTTCCGCTTTTTTGAGACTTATATATTGTTCCTTATTATGAATCAAATCTATTTTCTTCTGTCTTAGAATTAATGGGCGCATTGCCTCATCTAGTTTGATCTTTATTTTGCTCATATTTATTGTGCTCATTTCTTCTTCATCACAATAATCTCGTAAAGATTTTAAAACGAATCTGAATTCATTTGATTCTAAATGCTTAATAATTTGATAAAATAACATACCGAATTCATCCATTATCCCCATACCCTTAAAGTTTTTCGGAACTTTTCGGTATCTGTTCACAAAGTTATATAAAGAATTCGGCCAATCGGTAAACATATCAAAAGTTTCGATTGCTGTTTCATGCAGATGAATTGGCTTATACACTTCAGAGTAATGCACCTTAACTTTAGAGGTTGATATTTGGTAGAAGTAATAACAAAATAATATATGCAAGTATAAAAAATGACGAAAACTAAGCTCTTGAATTTCATCCGATAAAAGAGTCCTTAAGCCTTGTTTATTAAATAGCTTCTCACTCAATATAATTGTTAATTTGGTTTCAAATTCAGGAACTTTGGTGATTTTGCATTTCCTATAATCAAACATACATTTACAACAGGTCACAAATCTTCGAATCGGTGATATAAACCTTTGACACTCGGGGCATTGTGAGATTAGTCTACAGTGATGTATGGGGCAAGTTGTAACTGATCTAATTTCCCATAACTTTCGATGATACGGTTGCTCGAGTAGACATAGAGGACAGACCTGACAGAATGCCATTGAACAAGTTCCAAATGAACTGATGTGACGAAGAACTTCCACTTCTTGATGCGCATATTTTCCTAGCTGGTTAAAGAATGTTAGATCAAGTAACCGCTGTTCATCTAAATTTGTCAAAATACTTAGTTTTGATAAATCCGCTTTTCCAGTTGTCATTAACAGACTCTTTGGATCAACACCAGCAAATAAGGAGGATAATTTGTATAGTTTTCTTGGAGAGGTGTGGTTGACTTGTGCTAACCGGATTAAGTATCCTCTTAGGCTTTCGTCAGGATAAGGAACGGGGCGCCTTAACAAAATTTCCGTCATCATATCCCCTTTCTGATACACAAGTTAAAAAATGGCAGTCACTTAATTTATTACCCCATTTTAAGAAATCTAGTTACTTTGTTAATAGTTTTTATTTAATTTTCTTTAAAGATTTAGATTTACCTGCCCATTCTGCAAGTTATGGCTAAAACATCTACGTAATGATTATGGAGAAGTTACTGTGAATAAGAAAAATAAGCCAAACCCATAGAAGTGGATTTGGCTTATTCAGAATTAACACTAACATTTATTTAGCGCCGTGTTTTCAAATAACAAATCAGGAATGACTAGTGGTTCACGACTTTATATCATCTGACAATTCGAAATGTCTTTAGATCAATTCTATCTCATGGGTAGAGTGAGTGTCTTTAGATAACCCTTTTAAACTTTACTGCATCTTCTTATTATAAGAACTCTGGTTTTTGGTATATAACAGGCCCACTGGAAATTTCAATAAGCACCATAGGTACACCATCAATAGTTGGACCAAGATATTTTTGGGGTTTCTTAAACATTCTAAAGACTACTTGACCATTGGAGTGTGCACTCAAAAATCGTGAACTCACTAATTTTTTCTTTTTGGATTCTGGTGGGCTCAACCCACTCCCCCTCATTTCACCGCAACACAGACATCTAGAGCCGTCCTGAAATCCCAGGACGGCTCAATCTTTTTTCTAGATGAGGGTAAGATGAATGAATACCATTGGAGATAATATAAAAGCTATTCGCTTACAGCATAAATTAAATCAGGTAACTTTCACATGGTAGACTTAGTAGATTTGAGCAGGGGAAGACTAAACCCTCAGCTGAAACTCTAAAAGAATTAAGAAAAAAATTTAACGTTGATCTAAATTGATTATTCGACGAGGATATTTAATTTCGTTAATAAGTTGATGGAGCAGAAATGCTTTGAGAGTTACGAAGTATATGTCTGATGTGACTATAGTTGGTGTCTAGACATTAATTTGCTTGTTAAAGCTCAGCGTGAACAAATGTTCGGTTATACAAAATGTCGAACCTCGTTACACGTATCAGGAGACGTATGACGTATCAGGAGTCGTCCTTGAATTATAAAGGACGGTTCTATTTTTTAGATAGGGCAAGAATACTGGATCCAATCGGAGTTAAAGTAAAACTATTGCTCTTTGATGATATAAAAGTGTGGAACCTTTGGAATATTTTTGTTATAGCCGTTAAGTAAACTTCCTTTTTAATTCTCATTCTCCTTATTGTTAACAGAAATAGCCCCTTCCGATGCGGATTGCTTGCTCCTTAAGCGTGAGAACTTTTCAATGTCCAGTTATTTAATTTCCAATGCAGATTCGATCCGTTTATCTGGAATAAACCATATGGCGGTTACAATAACATAAAATAAAAAAGATAATGCAATATTAATATAGGCAAAAACAGCAGCTAGAAAGTACAGTATAGGAGTAATTTTATTTTTAAATCCATGATCAATAGTTTTAGCAAGTGGGAATTCTTTGTGATGCTGTCCCAAAATAGTATGTTGCAACAGCAAATAGGAAGTAGCCGCCACCAAATGAACAATAAAGTAAATTGCAGTTGGTGTGGGAGCAAATTGATTTTCTCCCATCCATGCGGTCGTAAAAGGTATTAGAGAAACCCAAAAAAGTAGTAATAAGTTTAACCACATGATTTTTCCATTCATATACTTAATTAAGTGTAACAAGTGATGGTGATTGTTCCAATATATTCCAATATAAATGAAGCTCAGCATATAGCTAATAATTTTCGGTACGAGCGGTAGTAGAACATGCCATTCATGGCCTTCAGGGGTTTTGAATTCAAGTACCATAATCGTAATAATGATTGCTAAAACACCATCGCTAAATGCTTCCATCCGATTTGCTTTCATTGTCTTCTCCAATTTTTGTTTATTAATGTCACAAGATGGATACCTTTAGCAATGAATAGTATTGTACTCAAGAGGCAGGAAAGGGTCAGGACTTGATGACATAAAAATGGTAACCAGCCCCTATTTCTTAGCTTTACACTATTTCTCACTCACTGCTTAGCATATTTTCAATAAAATAATATGATCTGCAGGATGCTTTGAAATATTCCTAATCTTCCACTTAATAAGGAAAATTAGTCTAATTACAGATAGATAATTTTGAATTCTCAGCTATATTGCGTCATGGAAAATAATTCCTAAGCTATATCTGTTGCCGGAGTGAATGGTGCCAACACCATGTCTAAGCGTTGTCCGATAATATCCACGTGTGCCTTGAACCGGACGATGTTGAGTTGGAAAGATAAGCCCTTCTCCTTGATTCAAAACAATTACATGGCCTCTACTTTGAGCACGTGGTTTTTGCTCAACAAGCAAAAATTCACCGCCTGTATAATCCTTTTCTCGCTGATTCAATGTAAAAACGACTTGGAAAGGGAAATATATTTCCCCATAGAGATCCTGATGTAAGCAATTATAGCCACCCGAATTATATTTCAGGATTAATGGCGTGGAACGATTTTGATCTACCTGATGACATTGAAGTAAAAAGTCAGATAATGATTCAGGATATTTGGATGCCTGACCCAATTTTTCTAGCCACCGATTGGCCGCTTTGGCTAGCTCCGGATACAATTGTTCACGCATCTGTTGAAGCGAGGCGGGGAGGGGTGCATTGAAATATTTGTACTCCCCGATCCCGAATCCATACCGTTTCATGTCAATTGTGCTACGGTAAAGTTCATCATCATCGTAACCCTCTATAAGCGATGAACATACATTTGAATCAATCAAACGAGGCAACCTCGCATAACCATTCTCATCAAGGGACTGATGCATTGCTTGCCAATCCAAATTGGTCAACGATGTGTCAAGTTGGCTAGACATTCAAGCCACTTCCTTTTTTGTTAAAGCCGCTTTGTTCCAATTCAAGTAATTTCGTTTTCATGTCTATTCCGCCGCGATAACCGGTAAGTTCTCCATTTTTTCCAATAACACGATGGCATGGAATCGTAATAAGAACGGGATTAGCCGCTATTGCTGTACCGACTGCACGCACCGAAGATGGTTTATCGATGAGTGTTGCGATATCAGAGTAAGAACGTATCTCCCCGTATGGAATTTGGTTAAGAGCGCTCCATACTGCCTCCTGAAACGGGGTTCCTTTTACGACAATTGGAAAACTGAAAGATTTGCGTGTTCCCTGAAGGTATTGTGCAATTTCGTTTGAATAGAGTTGCAAGCCTTTATCATCCTGGACCAGCGTTTTGTTTGGATAATGAACCGTTGCCCATTTCACAAGTTCTTCATAGGGATGATTGTTCGAACCTACAAAACACAGCCCGCCATCAGTAAACGCGATATGCAAATTCCATTCCCCTTGTGTAAGCAGTGACCAACTAATGGTTTGATTGTTATTTGACATTTTCACAGTTTCCTTTGTATTTTGTTTGTGCCATTGGCGAAAGCCTTCCGGTGTAGTTCCAATAATTTTTTTGAATAACGTAATAAAATAGGGGGGATTAGCCAGTCCAACACTTTCCCCAACTTCTGAAATTGATTTTTCCGTTTCAATCAAGATTTGCTTGGCGTAATTAATTCGTAAATTCTGAATATACACAGTTGGAGTTACTCCTACAACCTTCTTGAACGTTCGATGCAGATGATAAGGTGTTCCATGACTAATTTCCGCAAGATGCTCCAAATTTAAGTTCTTGCAATAATTTCGATTGATGTACTCCGTCACCGTTGCGATCCATTCTTCATTCGGCAATCGCGTTCCGGTAGGTTTACATCGTTTACAAGGACGGAATTGCGTTAATGCTTGTTCTGCCGATTTGTAAGTGCCAACATGCTCTCTTTTTGGAGGTCTGGATTTGCATGAAGGATAACAAAAAATCCCTGTTGATCTTACAGCGTAAAAAAATATACCGTTGTAAGAAGCGTCGTTGTTGATAATGGCTTGCCATTGCTCGTCTGTCACCGCATCGGGTTCTATTGGTTCTTTCCTACGCCGCATCATAGGAATATCAAGTTCTACATTCATCTGATTACGATTGGTCATGTTTTTCCACCTCCGTATTAAGTATATCCCGTAAAAAAGACTTTGTGTTTTTTTGAGAATATAACAGCAAGATTACGAAAGTCATCTTTTATTAACGCTTCATGTTTCGAATCATTCCTTTAGTATTTTTGTCCACGCGGTAGGATTCCGTTATTTTCTGCAATGCTTTATTGTAGGTTATATCATCCAGTTCATTTTGATTCAAAAATGCCAATGTGGGTTCTGGAAATTTTACAAAAGCGATTGAAATAGCCCACGCTGCGGCCATTTTGGCATAATAACCTTCATGACGGATACCATTCAAAATTTGGAATACTTCATGAATGTATGTCTCAACTAAATAATAATTAAGAAGCATAACCACACCGAAACGGATATCGTATTCTTTATCAGTTCTGAAGTAAGGCATTAGAAAGTCCCATACGGGCTCCTGATTTGTGTGGGTAAACTTTAATCCGGCACAAAAGCTATCACAAACCGACCAATTGTCGATTTGCGGTACGAATTTGGCGATATAGTGCAGTAACTCCTCGACATCTGTATTTAAATAACCAATAACCATCCCCTGTAGCATGACTTCCTCAAAAAAATCGTTTTCAGGGAGGTCAAGATAAGAACGCCAATCGTCTTTCACTATTTCTTTTGCCAGCTTTCGTAGCGGGGGTAAGCGGACACCAAGCATATTATTGATGTTTGGAATTAGTGCAGATGAAAATGTTTTGTATTCTTCATCTGCCAATTCATGTAGTTGTTCTCTAATCGATTTTTTCATAAATGCCCCTACTTTGTTTAACTAGGTTTTTGTAATTTTGATCGTAAAAGTGTGCTTGAGATGTGGCGGGTATATGGCATGTAAATAACACCCACACCAACTTTGGAAAATATCTTTTCATATTTTTTCCAATGTGCACTTCCCTTCCAATCATCCCCGACAAAAGTAATGTCAAATCCCCTATTTTCCCACACTGAATAACGATCCATAGCGTGCTGAGGGATGACCTCATCAACGAAGCGGATCGCACCTATGATGGCTGCCCGCTCTGCATATGGAATGATGGGTCGCTTACCTTTGTAACTCATTGACAATTCATCGGTTGTAATTCCGACGATCAACTTATCACAGTGTTTGCGTGCTTCCGTAAGTAAGTTTAAGTGCCCGATATGAAATAGATCAAATACGCCAGCCGTGTAGCCGATAATACCTGTTCGGTTCTCCTCTTGTTTGGAAGCAATATACATAACCACATCTCCTTTTCGGATTTTAGATTTCGCATTGCAATAATATAAATATTTTCCTATTGTGTTGTGGCTATAAAATAAAAAACCGCACAGGGTGGTCATTCATTTTGCATATTCCAAGAGGCTAAAACAAGGTCAACTGCGATATTTTCTGCGACTTTGCCTTCCTGTCCGTAACGATATCATCAGGATCGGGCGCTCCAATCAAAATGGAGGATTTCTTATTGTGCTGCCGCATATTTTGGAGCACGGCGTCTTGGCTTGTGGTGGCGTAACAATAAACACAGCCGTAAGAACAGCTGTCATAGCTTCCAATATCCACGCTTTCTATACAGCCGCACGCTGCGCGTTGATTCGGATCTTTTTTGGCGTTAATCGGGCAGCCGATAATCTCTTCTACCATTCCTTGATCAATACAAGAGGCATGGGAAATCCCAAAGGGGCTAAGATCAATCGTCTCGGAACAGGTGGATAGACTCAGCTGATGTTCACTTGCGATTGTGGAAAATCCTTCGGCAATACGGTTCATGTTCAGCTCATTTACCTCATGCTCTACCATTTCCTTTGTTCTTTTCTGCATTCTCGCATAGAAGTCAATATAGCTGAAAATGCACCGGTCAGTATAATCTCCAAGCACATCGGTCATCTTCCCAAAGGCGTCCAGATGATATTCTATATTTAACTCCTTACTTACCATCACAGGATCGTAACGCCATATCACGCGGTGGGCACCAATTTTCTCACTGAGTCTTTTGAATGTTTCCATAATCTCAGATTTAGGCGGCATCCTTTTTTCGACGGTTTCATCATAAGGGGTCAACGTAAATTGAAAGTAGAACGGGTAACCCATTTTTTCTATGGCATCCAGCTTCGTAAGCATTGGTTTGGGATTTTTCGTCCAGAATACGATGCAGTCCACTACATCTGGGTTTAAAATGATCCGGCTGGAGCGCTTGGGGTTTCGCGGATTTTTAACCAGCACTTCCCCATCCTGAAGCCTGTTCATCAACCAATCGGAATAGAAAGCAGGGATATCTGTCCGCCTGCTTGCACTGATGATCAATTTCATCACCTCGATTTCTTTTCTAAAGCTGCGTTATTAATTTGCGTTTTATGCTGCGAATCTATTTTTGGGTTTCTGCATCCAGTGGGTTCAGCACTGGCAGTCGTACTCCCAAGATATTAAAGACATCCGGCTGAAGCGCTGATGTAAATTTTTGATATTCTTCATCCATCTGCTCAAATATCTGTTCTCTTATTGACGTGACTACTACTTTACTACTCCTTGTCGCTCGACTTCGGTGGCTTTACACTGCTGCGTTTGGTTTGGATATCTAGCTGTTTGATTTGTTCGTAGACTGCGTTTATCTCATTGTCTATAGCACTGCAATCCACGCCCTCCTCTTTCAGTCCATCCATAATCTCAGCAACAGCCTTCGCAAACTTGGATTTATATTTTGCGTTGAGCTCCGTCCAGTTGATTCCTGTGAAGTAGGCGGCAACTGAACGGTTTAACGTTAGTTTTCCTTGCAGCAGCAGCGCAGCTATCATCGGATAACCGGCGTAGCCCTGCCAGTAGGAGGCGCTGTCGTTGGAAGTATAAATTCCATCCCGCCAAGTAACGGTACTCTTTTGCTCGATTGGAGGACGCAACCTTTGCGGTACCCTCGCTTAGAACGACACGTTCATCTGCGATTGCGCTGTACGCCTCATGTATTTTTTCGATAGGTGGCCATTTATTCATCTTTGACTGCTCCTTCGGAATGTAAGGCAAGATAGTGAACATTTATTTCGACCCTATCTAAAAATAAGTGGTTGACTTCACGTGCTAACGAAGCGGAGGGGCGGAGGGATTCTGGAGAAACGGCAGTGTTCGCCTTTAAAGCCCAATTTCAATCTATATTCATTTTACAGTCAAGAAATTGGGCTTTAACAGCGATCGTAGGAACCTCCGAACCCGTAGCGACTTGAACCACAAACGGTCAAACACTGATTTTGGTTTTGAGCCGTAAGTTGCAAAGGACTATTCATTTGCAGCCACTAATGCCAAACCTTTGACATATATGTTTTCATCTTTGCTCCCTCCTCACAAAAAAAGTGTAACTCTGAATAATTGCAAGTATATACATGTTGATTGTTGTATGCACTAATTTGAAGATATAAGAGCAACATAACAAAATCGACCGAAATGATGTTGTTGTATGTGTGCTAAATTGGAGATATAAGAGCAACATAAAACAATGGTTCAAGAGAATAGTATGTAAATAATACGAATGGATGGGGGGTTGCACATGAACATCAATATAAATTGAATCAATAATATTATTTAAGAACAAGTATCGTTGTTTTGAGATTACATAGTATTTTGTACATATGTAACCGTTTGATTTGATTCAACTATGTTGTCTTTGCTCTGGTTGGATGCGTGATTCAGAGAACATACGGATTATTCGTTGTACTTCTAGCGGAAATAGATATATGTTCTTGTCCATTTTCGGCAATGGACTTGTCCCGAGCAAAGGACAAGAACATGTATCCATAAATCAAAAAAAACCGCGCCAAGGGCGGGTTTCAATAATTATATGTTCTTGTCCTCTTACATCACATGTCATTGATCCTGAAAAAGGATGTCTGCAAACACCGAACATAATTTATCTCATACAAAAGTCCCGATATAGGAAATTCCTAATCGAGACTTTCATACTTGTTTTTTGAAATTCAATTTTTAGCAAAATTCTTTATAGTTTTAAATTCCAGTAAAAATAAATATTTTCTATACTCAATCTAAATGAAACCAATTGATTTTCATGCGTTAAAATACATAAATATACTTTAATAAATATTTATGCAGAATAATGAATAGTGAAACGAATTTTCATTTTTAGTGAGTCACTATTGTCATCATTTATAGTCGTTTTTGCAGCTTTCATGATCCACCACA
>LIDZ01014091.1_pt1 | contig 23626 bp, 23 predicted proteins | sample 644651 | NCBI WGS metagenome assembly LIDZ01 (sample SAMN03856242, study PRJNA289617) | food metagenome | isolation source: wine grapes on drying loft during traditional withering process | host: Vitis vinifera cv. Corvina | place: Italy: Gargagnago di S. Ambrogio di Valpolicella | collected 2014-01 | reverse complement strand
TTCTGGAGGTAGGCGCAGCCAGGATTATCGAGCGCATTAGCGCTTGCGTGGAGATGGGAGTTGCCGACGGCAGTATTCAGCCTGGAGGCGATCATCAAGGATTTGCGGAATCGCTTTACCAGCTCTGGCTGGGCGCCTCCCTTTTAGTGAAGGTTAGCAAGTCCACTGAGTCGTTCGGCAAAGCAATGAACATGACCAAGCGCCTGCTGAAATAGCACGCGCTTTTTATTTACCCACTTTGGTAGACGACCGGTCCATTATTTATTCTATTGCAGGAGTTACCTAAATGAATGATCTCAGCACAACAACTGACCTCTTTGCCCCTATGACCATGGGCTCCATCGAGCTGGCTAACCGAGTTGTCATGGCGCCGGTCACCCGGAGCCGCTACGGCGACGACGGCGTCCCCCATGAACTGCATGCGACCTACTATGCGCAGCGAGCCACGGCTGGCCTTATTGTGGCCGAAGCGACCAACATCTCGGCACAGGGTCGAGGCTACGCCGCAACCCCCGGGATCTGGAGCGACGAGCAGGTAGCGGGCTGGAAAAAGGTGACGGATGCAGTCCACGCTGCGGGTGGCAAGATCGTCAGCCAACTCTGGCACGTGGGCCGCTTCTCCAACGTCGCTCTTCAACCGAATGGCGAAGCACCCGTGGCTCCCTCCGCCATCCAGGCCGAAGGTAATACCTACACGGCCGACGGTTTCGTACCGGTGTCCATGCCACGCGCCCTGGAAACGGAAGAGATCGCGGGCATCATCGCGCAGTACGAACATGCGGCTGAAAACGCCAAGCGTGCCGGTTTCGACGGCGTCGAGGTGCACTCGGCCAACAGTTATCTGCTTGACCAGTTTCTACGCGACTCCACTAACAGGCGTACCGATCAATACGGCGGCTCGATAGAGAACCGCGCCCGGCTGACACTGAAGGTGACCCAAGCCATCGTCGATATCTGGGGCAGTGAGCGCGTAGGGATTCGTTTGTCGCCAGTCACGCCAGATGCGGGGAACACGCCGCCCGACAGCAACGTCATGGGCCTGCATGGTTACCTCATCCAACAACTCAACAAACTCAATCTGGCCTACCTGCACTTTGTCGAAGGCGCCACCGCGACCTCGCGAGAAGTCCCGGAAGGCGTCGATATGGACGCACTGAGCGCCCAGTTCAACGGTCCGTTCATTGGCAACAACAACTATGACCTGCAGATGGCAGTCGAGCGCCGCGCGCAGGGCAAGATCGACGCCGTGGCGTTCGGTAGGCTGTTTATATCCAACCCTGACCTCGTTGCGCGCCTGCGCCATGGTGCACAGCTGACCATTGCGCCTCGGGAGTCTTACTACGGCGGCGGCGCCAAAGGCTACACCGACTGGCCACTGGGTGATTACTAAAGTCAGTACTGCCCTGCTCCCCTTTATCACCTGGCACGTAAACCCAACATGAGAAGAATGATCCCATGAGCAAGAACATCAAAGCCGTCCCAACCAGCGACTACAACGCCGTCATCGAAACAGCCAGCAAATATGTCGAAGGCCTGCGCGTAGGCAGTGTCGACATGATTGAGGAGGCGTTTCACAAGGATGCCGTGATGTATGGTTTCACTAATGGGCAACTACTGGGTGGCCCAATCAGCAACCTTTACCAGTTTGTACAAACCAACGGCACGGCTCCAGATATAACCACTCGCCTGGATATCCTCGCCATTACCCCGACCACCGCTGTCGTTCGCATTGATATGGAACAAGACGCTATCGGCGCTGACTACAACGATTACCTGACGCTGATCAAAATTGACGGTGCCTGGAAGGTTATCGCAAAGGTTTATCACCAGTTCGAAGGGTAACTACGCGGGCACCGGCATTTCGCTTTAAAGCGCAGGCAACCAGAGATAGTGACGTGGTGAAGAGACTCACCCCTTGGTCAAATCAACCAACGGCGTTTGCCGCACCTCGGTTTCGCGCCCGCCCTGAATCTCGCTGACGTGCTTCAAGGCCTTGTCCACTGCTGGCTTATCCGCCAGTAAGCTGTAGCTGATGTGGAACTGCTTATGTTCCTTGGCCCCAATGGTCGGCACCAGATTCAGCGGCCGCTGGTAACGACGGTTGTAGGAAAAACTTGTACCTGGCTCAAGCCCCGTGACATAGCCCTGGCCTTTGGTATCGGTGTTTTTCCACAGGGAAAACACCGGCAGTGTCTGAGTATTGAAACCGACCGACACACCCAGGCTGCCAGCCTTGTTATGCAATACGGCCAAGGTATCGCCCTTGGCATCGGCATATGGCACCACGTTGTAGACCGTCTCGTCGTAGTCCTTGGTAGGTGCGCGGTAGGTTTGCCAGTCAGGCAGATCGGCTTCGGCCTTGTCGTTGAACGGCGAAACCTGTTTTACCGGCGCGGCAAAACGAGCGCCTTCCTCCAGGAACGGCGTGCTGAAGTTACTGTGATACAGCGCCTGGTATTCCTGCGGATAGTCGCCGTTGTTGGTCAGGGTATCGTTCAGGGCAAACACCACGCTGCCGGGCTCGGTGACCAGTTCGGTCGCAACCGAGAAGTCGACCTTCTTGAACGCCTGCTCTTTGAGCTCGCCACGCAGTGTGATCGCGTACGGCGGCTTTTCATCAATGTGCAGGGTGACCTTGCTCGCCGGAATGTTGGCGGCCCGACCGTGCAGGGTCAGCAGTTCGCCGTTGTCCAGGCCCGGGTGCCCGACCCATTCGTACCCGCAGCGAGCGACCAGTTCATTGAAACCTTCCAGCCAGCCCAGACCACCGCGGCCGTTGAGCTCGATGAAAGAGGGGTTGACCACTTCCTTGACCGGGGAATCCCAGCCCATGCGCACATCGCCGACCGAGGCCTGCAACACGTTCATGCCGCGAGTGGGCACCACCGAGAGCTTCATCGTGCCGTTATCGATGTCGACGATGCTGACACCCTCCTGCCGACCGCCGTGCAAGGTGCGCAGGGTCACGCTGAAGGGTTTGTCGGCCTTTACACCGAGTTGCTGGCTGGTGATCTGCCAGCTCTGGGCGGCCTTGTCGGAGTCGAGCAACACGTAATCCCAAGCCATGGCCTGGGAGGCGGCTGACAGCGTACCGAGGGCAATGAAGAGTTTGAGCGGGGTCATGAGGGTAGCCTTTCTTGGAGTTGTGCCTGTTTTATAGACCACAAGAAACGTTTCAGCAAGCCCGAAAAATACCACCCCCGACAAGTGCCACAACCTTTTGCCCAGCAAGCCGCCCATCGACTACATCCGATGATGCTCAAGCAGAAAATCCACAAACAACCGTACCCGCGCCGGCATCGCCGAGCCGCCCACGAACACCGCATGAATGGGCTCGCGGTCCCCGGGGTTCCAGTCTTGCAGCAGCGGGATCAAGTCGCCGCGCGCCAGGTCCTCGGTCACGCTGAACTCGCCGATGCGCGCAATGCCGGCACCTGCCCGTGCAAATTGTGCAAGCGCTTCGCCGCTGCTGCATTCGATGTTGCCGCTGACCTTCAGGGAAAACGTCTGCGCGTCGCGGATAAACGGCCAATTGGGTTCGGCGCGGCGGAAGTTGAAGCGCAGGCAATTATGACGCAGCAAGTCCTGCGGCTCCTGGGGGATGCCGTGGCGCTGCAGATATTCAGGCGATGCCACCACGACCTGGCCGGTTTCGCCGATCCTGCGCGCGGTGAGCGGGCTGTCGGGCAGATGACCGAAGCGGATGGCCACGTCGGCCTGGCCGCCAAGAATGTCGACCACTTCGTCACCGAGGGTAAGGTCGACGACGATATTAGGGTAGGACGCGCCGAATGCAGCTATCAGTGGAACGATGGCCATCCGTCCATGCCCCAAGGCGGCGCTGACCCGCAACCGGCCCCGCGGCACACCCTGGTCGGCGATGGCTGCTTCGACTTCGGCCATGTCGGCCAGGATACGCCGCGCGCCGCGCAGAAAGGCCTCGCCCTCGGCGGTAAAGGTGATCGCGCGGGTGGTTCGCAACATTAGGCGCGTGCCCAGGCGTTGCTCGGTGCGCGCGATGATCCGGCTGACTGCCGAGGGGGTCAACCCCAATGCTCGCCCCGCAGCCGACAGGCTGCCTTCCTGCGCCACGGTGGCGAATACGCTCATTTCGCCTGACCTGCCGTTGAAGTCCATTTGTGCTCCGCACGCAAAGGTGATTGCCAAAACCGCTATCTACTGCTGCAAGGCGATAGATCGTAGCATTGACAGCACAGATAAGGAGCCTTCCATGCGTATCAATCCACCGCTTGTCGCACTCGCCATGGGTGCCTTTGGCATCGGCGTTACCGAATTCGCGCCCATGGGCATGTTGCCGGGCATCGCTGCGGATCTCGGCGTTTCCATTCCTGCCGCAGGCTTGCTGGTCAGCGCCTACGCCCTGGGTGTACTGCTCGGCGCGCCGCTGATGACCCTCACCACGGGCAAAATTCCTCGGCGTTACCTGTTGGTCGGTCTGATGGCGATTTTCACGTTGGGCAACCTGATGTCAGCCCTGGCCACCGATTACTACACGCTGATGGTCGCCAGGGTGGTGACCTCACTGAACCACGGCGCGTTCTTTGGCGTGGGCTCCATCGTCGCGGTCAGCGTGGTGGCCCCGCAGAAACGCGCCGGGGCGGTGGCAGCCATGTTCATGGGCCTGACCTTGGCGACCATTGGCGGTGTCCCGCTGGCCGCGTGGTTTGGCGAGATGTTCGGCTGGCGCACTGCGTTCTGGGGTATCACCGGCCTGGGCGTGGTGGCCATGCTTGCGCTGTGGTTCGCCCTGCCAAACCTGCCCGCGCCAAAAGGCGATGGGGCACTGGCCGAAATTCGCGTCTTGGGGCGCGCTCCGGTACTGGGCGCGTTGGCCCTGACCGTAGTCGGTTCAGGTGCAATGTTCACTGTCTTCACCTACATCGCGCCGATTCTCAACAGCGAGACCCACGCGTCCACCGCCTACATCACCGCTATGCTCGTGCTGTTTGGCGTGGGATTGACGCTTGGCAACATGTGGGGCGGCAAGGCTGCCGACCGCTCGATAGACCGTACCCTGATCGTTGCGCTGAGCGTGCTGATTCTGGTCTTGCTGGCCTTCACCGTACTGATGCGCTGGCCACTGCCGGCTGCAATCGCGATTCTGATCTGGGGGATCGCGAGCTTTGCCTTGGTGCCACCGCTGCAGATGCGCGTCATGGAAGCGGCCAAGGACGCACCGAATCTGGCGTCAGCCATGAACATCGGGGCCTTCAACCTGGGCAACGCGATTGGTGCAGCGCTGGGCGGCGCGGTGATCAATGCCGGGTTGGGCTATCCGGCGATTTCCCTGGCGGGCGCGGCAATGGCAGCGTTGGGCTTGCTGATGGTGCTGGGGTTTGCCTGGCGCTCCAGAGCAGTTGCAGGTGCGGCGGCGTGAACGGTTGGTAGCCGCCGTTGACGTGCGCTGCTTGAAGCGAAGGCATAGCCAGCCTAACGAATGTTAGGCTGGCTATTGACTGGTGCCCGTTTGCGTTCTATGGTTTGCCTACCTAACAACCGTTAGTTAGCAGGTTTACCTACGCAGGGCACCCTCATGACCTCCAAATTGAAGCTTTTCACCTCCCCCTCCGCGTTCCCCAATCCCCAGCGGCTGCGCTTGTTCATCTACGAAAAAGGTATCGCCGACCAATTCGATGAAATCGTCTATGACATGGCACCCGGTGGAGAGCAGCGCGGCTGGCGGCACCTCAACATGAACCCGTGGGGCGAAACCCCCACGCTGCAACTGGCCGACGGCAGCTACCTGGCTGAAACGGCAGCGATCGCCCGCTACCTCGACCAGTCCTATCCGGGCCGCAAGGTCACGGGCGAAAGCGCGCTGGAGCAGGGCCTAGACACCATGTGGGATAACCGAATCTGGGTGCATATCCTGTATCGCATCGTGACGGCGTTCCATGTGCTGCACACCGGGCTTGGCTTCAAACTCGAATTGACCAAGAACGAGGCCTGGGGCGAACACTGCCGCAAGGAAGCGCTGATGCACGCAGCGCTGGTCAATCGCCACCTGGCTGACGGCCGCGAATGGCTGCTGGGCGGCGCCGAGCCCACGTTCGCCGACATCACCCTGGCTACCGCCATTGCCTTCTCCAAGTTCCCGGTCAATGCCACCCCGCTGGACGAGCGCTTCGAGCATCTGGACAGCTACTGGCAGCGCTGGCAAAAACGCCCCAGCTTCCAGGCTGCCTACGCTGATCGCAGCAGTGGCATACCAGAGCTGGATTCGCCCGCTCAGTGATCCGCGGCCTGGGGCCTGCATCTGCCGCCGAGGCCGCCAACCTCTGGCGGTCTCCAGGCAAGTCGTGCCAGAGCGTTTTGATTTAAGATGGCGGGATTCTCCGAGACCTCGCCCGACGCAACCTCGTGCGATGTACCCTCGTCCGACGTACTAAAGGCCCGACAATGAGCATCAACGCCCGCGAGGCCATACTTCTGGCTGCCCGCAACATCGCCCAATCACAGGGTTACAACGGCCTGAATTTCCGCGATCTGGCGAGTGCAGTGGGGATCAAGCCGGCCAGCATCTATTACCACTTCTCCAGCAAGGCTGATTTAGGCGTGGCCGTTGCCCGGCGGTACTGGGAGGACGGCGCCGCTGCGCTGCAAACCATCTCGGAGCAAACTCCGAATCCAATCGAAGCGCTGCACCGATTCCCCGAGATTTTCCGTCGCTCGCTTGAAGCTGACAACCGGCTCTGCCTTGGCAGCTTCGTGGGGGCCGAAACCGATAACCTCCCCCCGGCAATGGCGCAAGAGATACAGGCTTTTGCGCAGGTCAATATTGCCTGGCTGAGCCAGCTGCTGGTCGCCGCACACGTGTGCGAGCCCGCCGATAGCGACGTGCGCGCGCGTGCGATCTTCTCGGCGGTAGCGGGTGCGCAGCTCATCGCCAGAAGCCGGGCGGACATCTCGGTGTTTGATACGCTGATAGATGCCTACCGGGCCTATGGGCCGCTGCCGGCGTGAGCGCTGCTATTGGCCGGTTCTGCTGCCAACGATCAGTAGCGTGTTGACACAAGGATATGAGCGAAGGTTAGTGCGCTGTGAACCAGCTGGGGTGTAGCACAGGAAAATGTTCCTTCAGCCAATCCACAAGTGCGTCGACCTGGGGCGCAAGATGCGTTCTGCTTGGATAAAGTACGGATACCAGGCGAGGCTTTGGACGAAATGCCCTGAGCACTTCAACCAATTCTCCGCTTGCGAGGAATGTCTCAACGGCAATTCCAGGAGCTTGAACAATACCGAAGCCTGCAACACCGCATTGAACGTACGCATTCGACTCATTCACAGTGATTCCACCATGAGGCGTGTGTGGACGATCTTCGCCGTCTACCGAGAAGTGCCAAGGCAGCGGTCTGTTATTTTGACCGGAAAGGAAGCTTACACATTGGTGGTCTGCTAGATCTTGTAGGGTTATGGGTGCCCCGCAGGCTTGGAGATAACTTGGAGACGCACAGGTCACCATGGTGGCGGTGCCAATTTCTCTGGCCACCATGCTTGAATCCGGGAGGTCACCAATTCGCAATACACAGTCGATGCCCTCGGCGACGAGATCCACCGTACGGTCGGTCACGCCTAGCGCAAGCTCGATTTCGGGAAATGCCTCTGTAAATCTCCTAAGGCTTTCCATGAAGCTGCGCTGGGAAAATGCAGTGGGGATGTCAATTCGAAGCCGACCTCGCAGCGTCGATCCACTACGGTCGAACATGGAAGTGGTTTCTGCGATGGTTGCTAAAATCTCTTTGACGCGTTCGTAAAACCGCTCGCCCTCAGCCGTCAGTTTTACATTACGCGTAGTGCGCTGGAACAGACGGACACCCAGCGAGGCTTCCAAATCCTGAATGGTGCGTGTGACGTGCGGGCGTCCGGCCTGGATTGCCTCAGCGACTTTGGTGAAGCTCCCCAACTCCGCTAGCTTGGCGAATACTTGCATCGACTGTAGAAGCTCCATAAGTCTCTTCTCGGGAAGCTGTTAACTAAATGATTGTTGCTGATCAGGATAACAATCCTGTTCGTTTCTGCACATTTATCTATAACCGGGAAACCTCAACAATATTCTCAGCGTAAGGGAGGAGCTTTCCTCACCTGCACATTCAAAATTGTTGGAGACAGAAAATGAAAGCGTGGCTTCTGAAAGATTTCGGCTTGGATAATCTGGTACAGGACGAAACGGAAACCCCCGTGCCCCAAGCGGGTGAACTGCTGGTTAAAGTAGGCGCTGTATCACTCAATTTCCGGGACAAGGCCATCGTTGACGGCATCTATGAACCTCACATGGTGCCCAAGCCACTGATCCCAGTCAGCGATGCGGCGGGGACTGTCGTGGCAGTTGGTGATGGTGTCAGCCGCTTCGCTATCGGAGATCGGGTCAACTCACACCTCTACTCACGTTGGTTGGACGGCATGCCTGGGCCAGATGAGCCTAACTACTGCTTTGGCTCGCCACTGCCTGGTGGTCTGGCGCAATACATGATCATCCATGAAGACAGCGCGGTAGGTGCCCCCGACAACATGTCAGATGAGGAAGCAGCGACCCTTCCAATTGCGGCTCTGACGGCGTGGTATGCGCTCGTCGATTATGGCCAGATCGAGGCAGGCCAAACCGTTTTGGTCCAGGGATCTGGAGGTGTTTCTGTTTTTGCAGCACAAATTGCTACGGCTTTGGGAGCCAAGGTTATCGTCACCTCCAGTCGTGATGACAATCTGGAAGCTGTAAAAAAACTGGGCGCTATTGCTGGTGTGAATTATCGAACTAACCCTGAATGGGCAGAGGAAGTTCTGAAGCTCACTGACGGCAAGGGAGTGGATCTTCTGCTGGATGTGGCAGGCGGTGACGGCATCAATCAATCGTTTGCTGCAACAAAGGTGGGTGGACGTATCGCACAGATCGGCTTTCTGACAGGCCAAACCTCTGCCCTGAACCTGATGCCTATGATTTTCCGACAAACAACGATTCGCGGCATAGCCGTTGCTCCACGCTCGTCATTTGACCGCATGAACGAATTCTTGAATGAGCACAAGATCCGCCCGGTAATCGACCACGTGTATCCATTCGATCAAGCACGCGAAGCGTACGAACATTTGGCCAGAGGGGCCTTTGGTAAGGTAGTCATCAAAATCGCGTAGGATTAGGCCACTTGAAGTTACGCCGCAAATTTGCGCATTGAAATATGCGCGGTCAGATGGCCACCCGATTAAGTGCCAGCAGATCGGCAATCTCACTCGCCCGCTGCGATGGCAGGCGCGTGAGCACGTCCTTCAAATGCAATACTCAACAAACAACGTGACCTGGCCCTTGCTCAGGCTTGCCGCATTTCCAGACGCGCCAAGCTATACCGTGAACCCTATGTGCTGCACACCGCAGCGGCAAGGGTTGAAGGTAAAGTTTTCTGAAGGGTCTTTGAGCAAGCCTTTTGGGCGAGACCTGCTTGATTTGAGCTAGCTCGCATGGCGGGCGACATACCTCTAATTATCGACTCACCGGATACGTCCCTCAGTACTCGAATTCATGCCCCAACTCCCCCTCCATCCAGGCCAGAAACCGCCGTACCCGGGGGAAACTGGAATGGGTTTTGGGATACACCAGGTGATGCGCAGCCACCGGCGCGCTCAACGTTTGGGGCGCGACCTCCACCAGTTCGCCAGTTGCCAGGTACTTGCGCGCCAGGAGGGAACTCTCCAAGGCAAAGCCCAACCCGTGACTGGCCGCTTCCAGCGTCATGTACGATCGATCGAAGCTCAACGCATAAGGTCGCTCCGGCCGCGCAAGGCCATGCTGGGCAAACCACTGTGGCCACTTCAATAGCGTCGCTTGCGACAGGATGAGCTCGCGATCAAGCAGGTCGACTGCCGAATTGACCGGTCGGCGGGCCAATAATGCCGGCGAGGCCAGCACACTGAAGCACTCGTTGCGCACGGTCCGCACTTCATAGCTGGGCCAGTTGGGCACGCCGTGGCGGATGTCGACATCAATCTTGTCGCGGCTGAAGTGCAGCGATTCGTAAGAACACGACAGGTTGATCTGGATGTCCGGATGGGCCGAACGGAAGGCCTCGAGTCGAGGTAGCAACCAGAGCAGGCCAAAGCTTGGCGAGGAATGCAGGCGCAGGCAATCAAGGCTCACATCACTACTGGCGCGCTCGGTGGCCACCGCCAAGCTATGAAGCAGCCCGCAAACCTCGGCCAGATACTGCTCGCCTATCGGCGTAAGCGAGACACCACGGGCAGCGCGAACGAATAGCTGACGCCCGATCATGGCCTCGAGATTGGCCAACTGATGACTCACCGCCGAGGGAACCAGCCCCAGCACTTCGGCCGCCTTGGCGACACTGCCGAACCGAGCAGTCTGCTGGAAGGCCTAAATGGCCTTGAGCGGCGGAATGATCGGGGTCCTGGGGTCGGCCGTATCCATGATTGCTATTGCTCCTGAATTATTTTGATTTGGGGAGTCGCGTACATTGAATCATCAGGGCAACTCGGACGCGAGTGCTGAATTTTTTTCAGCCTAGGATTATTTTTGCGTTATTGCTGGGTCGCCCCGGGGGGCACAAGCTGGCGCCATCGATTGCAGAAGATCGACCTCCATAAAAATAAATCAGAGGTAAAGCTCATGCTGCTTCAAGGCAAAGTCGCCATCATTACCGGCGCCGCTTCCGCACGAGGAATCGGCCGCGCCACCGCCATCACCTTCGCCCAACAGGGTGCTCGCGTGGTGATTCTCGATCTGGACGAAGCCGCCGCTCGCGATGCAGCCGCCTCCCTGGGTGAAGGCCACCTGGGGCTGGCCGCCAGTGTCGCTGACGAACATCAAGTCAACAAAGCCGTCGCTCAGGTACTCGAGCATTTCGGGCGCATCGACGTGCTGATCAACAACGCCGGCATCACCCAGCCCCTCAAGACACTCGAGATCCGCGGCAGCGACTACGACAAAGTGCTGGACGTCAGCCTGCGCGGCTCTTTGCTGATGTCCCAGGCGGTCATACCGCACATGCGCGGGCAGCGCAGCGGCAGCATCGTGTGCATGTCTTCTGTTTCGGCCCAGCGCGGCGGCGGAATCTTCGGAGGCCCGCACTACAGCGCCGCCAAAGCCGGCGTGCTGGGCCTGAGCAAGGCCATGGCGCGCGAGCTCGGGCCGGATAACGTGCGGGTCAATTCCATCGCGCCCGGCCTGATCCACACCGACATCACGGGTGGCCTGATGCAGGACGAGCGCCGGCACGCCATCATCGACGGCATCCCATTGGGCCGGTTGGGCGTTGCGCAAGATGTCGCCAACGCAGCCCTGTTCCTGGCCAGCGACCTGTCCAGCTACCTCACGGGTATCACCCTGGATGTCAACGGCGGCATGCTGATTCACTGATGTGTAAACGCCAACCTGTGCGGTTGGCGTCGTTCTGAATCGACCTTATAAAAACAATGAGATCAGACATCATGGCAACCCTCTCCCTGGACGCGGCCGCGGTCACCACCGTGCGTGCCAACGCTTATCGCAAGACCGCCTGGCGGTTGATGCCCTTCCTGATGCTGTGCTATCTGTGCGCTTACCTGGACCGCGTCAACGTCGGCTTCGCCAAACTGCAAATGATGAATGACCTGTCCCTCAGCGAGACGGTCTACGGCCTCGGCGCGGGCATGTTCTTCCTCGGCTATTTTATCTGTGAAGTACCCAGCAACCTGATCCTGCACAAAGTCGGCGCACGGCGCTGGATCGCGCGGATCATGATCTCGTGGGGCATCATTTCTGCGCTGTTCGCCTTCGTTGAAACCGCGTGGCAGTTCTACGCCTTGCGCTTCTTGCTCGGCATCGCCGAAGCCGGCCTGGCACCTGGCCTGCTGCTGTACCTGACCTACTGGTTTCCCTCATACCGCCGAGCGCGCATGACGGTGCTGTGGTTTATCGCCATCCCCCTCTCGGGAATGATCGGCGGCCCCTTGTCAGGTTTGATCATGGCCAAGTTCGCTGGTTTTCATGGTTGGGCAGGCTGGCAGTGGATGTTCATGATCGAGGCCATACCCACCGTGATCGTCGGCTTTCTGGTGTTGGCCTACCTCAAGGACGGCGTACACCAGGCCACATGGCTCAACGATGAAGAAAAGGAGCTGGTCAACAAGGAACTCGCCGAAGACAACAGCCGTAAAGTCACCCATGCCTCCCCTGCCGCGTTCCTGCGCGACAAGCGCTTGTGGCTGCTGGCGGGTATCTACTTCTGCGTGGTCATGGGCCAGTACGCCATCACCTTCTGGTTACCCACGCTGATTCGCAACGCCGGGGTCTCCGAGCCCTTTCACATTGGCCTGCTGACCAGCCTGCCGTACATGTGCGCCATCGTGGTGATGTTGCTGATGGGCCGCAGTGGCGACAAGCACCGCGAGCGTCGCTGGCACTTGGTCGGCCCGATGATCGCCGGGGCCATCGGCCTGACACTCGCTGCGCTGATGGGCGGCAACCTGATCCTCTCCGTGCTCAGCCTGTGCCTGGCCGCGGCAGGTGTGCTGTCGGCCTCATCCTTGTTCTGGATGTTGCCTACCACCCTGCTGGGCGGCGTCTCGGCGGCGGCTGGTATTGCCGGGATCAACAGCTTCGCCAACCTCGCGGGCTTTTGTTCGCCCTACTTGATCGGCTGGATCACCACCACGACGGGGTCGAGTGCCATCGGCATGTACCTGATCACCGCAGTGCTGCTGTTCGGCGCCACGCTGGTGCTGCGTATCCCCGCCGCCTCGGTCAATCGTTGATTCACAGGAGTATCCAAGATGACCACTACTGCACCTTCATTGAGCCTTGCCCAGCGGGCCTACAACATTCGCCGCCACGCCTTGCGCATGGGCCAGGTCCAGGGCCAGGGTTATGTCGGCCAGGCGTTGGGCGCGGCTGACCTGCTGGCGGTCTCCTACTTCCACGCGTTGCGCTACCAGCCGCAGAACCCCGAATGGGAGCAACGCGACCGCTTCTACCTCTCGATCGGGCACTACGCTATTGCGCTGTACGCTGCACTGATCGAGGCCGGCATCGTGCCACTCGACGAGCTGGAAACCTATGGCGCCGACGACAGCCGCCTGCCGATGTCGGGCATGGCGGCCTATACCCCCGGCATGGAGATCACCGGTGGTTCGTTGGGTCATGGGTTAGGCATTGCCGTCGGCGCGTGCCTTGGCCTCAAACGCAAGCAGTCGGATTCATTCGTCTACAACCTGCTGTCCGATGGCGAGCTCAACGAAGGCTCGACCTGGGAGGCGGCGATGTCGGCGTCCCACTGGAAGCTCGACAATCTCATCGCGATCATCGACGTCAACAATCAACAGGCAGACGGCCAGTCGAGCGAGGTGTTGGCCTACGAGCCTATCGTCGATCGCTGGCAAGCGTTCGGTTGGTTCACGCAACGAGTGGACGGCAACGATCTGCCTGCGCTGGTCAGCGCCTTCGACACTGCACGCAGCCATACCGGCGACCAACCACGGGTAATCATCTGCGACACCCGCATGGGCAAGGGTGTCGACTTTCTGGAAACCCGCGAGAAAACCCACTTCATCCGCGTTGATGAAAATGAATGGGATCTGGCACTCGAAATCCTCCAAGGCGGGAGCAACGTATGAGCACGGTAAAAACCCCAGAGACCGGCAAGAAACGTCTCACCACTTCAGCCATGATCGCATCCATCGCCAGCGAAGGTCAGGCCACTCGCTCGGCACCCTTCGGCCACGCGCTGGCGGCGCTCGCTGAGCAGCGCGCCGACATCGTCGGCATGTCGGCCGATCTGTCCAAATACACCGACCTGCATATTTTCGCCAAGGCCCACCCGGACCGTTTCTATCAGATGGGCATGGCCGAGCAGTTGCTGATGAGCGCGGCGGCCGGCATGGCGCGCGAGGGTTTCACACCCTTCGCGACCACCTACGCGGTGTTTGCATCGCGACGCGCCTATGACTTCATCTGCATGGCCATCGCCGAGGAGAACCTCAACGTCAAGATCGTCTGTGGCTTGCCCGGCCTGACCACCGGTTACGGTCCCAGCCACCAGGCCACAGACGACCTGGCGATCTTTCGCGCCATGCCCAACCTGATGATCGTCGACCCTTGCGACGCCTTGGAGATCGAGCAGGCCGTACCCGCCATCGCCGCCCACAACGGCCCGGTGTACATGCGCCTGCTGCGCGGCAACGTACCCGTGGTGCTTGAGGAGTACGGCTACACGTTCGAGATCGGCAAGGCCAAGACCCTGCGTACCGGCAAGGACGTGCTGATCATCGCCAGCGGCCTCATGACCATGCGTGCCCTCGAGGCGGCGCAACAGTTGCAGGCCGACGGCGTAGATGTGGCGGTGCTCCACGTGCCGACGATCAAGCCGCTGGACGAACAAACGATCCTGGGCGAGTGCCGCCAACCTGGCCGGCTGGTGGTGACCGCAGAAAACCATTCGATCATCGGCGGCTTGGGCGAGGCCGTGGCTGGGCTGTTGATGCGCAATGGTGTGACGCCGACTTTCCGCCAGATCGCCCTGCCCGATGCGTTTCTGGATGCAGGTGCGCTGCCGACCTTGCACGATCGTTATGGCATTTCTACAACCGCTGTTTGTGCTCGGATCAAAGGCTGGCTATAGCCAGCGCAGGTGGTTGCGCGGGAACCGAGGCTTGCACGGTACCCACCACCACGCAGGGCCCTGCCACGCCCCATCAGGCCTGCTCGGTCGGTATCAGCCCTGCTTCCCGGTAGCTGAGAACAAGCTCGTCGAACAGCCCGATATCCTCGCGAGTTCGGGCGATCAGCTGCGCGCCGGCCACGGCGGTGTAAATGGCCCGGGCACGTCGCTCGCACGCGGCTGCGCTGCCCGTTCCGGCATCGAGCAGCACTTGCGTCAACCAATCGGTATTGGCGTTTGCAAACGACTGGACCTCACGCTTGACCTCTTCGGGCAAGTCTTCGTATTCAGCGGCCATGAAGCTGGACAGGCACAGCCGGTTGCCGTTTTCCAGAGACGTCCGAAAAATCGAGGGATACAGCGCCAGACAACGGATAGGCGCCGGATTCGCTTCCCGTATTGCCTGTAAAACGCTGGCCGTGTCTTGCCAGTAGCGGGCGGCGACTGCGGCGCCAAGGTCGGCCTTGCTGCGGAAGTGATAGTAGATGCTCGCGTTTTTGATACCCACCGTTTCACCGATGCTGCGAAAGTTGATGCCGGTGTAACCGTGCTGCTGCGCTGCCGCTTTGGCAGCTGCCAGGATGGCTTCTCGCGCGTTCTCACTCACGTTTCAATTCCTTGACGGATCCAATCAATGGCGTAGAGTTTACGCGCAATACACTCTACCTGCCAACTGACAGGCAGGGGTTGACAGGCAGCCAATAGCCGCCCATCCTTTACCTACCATCTGACAGGCAGGTAATAGAAATGACCTCTTCTACTTCAACATTCGACGTAACCACCCTCCCCCTCATGAAAATCCATGACTGGTTCAACGGCCCCTACCCCGCCCGTGTGCGGATTGCCCTTGCAGAAAAAGGCTTGCTCTCCCGAGTCGAATTCATACCGGTCAATCTCTGGAAGGGGGAACACAAGAATCCGGAGTTTCTGGCCATCAATTATTCCGGCACGCTGCCAGTGCTGGAGCTGCAGGACGGTACGCTCCTGGCGGAGTGCACGGCAATTACCCAGTACCTGGACGTACTGGACGGCAGCCCGACGCTTACCGGGCAGACGCCCGTCGAGAAAGGCCTGATCCATATGATGACCAAACGGGCCGAGATCGAGTTTCTCGATGCGGTCAGCGTCTACTTCCATCACGCAACCCCAGGCCTGGGGCCACAAGTAGAGCTTTACCAAAATCCTGAGTGGGGCGGCCGCATGCGTGACAAGGCACTGCGGGGCATGCGCTATTTCGACAGCGTGCTCAGACTCCACCCGTTCGTGGCTGGCGATACATTCTCCATGGCTGATATCGCGGTGCTGGGCGGGATGATCTTTGCTGCACTGGTCAACCTGGCAGTACCGGATGACTGTGAAGCGCTGAAGGCATGGCATGCCCGCACGCAACAAAGACCAAGCGTCCAGCTGTGGCGCAAGATGATAGACGACGCTGGTATGTCCGCAGGTGAACAGCCTACGTAAAGCGACGTGCGTTTGAGCAAGTGACTCAACTGCGGGCGTTGGTCGCTCAGTGTGACGAAACGCCCGTCACATCCCTGGCTTAGCCCACTCGGGCCAGTTGAGCGCTGACGCCAGCTCGACCGCAAGAAACGGATAGCAAGCGGGCCATGGTGCCTGTCTTATACGCAGATCAGACGCGTAGGAGGCAACATGGCTTTTCGTATTTCTGGTCTTTCCCCATATCCATTCAAGATGCTTTTCGGGTTACCCGACCATGAGCTGGCGTTACTTAACATCGAGCGCTACTGGGTGGACAGCAACCCGGGATTTCCGGATCGTATCGAAATGAAAGAGGCCGAGATCGGTCAGAGCGTGCTGCTGCTGAACCACGTATGCCAGCCCGCCCAGACGCCCTACCGAGCCTCACACGCTATATTCATAAGCGAGAGCGCCACCCAGGCATACAACGCGGTCGACCAGGTGCCGGAATCCCTGAGAATTCGCCTTTTGTCGCTGCGCGCTTACAGCCAACAAGGCATGATGCTGGATGCTGGATGCTGGATGCTGATGTAGTCGAAGGCACAAAAATAGAAGGTGCCATAGCTAGGCTGTTTGGTAATGCGGACGTCAGCTACCTCCATGCCCATAATGCCAAACAAGGTTGCTATTCTTGTCGAATAGATCGTCAGTGATCCATCACCTACACCTTCAAGATCTTTGGTTAACACCTGATGCTGTGCTCCCGATTTTTTTTCAGGAGCCAGCACCATGATGCGACCCAACGCCAAAGTCGAAAAGGTATACCTCTATCCCAAGCCTGTGGATGTTCGAAAATCCATCGAAGGCCCATCGCAAAGCGCTCGAACCCAACGCCCATAGGCTAGTAGTACGCGTCTTCCGCTTTCATCCGGCTGATCTGGCAAATAGTCAGCAAGGAGATTCCCAGCAACAACAGAGCCACAATCAAAGCCCCCGTCATCATGTAGAACCCCGGAACCAAGCCAGGCAACTGATCCACAGTACTGCTGATCGATGGTAGCCAACGGCAATACCGCAGCTGAATGGGACTGCCGACATCGTATTGAATGCCAGTGCTGTAGCGTGGATCGAAGTATTCCCCTTCGTGCGACCTTGCCGAGTCGTCGCTATACCGATACTGGACAATGCCCGTCTGCGAGTTTCCTGGAGGCAGCTCCACCAACGTCACCATGCCGGTGGTTTCGGAGGCGTCTACCAGCAGTGCGGCATAACGAATGCCATCTTTTTTGGCCATTACGGCGATGAACAGCGCGACGATACAAGCGATGGTGAGCATCACGACACGGTTATAGAGATGGTCGCGCGCGGCTTCACGGGGATAGAACATGTGACGATCCTTCGTAGCTGAGAATTGATATTTAGCCGATATAGATCGACTGGGGTATCAAAATCTTGAGAGCTCCTCGCATCGCTGCTTGCTTGTAAGCCTATAAACCTAATCTAGCCAAAGATGGGCGGCGTGTTTACGAATGCAATTGCGGCGTGCAGTTCCACGGCAGCAAGGCTTCGTAATCTTCAACCGATGTCGCCAGTGTCAGCCGTTCTGATGCGTGGCGTAGCCAAGCATATGGCGCTTGGCCGTTGGCTTTAGCCGTCTCGCCCAAGCTGTACAGTTGAGCGCTGGCCGTCGCGCCTTTGGGCGTGTCGCTAAACAGCCAGTTCTTTCGCCCGATGACGAACGGTGTGATCGCACGCTCGGCCGCATTGTTGTCGATAGGCAAAAACCCGGCCTCGGTATAGCGCACCAGTTTGTGCCAGTTGCTGGCCAGATAACTGATCGCCTTACCCAGCGCGTTTTGCGCGGTCACTTGAGGCTGTGTTTTCTCCCTCCAGGCGTGCAACATCGCCAGCACACTGGGGCTAGCTATGCATTTTTCGATCACTTGCGCGGGTTTGTCAGCGGTGATCGGGGCTGTTTCGCAGCCACGGCAGGCATAGACTTTGCGGATGTGTTTGATCACACGTATCTGCATCGGCACGATCTCCAGCTGTTCGCTGATTTCCTCGCCAATGGCATGCTTGCGGCAGCCGCAGGTGCAAGTCAGCTCATGTTCGGGCAGTTCGTGGATGACCTCGATGCGCGGAAGGTCAGCGGGCAACGGCTTGCGCTTGCCACAGCGCTTGGCGGGTGCGACGACCTCTTCTTCAGTGTCTTCGTCGGCAACGTCGGCGATGCTTTCTGCTTCATTGAAAAGGGCTAGCTGAGGCGTAGCAGGATCAGTTGTCTGCTCGGACTTGCGTCATTCGCAGCACGCTCGAGATCCGAATGACTTAAGTGGTTGTACTGCTAGACCCGCCCGACATTTAGCACAGGAAGCAGAGTCGTCTATCGCCCTTGCGCCAACCGACGAGGATCATTTTTCTTCCGAATCACTCGTCATTTTCATCCAATAATCAAAAGTTTCTCGGAGTCGGCTACCGGCTCTTGAACCGTCAGCGATACCACATGCAAACGCAGCGGCGACTCTCACAGGATTTGTTGGAATACTATTTGGGCCGTCAATTACAGGCTGCCCATAATCGGCAAGTCTTTTGCTACCCTTTAGTTGCATCCAGCTTAGTGAGTAATTATTTCTAATTGCAACCTCCCCATAGTACATACCAACTTGCACAGCCAAGGTTTTCTCCTCGTCCGTCAAGTCCCAAGCGACAGGATTTACTTGGCAGCTCATCGCAAACCCTATGTTCTCTAAGCTCAATTCTCTTTTTTTAATTTTCATTGCAAACCACTCCCCCAGTGCATCCAATGATTCTGGAGAGAAGTCTGCGGTCCAACTTTCAAATCCGGGGGTTTGCCAAACAGTTTGAATAAGCTCATCCAAACAGTAAGGCATGTTTAGTATGAACTCATCATAAAAATTTGTCAGTTCTTTTTTGGTCATCGACGCAAAATCTGTCGTGACCGGGTTATAAACTGTTGTGAATCTCATATTCAATGCACCACTACTTTAATACCTGCGTCGGAAAGTGCCTTGAGCAACGAGGGCGACGCGCCAACACGACCTGTAACAGGGCTCGTGTAAAAATTCCATGTTATCCCATTGACCATCCCTCGACTCAGTAACTCGGCGTCTTTAGCCACTTGAAGTGCTGTGGTTGCGTCAAGTGAGGTGTAACCAACCTTTGACTCATGGGCAATATTTCCGGGAGCCAACTGATCGACAAAACGTGCTCCTTGGCTCGTTTGGAATGAAACTTGAGACTGACCACCCAGCGACTTCAGCGCATTTTCTCCAATCTGCCCTGTCGATCCAATATCTGTCGAAGGATTAGGTGAAACAATTCTAGTTGAACCCTCCCCAGTAAGAGTGTAGTAGTTACCATTACCCCCCAGATATATCTGATTTCCACTGGAATCCAGTGCCCCAGTAGCTTTGTAGACCCCGCCCCCTGGTCCCGTCACAGATCCATCAAGTTCTTGCGTGTAACCTTTGGGAACTGCGAAGCTGGCATCGTTAGCCGCAGGTTTACCAGTACCTATGACTTTTATTTCACCAGACGCCAAGCCGGATGTAGGCCCGCTTGCATTGGCGCGCGCTCCACCGTCGATTTCCAAGCTACCAGCGCTTACAGCACTGTCAACCTCTTTCCATCCTACATAAGCACCAACCCCAAGCCCAATGGCGCTCAAGACCACCTGAGCGCCCATCAAAACACGCTCCTCACCCGAGGCGGGTACGCCACTAATTGGGTTAGCCCATCCGGAAGCGGTTGCCGCCTGACAGGCAGTTGCCGCTATACCCATCCCTCCACAGCCTGCCGCGAACAACTGTTCAGCGGTAGACTTAAGAATAGCCTTCGAACCGGCATCTCTGACGGCATTGGCGGCCCTCCCTACAACTGCCTGCTCTTCGCTGAGAGGCTGAAGCACCCACTCTTCGCCAAGATTAGTGACCACGGTTTTATCTGTGACAACGCAATAACCACTGGCGGAGCCAGAACATGGCTTCACATCGCCTGGTGTAGCTATGTACGTTTGATCATGGCCAAAATCGGAGGCTACTACATCTGTCTCCTTCTTGAGTACGCTGCCGTCTTTGGCCACCAGTGCATCGATCTTAGACCGCATAGCCTGGCAATCTACCGAGCCAGAGCTCGCGCAAGAGGCTTCCTCATATTCGCGCTGCAGTTGCCCCAGTACGAATTTGTCCAGAGTACTGAGATGATTGTTGTTCACCGCATTTTGCGCTGCAGCTCCCGCAGCAACCGCGCTAGCGCTGTCTCCTCCTACCAGCGCTCCAGCCAGCCCTCCGGCTAGAGTGGAAAGTGCGGAGACGGTCTGCTTCTCTGCTTCGGTTAACTCGCTGGCTTTTTTGCTCGGGTACAGTTGATTCGCAACGAGCTCACCGATACTCGCTCCTGCCGCTCCTGCCAGCGCGTCGTTACCTTGAGATTTGGCGAGCACAGCGCCGAGAACGGCGTGGGCCATCAAGTTTGCTGCAGTGTTGTCGCCGGTTATATCTTTAATTTGGTTTGCAACGTAAGGCGCGGCTGCTCCAACGAGTGCTTGAGCAATATTACCCCCCGTCAAGGCTTGGACAGCTGCTGTTACCGCTTGGGCTGCTTTTTGTAAATTACTACCAGTCCCGTACTCAAACATCACACTATTGGTGACCTGATTAGCTACCTCCTTATCAGTTGGGTCTGGGTTGCCGGCCAATACAAGCGCGAGACGCGCATCCTGCAGCTTTTGAGGATCCTTCAACGCTTTCGCAGCCTCAATCGAACCTTGCGTACGAATGATATCCATCGCCTGGCTGCCAATTTCACCAATCAGCTGGGCTTGCCGCAGGCGATTTTGCTCTTTTTCCTTGTCAAAAATCGGACTGACCGAGTTGTTTGCGTGCTCGACATCGTGGCTCAGCGTCTTGACGTCCTGCTGTTGCGCGCCCGAGTTACGCACCACAACGATGCCTTCGGAAACAGCTGAAGATGTGCTGCTGCTGTCGTTTCCGGCTCCATTCGCACCTACCAAAAGCAGACTGCCCATATTGCCGATAAACATTGATCCCGCGTTACCACTCGTGTTGGCGCTCACGCTCTGGTGGCTAGCCGAGTATTTCGCTTGGTTGTCCAAGCTGGTCCAACCCAGGGTGCCGGTATCGAGCAGATTTTTGCCAGCGGCCGCAGTGCTCGCGATCACAGCACCATTAAGCTGGGTATGATTACCTACGGTGACTTGGTATCCATCCTTACCGGCGAATAACCCGGTCTGTTCTTGAACGCTAATGAAGTTCGACTTGAGTTTATCTTGGCTGACACTTAAAGACCCGCTAGCGCCACCTCCTAGCGTGGCACTGATACCGCCGCTGACGCTGGTTTGCTTCGAGTCGTATTTATCGCTGTCCTGCAAGCTTGCAAGCGTCAGATCACGGCCAATAACGGCGACCACCTGCTGAGCATTTGCCTGGGCTCCCCGCACCACGGTGTCCTGCCCGCTTTTCAGAGTGAGCTTCTGTCCAGCATCCAAAGTGCTTTCGGCCCAAGTGGTGCCGTCACCTTTTTCATTACCCTTTGCCGAATTGGCGTTGGCAAAAATACTGGGGCCTGCGCCGCTAGATCCCACGCCAAAGCTGATCCCAACGTTTGCACCGCCGCTTTTATTTGATCCGTCGAGTTTCTGGGTGTTAGCTGCAGCCAAAAGATTGATATCGCGGTTGGCAGCCAAGAGCATATCCTGACCGGCTTGGAGCTTGCTGCCGATTACGTTTATGTCGCCGTCATTAGCCCCGCTACTTCCGGTTGCGACAATATTCAGATTATTGGCGGCGGTGATGCTAGTGCCCTGACTAACGCTTTGCGTTTGCATCTGTTTTGAGCTGGAGCTTTCAGAACCTAGCGATAAGCTAATACCTACAAAGCTACCTGTTTGCGCTCCGGCGCCTAGCGCTTGTGCTCCTTGATAGGCTTGGTACCCGCTAAGCCCTGCCTTCACTCCTTGCAGTGCTGCAAGGCGGGAGTCATCCTCCTGCTTTGCAGCCTGCACGGTTTGAACGGCAGTATTGACGGCATCTCCTACTACACCCGAAAGGGCGAGCGTTAGACCACTCTTTTTGCTTTCCTGGGTCTGCTTGGTGATGTTTTGATTCTGCGTTTGAACAATATTGACGTTCTCACCGATCAGATTTACGTCTGTCCCACCCACTACATCCGAAGCTTTTACCAACAAGTCTTTGCCAGCAATGATATTAACGTCGCCCTGTACACTCCCGACAGTGCTACCTTTTTCAACTCCACCAGTACTCTGGAGGGTGAGTTTATTCTTACTGGAGCCCAGAGTTACTCCAACGCCACCTGTGCTCAAAAGGCCCGATTTCTTGGTCTGCTGGATGTGCTCGGAGCTACAGACTTCAGCCGCACTCTCAATACGAACGTCGTTGCGCGCCTGCACGTTTGTCAGTTCGGTAGAGACCACGTTACTGGCAGAAACGGAAATGTCATGCCCCGCCTGAACCAGCGTCTTGTTACCGCTCAGTGTTGCTCCTATCAGCGTCGTGCTAGAGGAAGCATCGCTACTCATTTTGCTGGTAGTAGACAACCCGAGCCCACCGGACTTGGATTTTGCCGAAGCCTGGTATTCACTGCTCTGCGCAGCGGCAAGATTAATGTCATTTCCTGCGAGTACCGACAAAGAGCCTTCGCCGCTGCTCACGGAAGAACCAACAACATTGACATCGTTCGCGGCGACTAGCGTGGCGGTCCCGCCCGCTTGAATGCTGGCGGACGCCACTGCGACGCTCTCACTTTCGGTCATCTGGTAGCTTTTCTTGCCCCAATGCCCTTTTTTGGTTTTTTCGTAAAAGGAATAATCTGTGTTCTGCGCAGATACGACGTTCAAGTCATTCCCAGCGTATACATGAGCGTCTTCCTTAGCTGCCACTTGGCTGGCGACTACGGTCAGATCGTTACCCGCCGTCAAAGAAGCACTACCACCCGCCGTAACGGTCGTGGCGATCTGAGTAATCTTGTCCTTCTGGTCAGTCGTGCGCTTACCTTGTGCAAAGAAGTGGCTCTCATCCGCCGCCGAAGCCAGCGTCATATCCCCACCCGCCGCCAACGACACATCACCCTTGGCCTCGAGCTTGCTCGCCGTAGCGCTCAGATCCCCACCGGCACTCATGGCCAGGTCGCTACCTGCGCTGATGCCACTGGCTGCCTGCGTCACACTGTCGGTCACCCGGCTATAACGCCTCCCCTTGTGCGCAACGTGGTCCTCGTCCGCCGCCGAACTCACGACCAGGTTTTCACCGGCGGTAATCGCACCGTTACCGGCAGCGCCCACCTGGCTCGCAACCACCGCCACATCACGCTTGGCGTCGATTGTCAGATTGCCGCCGGCATTCGCGCTGGCACCCAACTGCCGGACTTCCTTGCTCGAGTTCCATGCTCAGGTCGTTCGCCGCTTCGCCGGCGTATTGCGGGTTTGCGCTGGCGATGCCTGCGTTGCTGAAAGCCCCAAGGGTGCGTTGGTTGATCACATCACCGAGGGT
>LIDZ01000077.1_pt1 | contig 23660 bp, 28 predicted proteins | sample 644651 | NCBI WGS metagenome assembly LIDZ01 (sample SAMN03856242, study PRJNA289617) | food metagenome | isolation source: wine grapes on drying loft during traditional withering process | host: Vitis vinifera cv. Corvina | place: Italy: Gargagnago di S. Ambrogio di Valpolicella | collected 2014-01 | reverse complement strand
ATTTAACTTCAAATTTAGTAACAGTTCTAGCTACCATTTGAGAAGAAACTTTTGACTTTATTGCTCCTGAATTAAGTAAGAACACATCATTTGCTATGATTGTATCCATGAGTGCATTTGCTTGCGCCTCACTTATATCAGACTTAACATCATTAATACTGAAAGTAATCTTTTTATCATATTCAGTATTAAATACCATTGATAAAGTATATTCCATAAAGTGGACCTCCTTTTTAATAAATTTTTCAAATCATAGACTAACTGAGCATGCCTTATGCAGTAAGAACTGAGCTTTCAACTATGAAAGTTTGTCCTGTTGGAACTGAGATAACAGCTTTGATTGCTTCAGCCACAGTATTTAATTTTGTAGGATCCACATCTTTTCTAACATTTGAAAAAGTTTTGTTTCTGAAAACTGAATCTCCAGCCTTATCCTTAGAAGCTTCAACTTCTATTGCTAAATTTACAGTACCAATTGTTTTAGCCATATGTTTTTAACCCCCTTTATACTTTTGATATAAATATATATGCAATAGAAAATGTTTTTTACAGAATGATTATTAAATAAAGCTGGCATGATAAAAGACACTTAGAAAGTGTCTTTTAAGAGAAAACCAAGTTGCCATTACCAACTACTACAAGAGTGTAGCCCTGTTGGATAGGTTTCAAAGAATACTTATGTGATTGAGGTTCTAATCGTATTAATTCTTGTATCATTTGGTCAGAATCAATTAGTATAACAATACATTTATCAGTTGTAGAAGTATTTTGAACAGTATAAGAAATTCCTACTGACAACTTCGAAGTTTTTACATTGTAAAATCCTTGACTCAAAGATATGGATTCAGCTACAGCAGGTATTATATTTATTCCAGATGATAGAAAGAAAAAAAGAGAAAATATAGCAATAAATTTTTTCATTAGATATATCCCACCTTTCAATTTTATTATGTACAATTGATATCGTAATATTCAATATCACAAATTAAAAAGGTTAGATGTATTGATTCAAATGGTTGGAAATATTTAAGGCACAATCAAAAAAATAACAAGTCTATCTGGCAACATATTTCCCATCATTCTAAGTTGGCAGATTATCCTAATAGACGCTTGCTATGAGTATAATCTATCTTCTTGCCTGATGAAAAATATTCATGCCAGTTTTGAACTTGTTATTTTCTTTCATGTGCCTAACACAGAAAAAGATACTATAATTCTGGTTTATTCGAGAAGTAAGACAGTGTATATGTTTGCCTTTTTTGAATCATTTAAAACGTACAACGGTTTGCCTAAAGATTACGCCAAGTGGTGTTTTTTTGTGATGAAATTTTTGGCTTTATTTTGTTCTTTTCCAATACCATTTAGGAAATAATATAGAAAACACTAAAAGAAGAGGGCCAGAAACATTACCATAAATAGTGCTTATTGCATAATATGAACTCATGGATACAGAATATAATAATATAGTTCTCAAAATAGCTTGGCTTATATTTAAAACTCCCCATGCAATAGTAACTATTCTCCATGCTGCTTTATACTTTGGTTGTTTTTTAAATTCCTCCGGAACATTTTTCAAATAGCTTTGCTCAACTACTATTTGGATTAACGATCTTTGACAAAACAATGAACCAAATAAAATTAAAGCTATCAAAATATCCTGTATTATAGGCGATACTAAATAAAAAGTGGGATTCTTTGAAATAACAGTTCCTATTACTCCAACCCCAGCAAAAATTGCACCCATTGCTGCAAGCGCATTAATTTTATGTTCTTTCACAAAATTAATCAAAACCACACCTATACTCCATGCCCCAGATAACATTATTCCATTAAGAGTCATTCCATTCTTGTCAAAAGCTGAAAATATTATGATAGGAATAATAGCACTTACAACAAAGTCTTTATTAAATATATTTTTTAATACTGAATGCTTTTTATTTAAATTATTATTTGTTAATTTCTCCATATTATTTATCCCTCTTATCCCCAATTTTCATTGGCATTCTTCATATAGATTTCAGGGTCAATTACCTCTTTATCTAGTATAGCTTGTGTTTCAGATTTTATATATCCTAAATTTATCACTTCTCTTCCTGCATTTATTAATGATTGGAAAAACGATTCATACATTTTCTTTAAAACATCATCCTTACTAACAGAACTAAGCACGCCTCCTTGTCCACATAAAATAGTTGCTGCTAAATTTCCTTTAGTCATAACCTTAAAAGTTTCTACAAGTCCAGAAAAATTATAATTTCCAGGGAAACCACAATTTGAAATTAATACAGTCTTAGTAGCTGCTTTTTTCTCATAGCGTTTAGGATGACTATATTGTTCAGCAACTTTAATTATTTCCCTTTTGAGTAGTGGAAGCTTACGATCCATAAAATCTTTCATAAGCCCAGTAACTGTAAAATAATATAATGGAGTAGCATAAACCATTATGTCTGCTTCTGTTACTTTTTCAAGTAATTTTTCCATATCATCCTTATGAATGCATTTTCCTGGAGTTTTGGTCCAACAAGTAAAGCATCCACTGCAATGTTTTATATCTTTATCCTTAAGATAAACTGTCTCTATTTCTGCACCTTCTTTCTCGCAACCTTTGAGGAATGTTTTTAAAAGAACCTCTGTATTTCCATTTGCTCCTCTTGGACTTCCATTTATAGCTAAAACTTTCATTTAAATATCTCCTCTCATTTTTATATGATTTTATAGGTCTTTTATTGCTTCTAATGATTTTATTGTTTCTTCACACCACTTTATTTGAGCTTCTTCAGCATATCTTCCATATTTGACAGTACTAAGCCATAATACTATATTCTTTTTATCTACTTCAATCTCTTCTGAAGTAAATATTTCTTCAAGTTTTGAATATTCTTTAAGGTCCTTTTCACAATCTTGTTTTACCTTTTGAATTTTTTCAATAATATTTTTTACTGGTATCTCTTTAGATAAAAATATTTTAAGTAAAAGTTCTGATCTAGTAGGCTCTTTTTCAACTGGAAGCATAAGCCATTTTTCTAATTCTTCTTTACCTTTTTTAGTAATAGAAAATACATTCTTAGATGGTCTTCCTTCTGTTTGCTTTACTTTTTTTGTTATTAGTTCTTCTTCTTCCATCTTTTGCAGCACAGGATATATATGGCCATAATTTTCATTCCAAAAATATCCTATAGAAGAATCACAAACTTTCTTAATATCGTAACCTGAACCTGATATATTACTAAATATACCCAAAAGAGCATATTTAGTTTTATTCACTTTCGCCAATTTTACTTCACCTCTCATATATCACTCTGATATACTTATGATATATCAGAGTGATATATAAATCAATACTTTTTCCATTTATTTGTAAATATATATTATTAATTCCATTTATAATAATAGTCAATTAATTATGATAAAATTAATTTAATTAAATTTTTTTTATGAATGGAGGAATAAGAAATGAAAATTATAGAAAAAAGTCCCAATGAACCAGATGCGCTTCTTTTAATGAATGAATTATCAGAGACTTTAAAATCTATTACAGGAGATAGTGGAAAGAATTCTTTTAATTCAGATGATGTTTGTGCACCACGGTCTTTATTTGTAATAGCATATGATGAAAGTGAGGAAGTTCTTGGCTGTGGGGGTATACGTCCTATTAATAAAAATATAGCTGAAGTGAAGCGGATGTTTGCAAAGGTAAAGACAATCGGAGTTGGAACTGAAATTTTATCATATTTAGAAATACAGGCAAAAAGGCTAGGATATTCTGCTATTTGGCTTGAAACTCGATTAATAAATGAACAGGCAGTATCATTTTATAAGAAGAGAGGATATAAGAAGATATCAAACTATGGTAAATACGTAAATAATCCTAAAGCAATTTGCTTTGAAAAGAAGTTAATTTAGTTTTGGATTCACTATTGTTAATTAATATAAGAATAACATCATTAAAAAATCGCATTATTCAGAAATGAATTTGCGATTTTTTATTGCTATGCAATTCTTATATCATATGAAATATAAAAAAGGGATAATATGACATCAATTATAGTTAATTTATTATCCAATAGTAGTATCATCAGTTGGTGTAGATTTATTGGCCTCTTGTTGTGCAGATAGGTATTGTTGTTGAGATGCGACGGTTAACATTAAACATCCTATACCTACAATAAAATTTCCAAGTACATTTAGTTCATCAGCAGTCTTATCTTTTGAAAGTGAGATAGTGATTGCATTTGTTAATACCAGCAAGTCTTCAGGAGATAGATTATCTAGAAATGTCAATGTTTCACCACCTATATGAAAATAATAATACCTAATAGATAGTATGATTATTAGATAAACAATATGAATGTGCGCTTATAAGATGCAATATGGATCATTTAGAATACATTTCAATGTAAAAGTAAATGCGATATATTCTTTATCCGTTTATGAAGTTATGTATCTGATTATTTTTATAGGGTAACGTGTCTGTGTCTATGTAAGGTTACATACACGTGCTCTGTTACGGTGTCGTGGACGTGCTAGTATATATATTTGCATGATCATAATCCGATTGCTCTTTTCATTAGAAAGAAGATAATCGGAACAAGAAGCGAAGGAAGCATATTTAATGTCTTGCAATCCTTAATCTTTAAAATAGAAATGCCAGAACTTAAAATTAAGAAACCACCTACAATAGAAATCTCAGTTAACAAATCCTGTGTTAAGAACCCTGATAGAAGTCCTGCACCAAGGTAAATACTACCTTGCCATATAAATAAAACACCTGCTGCTATTGCTATTCCAATTCCATAAGTGGATGCTAGTACTATGGATGTAACAAGATCTAAGGTTGCATTGGTAAACAAATAAGTATTATTAGCGTTTATAGCACTTTCTATCGGTCCTAATATAGATAAAGTTCCAATGCAGAATAAAAGTATAGCTGTAGATAATCCTTGTCCTAAATTATTTGAGGAAAATAGACTGGTCAACTTCTGAAACTTTTCATCCAGATCAAGGATAGTTCCGAGCAGACTCCCAATTGCAAGACTGATAATGAAAAGTACAGGAAACTGACTTTTAGGCATATTCTGTACCACAGAATTAATTCCAAGCCCCGTAGCTGCTAAACCCATCGCTGTAAACAAAGCTTCTTGATATTCCTCTTTAATTCCTTTCTTTACCAAAGTTCCAATCAGGCTTCCGGTTAAAATAGTTCCTGTATTTATGATGGTTCCTATCATTTTCTTCTTCCTCCTATCAAATCATATGAATCCTCCGTATACAAGAATAATCAAACTATATAAGTTGCAATAAATCTAATACATTATATATAATAAAAAAAGTATATAAAAATAATTTAATTATAGACTACATAGTTTATATGCAAGGATAAACAAGTCTCGAAAAATAATATCTAACATATAACTTATTTTTTTACTGCTTCCATTAGCATATCAATAGCCATTCTAAATATCTCAGATTCTTTTATTCTTTTCCCTTTGTTTTTCTTAGTCAATTGTTTTGACATGTCCTTTATAAAATCTGATTGATCTTTTCTTAAATAAGCTACACATCTTATAAATTTTTCATTATTGCTTAGCAAGGAATCTATCATCGACTCCCTGTCTGTAATTGGGTTTATACTTGTTATCGTATTTGTTTCTGTTCTCGTGCTTGGTAACGTGCCTGTACGTGTATCCATATACGTGTCTTCAATTCCATCTATATCTGTAGTAATGTTATAATCTTCAACGTCTACAGCCTCAATTTCATTTATAAAAAATGCATCTACGCCTTGTCCTTTTTTTACTCCTTGTGATTGCATTTCATTTACTTTTTTCATTTTATCAGCTAGGCTTACTTTTCTACTTCCCATGCTATAACCTCCTTAGCCAATTTTTGATATGAAACAGATCCTTCAAATTTTGGATCATAGGTCATAATAGGCTGTCCAGCTAACACTGCATCCGGAAATCTTATTGATTTTTTTATCATAGAATGGAAAACAGGATAACTTCTGTGTAGTTCTGCAACTACATCTTTATGGTGTGTTGTCCTATTGTCATATAAAGTTATTAAAATCCCCATAAGTGTAAGTTTTTTATTCAGTTTTTTGACCTTAGTCATTGTTTTTTCAAGTAGATTAAATCCACGTAATGCAAGATATTCAGGTGCCATAGGTACAATTACAACATCGCATGCAACTAATGCATTAATAGTTAATAGTCCAAGTGATGGAGGGCAATCTATTAATATATAATCAAATTCATCTTTTACAGGTTCAATCGCCTCCCTAAGTTTAAATTCGCGACCTACCTCAGACACTAGCTCCATCTCTGCTGCAGAAAGGTCTATTGTGGATGGTACAAAGTAGAGAAGTTCATCAAATAAGATTAGTTTCTTTATATCTTCTTCTTCGACCAAGGCATTATAAATTGTTTTTTCCAAATTTTCCGGCTCTAGACCTATTGAAATTGTTAAACTAGCTTGAGGATCCAGATCAATCATAAGTACCTTCATGCCAAGATCTGTAAGCGCTACCCCTAAATTCAATGTGGAAGTTGTTTTCCCAACGCCACCCTTTTGATTACTAATTGCAATGACTTGTGCCATTTATACATCCCCTCTTCCTAATTCTTTTTTTATACCTTCTTTAATGTATGTAACAACTTGTGCGGATCTACTCCGTTCACTTTTTTTCGCCAATTCTTTTAGTTTTTTTTCTAGTTCTATACTCAAAACGACAGGCACAATAACATGAGTTTCTTTATTTATTGCCATTGTAACACCTCCAATTAAAGTTAGTATAGCATGGTTATTAACTGTTAACAACTACAACTTGAAAGCACTACAAACTTGGATTGTAGTGCTTAAAGGGTTCGAAATAGAAAATTTTTTTGATTTAATTATAATATATTAAAATTTCCATATAACAAATCATATCTCTGAGTGCGAAATTAATGGATATGATAGAAACATAAAATTATTTTATCATTGATTTTATCCTAAAATTTAAGATTTTTACGTAATATATTTTCAACTAATTCAAGATAATCACCCTCATATGAAAATGTCTTATATGATAGCATAGTTGAAAGACCATGTACCATTGACCACATAGCAATTATATTTTGCACATAGTCTTCCTTTTTAACATTTATACTTCTTAAAAAATCAAGTGCACAACTTTCAAATATATTAAAAGTAGGATATTCCTTACCTTTAAGTTTATCTTCTTCAATAATTATTCCAGATTCAGATTTTGTTAAAAAAGCAAATTTCAGATAATCTGGATTTTCAACCATGAACGAAACATATTTTTTGCCTAATTGTATAATCCTTTCATAAGGATCATCTTTATGCTTTTGTGCTACTTCATTTAAAGAACTTTCAAAGTTACTAAATACATATTCAGATATTGCATTTATCAATTCCTCTTTGCTTTTAAAATGTTTATATGGTGCTGCATGACTCACATTACACAAGGCTGCAACTTTTCTAATTGAAAAATTTTCTGCACCGTATTCATTAAATAACTTTAAGCCCATCTTTATAAGATCTTCTTTTAAATCACCATGATGGTATGTATCTGTTTGCATGTAAAAACCTCTTTTCAAAAAATCTAACTAACATAATAATATAATATCATAATATGTTGACAGTGTAAACTTAAGATGATATCATGCTCTTATGTAGACAATGTAAACATTGGCTATTATTAATTTAAATATGAATAGAAAGGACAAAAGGCAGTTAAATATATTTGTATAAAATTTGATATTCCAAATCTAACTTTATACAAATAAATAGAAGAAATAAGTTTAAAAAAATATTGGAGGTAGATTAATATGAATATCTTTGTACTTAATGGCAGTCCAAAGGGTGAACGAAGTAACACCTTAAAGGTAACAAAGGCTTTTTTAGAAGGGTTTAGCAATAATAAAAAACACGATATAGAAATAGTAAATATCAGCAAAGCAAACATTGATCATTGCCACGGTTGTTTTGCCTGTTGGACTAAAACGCCAGGTAAATGCGTAATAAAAGATGATATGGAAGGGTTTATAGAACAATATATCAAGGCAGACCTTATTGTGTGGAGTTTCCCACTTTACTATTTTGGTATGCCCTCAAAAATCAAGGCTTTCCTTGACCGTATGTTGCCTACAAATTTGCCATATATGGATTTGAGCGAGGATGGTACAAGCGGACACGCCCCACGTTATGACCTGTCACATCAGCATCATGTTCTTATATCTACCTGTGGTTTTTATGCTACAAAAAATAATTATGATGCTCTTGCTTATCAATTTGAGATTATGTTTGGTGATAAGCTTACAAAAATAATTTGTCCAGAAGGTGAGTTATTTAATGTACCTCAGCTTAGTGGCAGAATTTCAGAGTATCTGTCTTATGCAAAGAAGTCTGGAGAAGAATTTTCGAAGCAAGGTAGCATATCAGTGGATACACAAAAGAAACTAAGTGAACTGCTATGTCCACCAGATGTATTTGTCAAAATGGCGGACGCTAGTTGGGAGATTAACGAGCCTTCTGCAAATAACAAGATACAAGATAAATCTCATAACTTTATGAGGCAAATGTCAGCAACATATAACTCGTAAAGCTATATAAAAGATATTGTGATAGAAATATATTTTGATGACATTGATAAAACCTATCAGCTTTGTTTAGGTAAGGAAGAATGCCTCCTTAAGACTGATGATTTCACCTCATACACCACAAGAATTGAGACAACTTTTGAGCTGTGGCTACAAATTTCAGAAGGCAAAATTAATGGCGCAGATGCTATGATGCAAAAAAAATACAAGGTCTTAGGTGATTTTAATACTATGCTAAAAATGGATGATTACTTTGGAAGAATCTAATCCGCTGTTCATTAAGACAAACAAGATTTTAACCAGAGCTTGGGGTGTGCTATATATAATTATTGCGGCCTGTTCTTATTTCTTAATGGGAAGTATCTTGTCAAGTTATACAGGACTTATCAATTCCATAGCTCCAATATTAATGGGGTTATTTACAACATGGTTTGTAAAATGGTATCCTGAAAAAATTGAAAGAGGTTAAAGGTTAGGCATATTTCAAGTTCATTTATAGTTGCGTTCCAGGCTTTATAAGTTTAAAAATTATAGTACCTAATAGTGCAGCTAATATTGAAGATATCATAACACTTATCTTTGCCGTAGACAGCATAGTTGCATCTGAAAATGATAAAGATGAAACAAATAATGACATAGTAAATCCAATACCTCCAAGAACACTTGCACCATATAGATGTCTTTTGGTTACTTGAGATGGAAGTTTAGCAATTTTTAATTTTACTAAAAGGTATGAAACTCCAAATATACCTACTTGCTTACCAAAAAAGAGACCACATATAATTCCTAAACTAACAGGTGTCAATATGAGTGTTGAAAAACTATTAATATCAATACTTATACCTGAATTCGCTAGAGCAAATATTGGCATAATCGCAAAGGAAGACAATGGTGTTAAAACATGCTCAATCTTATATAAAATTGATGTTTTGAATTCATGAATATTTTTCCCAACAGGCAATGTCATTCCAAGTAGTACACCAGCAATTGTTGGATGTATACCTGATTTTAAAAAGCAAAGCCACAGTAGTATCCCTAAAATAATAAAGACAGATGTAAATTTAACTTTAAATCTATTCGCTAGTAGAAGCGTAATAAAAACAAGTAGCCCCATAAGTAAAGAATCCCAGGAAATTTGACTTGTATAGAATATAGCAATTACTATAATAGCTCCCAAATCATCTACTATAGCTAATGCTGTAAGAAATATTACAATTCCTTTAGGTGCTTTTTTAGCTATCAAAGAAAGTATTCCGAGTGCAAATGCAATATCTGTTGCCATAGGAATTCCCCATCCTGTAATAGTTGCTTCATTATAATTAAATAATGCATAGATAATTGCAGGTACAATCATCCCCCCTATAGCAGCTGAAATAGGAAGTATCATTTTTTTTACAGATTTAAGCTCTCCAAATACTACCTCTCGCTTTATTTCCATACCAACTACAAAGAAAAATATAACCATTAGTCCGTCGTTAATCCAATGAAGAACTGACATAGATAGTGATGCGTCTTTATATCCAATAATTATATTTGCGTGTAATATATGCTCGTAAGTTGTAGCAAAACTAGAATTCGCCAATATCATTGCAATGATTGCGCAAATTAAAAGTATTACCCCACTAGCGGATTGACTTTTGAAAAAGTATAAGAATGGACTTAAGATTTTATTTTTCATATTTATTATCCTTTCGATTCTATTATTAACTATAACCTAAACAATTGTTTTAAATACAAAATTATAGTTGAATTTATCTGCTGTATATTTGTATTTATTAAATTATTGAACAAAAAAAAGGCAGGAAACTCTAATTGAGTTTCCCACCCCAGAAACTAAAATTGCTTGAAAACAAATTATAAAATTTGTCCAACCGTATAGCTATATTCATTTATGTTATACATTAATTATATTATATATTAGTAGAATAATCAAGTTTCAAATATTATTACTAACGTTCACCTCATATAAATAGAGTTAACTCTCTATCTAATCCAGGCTCCATTACTACCTAATTTATATCCAGAAATTGTAGTATTGTATGCCATAGAACCATTGCCGTTTAAGTAATAGTATTTTCCATCTGTGTCCTTGATCCATCCTGTTTGCATTTTCCCTTGGGCATCTAAATGATACCAAGTCCCACCTGTTAATTGCCATCCTGTTTTCTTAGCTCCATCAGTTCCTAAATAGTACCAACTTCCACCATAACTTAACCAGCTAGTTGCCATACTTCCATCGGCTTGTAAATAATAATTTTGCATCCAACTATTTTTCAGCGGATTTCCTGTTGAATCATTATATTTCCATACTCCATTTGTTTGTATCCATTGATTAAGTTTAACATCTGGTGTTGTAGTTCCAGTTCCTGTATTTGATGTACTTCTAGTAATATTTAAAGTGTATGTTCTTTTATTATCATCATCATCTTCAACTGTTATCTTTATTTCATTTTTTCCTTTGTCTAGAGATACTGTTTTTTTAAATTTATCATCTTCATCAACTGTTGTACCATCTATTCTAACTTCATAGTCATCATACTCATCACTATCACAGTCTGGCTTTGCAGTTATCTTTATCTCATCAATATCTTCAGCTACATTTATATCATAAGTAGAAGTGCTCTTTGAGAAACTTATATCTCCACTACTTAAAGAAATACTCTTTAAGTATACATCATCTTGCTGATCATCACTGTCTGAAGAACTTCCAGTATACTTTACCTTAATCTTATATTCGCTAATCATATTAGTTTTGTCACTATACTTTATAGTTCCAGGATCTTCACTATAAACTCTTACAATAATAGTATTTGAACCTGATGACAAGCTAATACTACTACTTGTTTTAACACCTTTATTAGAGTTTGAAGTTCCTTTAAATACCCTCACGTAACTTGATCCATTTGTACTTAACTTTATTTTGCTTGACGACGTTTTTGCATAATAAGTTTCTCCGGTTTTTATTTCATCATCATCTACTTGATCTTTACTTTTGTAATCATCATCACTATAAGTTTTTATTGTACTTCCACTTGAAGTTTTTAATTTTAAACTTGTTAACTCATCACTTGATGCATAGGCCTTTGTAGTCATTAAATTGAAATTGCTTGCTGGCAAAACTGCACTAAATGAACCAATTGTAAGCGCTACCGCAATTATTTTCTTAAGATTTCTATTCATATCATCTGCCTCCTTAAATATATTAATATTTCATAATCTATATATAACTATATATAGATTATTTTATATCTTTATATTTTATTAATTATTATTGATTTTTACTGTCAATGATTGATTATTCAATAGTTAATTACTATCCTTTGCTTTTAATTTACAGTTAATCTATAAATTATCAAAACTTCCATTAATAATATTTATCATCAATATATAATACAATCATCTTAATTATTTTAGGTCCTTTTTCAATAACAGATAAAAAACGGTTTTTTTTTACTTAAAACAAGTTAGTTAAAGTACAATTATATTATTGATAATACTAACTAAGTGAGGGATATACTTCAATCATCCGAAAAAATATTATTTCATTTTTTTCTTCTGATTCTCTATTTTATTTCTCTCTACGAATCTTCCCATGAAAAAAGCAATAACACCCACTCCAATACCTGTTTGCACACAAAATAGTAGGCTCTCAATCTCGCCTGGTAATTCCCCACCAATCCAAGTTTCCAGAACAGGTGTAAACCAAGGCTTATAATCGCTACCTGTAATTTCGGCAACTACTTTGCTTCCCGCATCATCGGAACCACCAAATTCAGCACCCTTTAATGTAAGTAATGGAATAATCACAATTAGTGCAGCAATAATTAATAAACTTACAACTGTTTTTTTCGTCTTTGTCATTAATTCTCGCCTCCATTTACTAATCCAAGATCTGTCAATTCAGATTTTGCATATGTTTCAAGACCAATAATTATGACAACTGTCAAAATACCTTCGATAATTGCTAGTGGAACCTGCGTAGGTGCAAATACTGCAAGGAATTTGACTGCAGATGCTTCAACACCGCCGTTTGCAGATGGATATGCAAGTGCAAGTTGAACACTGGTTATACAATAGGTGAATAAGTCACCAATGGATGCTGCCAAGAAAATACCTACATATTTATTGACTTTTAGTGTCTTGCATAATTTATAGATTCCATAAGAGACGAACGGACCCGCAATAGCCATAGAAAACGTATTGGCACCAAGAGTAGTAAGTCCGCCATGAGCAAGCAGGATCGCTTGGAAAATAAGTACAATAATGCCTAGAATGCTTACTGCGCTTGGTCCAAATAAAATTGCACCAAGTCCAGTACCAGTCATATGTGAGCAACTTCCTGTTACTGACGGAATCTTTAAAGATGAAAGTACGAAAATGAATGCGCCTGCCATCGCGAGGATAGTGATGGCTCTATGATGCTTGGACAACGTTCTCTTAATTGATAAGTAACCTGCAACTAAAAATGGAATGCTTATAACACCCCACATAATGCAGAACTTTGGTGGAAGATAGCCTTCCATAATATGCATTGCGTTTGCCGCCGGAGCTACTCCGAAAACTAAAGCAAAGGCTGCTGCAAGAGCGATAATTTTCTTTTCTTTTTGATTCATTTTTCCTCCTCTATAATTTTTAATGTGAACGACATTAAAAACTAGATAATAAAATCACCTGCATTTACAAAAATAAATCAGGTGTCCGGTCCTAGGAATAGGACATTAGCAACTTTCGTGCTAACAACACCCAGTCATCGTTCGTAACTAAATGTAACAACTTATCACATTGGCTGGTTTCCTGACTTGGCAGCTTAAAGCTTACCTTCACAATGTCGTGACCGCATGGGATTTTCACCCATTTCCCTTTACCCCTAGCAAGTATCTGATCTGACACCAATGGATATTAAATTATCAAAAGTATCATAATATTTCTATTTCAAATTATCTATTATATTACTGCCTTTCAATAATTTCTTTAAATTCCTGTGTGGTTTTTGGATAAGCTTTTGTATCTTCAAGCAGATCTTTTTCTACAAGTGATTCATAAATTTCTAAAAGGGTTGGCTGTTTCAGATTAGCCTGTTTTAAAATTTCTTTGTTTTGAAAAATTTCTAGAGGCGCTCCATCTGCGATAATTTTTCCCTGGCAGAACACGAGGACTCTTTCAGCCCATCTGTATGCAAAATCTACATCATGGCTAGAAATAAGCATTGTCTTTCCCTCCGACCCAAGCTTGACTAAAACTTCTTCAAACATCAGTGCATTTAGAGGATCCAATGCTGCTGTCGGTTCATCAAAGATTATAATTTCCGATTTCATAGCAATGATATCAGCAATGCTTACGCGCTTCTTTTCACCACCGCTCAAATAGTGAGGCGGACGGTCTTTGAAATCTGAGATATTCATGTATGCAAGTGCTTCATCAACCCGCTTCAGTACTTCTTCTTTTGGAAGCTTTAAATTCATAGGTCCAAATGCAACTTCAGCCCTAACCGTAGATGCAATAATTTGATTGTCTGCATCCTGAAATACGATTCCGATATTTTTTCTAAGCTCCCTTAAATTCTTTTTACTTATAACTGTACCTCGATAAATTATTTTTCCATGTTCCGGTGTAAGTACACCATCCACATTCAAAAAAAATGTGGATTTTCCAGAACCATTTGAACCAAGCACAGCGATTTTCTCACCTTCATAGATATCCACGCTTACGCCGTCTAGCGCAGACTTTCCATTTCCGTAGATGTAGTAAAGATCTTCGACTTTTAATATTAGTTTTCTCATAATCGTTCCTTTCTATCTTGTAAATCCCCAGAGCAAAATCAAAGAACTTATGAATGCTGCTGCTGCGACAATCTGTATTGTCTCTACCTTTTTATCTTCCTCCAAGAATATAAGCTCTCCATCATAGCATCTAGCCTCCATGGCATCATAGTAAGCATTTGCCTTTTTAAGTGAAATAACTAGCATATTACTTATGATGCTTCCAAATGTATAACAAGAAGTTTTAAAATCGCAGTAGCCTAGGCGGGACTCTGCAGAGTTTTTCATTTTAGTATAGACATCCATTAAAATAAAAATGTAACGGTAAATAAGACTCATAAGTTCTACAATAAGTGTTGGAACATGTGCTTTTCGAAGCACATATATAATCTCGGAGGATGGAGTCGAAAGTGTCATCATCTGTAGAGCACTGATAGATGCAAAAACCTTCATAATCAAAAACACTACCTTCATAAGCTGTTCCGAGGACGTAAACACATAGCAAAAACCAAGATAGAGGTTATACTGCCCAATCGGCTGCTTCGAAAAATCAATGGCAATGGTAACAGTGCCAATCAGGATAAAGGCAATTGGGATTGTGAGTATCGACAAGTATTCAGTTACTGAAAGCTCTCCTTTTACCACAGTCAGATAGCCCATTGTAATAATGACTACAATAGATACATACGGATTGTCAAATGCAATACAAAGAATCAGTGTCAGAACTGATAGAGATACTTTAAATGTAGCATTCCAGTGTCTGATTTTAGAAGCATAAGCATAAAAATCAATTGAAGATCCTTCGCCATGTTTATGTCCGATTTGATGGTGATGTGTCTCATCCCCAGGGGTATCTCCATCTCGATGCTTCAATTTGAATAAAAAGACAGCCATCAGACACGTGGCACATAAAATAATAATTTTCCCCATATAATATCTCCTTTGAAATTTTCCACTATGTTAGCATTCAGGAATAATTTAGAACCACAAAAATGAGGAAAGCATTGTGAATAATGGCACCACAATTTGTCGGTTATATAAGGTGGCATAACCTAGATGTCCATTTATTATATTCTAGCCTTAATTTTTATGTGATTTTTCTACAAAATAAAAAGCCTTTCTAACTAAAGTGTTAAAAAGACATAATAATAAAACATACTCACTCATATAAAATCAGTAAATAGATATTCATTATAAAGCCCTCCCTATCTCTCGTAGAGTTTACAGTGCAAAATATAGGCAGGTCTTCTGACTTAAGAATCATCATTTAAATACGCCTTCCCTGTTTCCAAGTGGCAAAATGTACTTAAATTCATCTAATACAGCTACGGGATAGTTCAAGATTTTCACTTGGATTCCCTTTTAATCAATCAAGTTCAGTTAATGAATTTTGATTAAACCTATATTTTATTATTAAATTTTATTATTATCACATGTACATGCTTCTTTTGTAACCATAACATTATTAACCAAAAAAATCAAATAATATATTTGCAAAATAATAATTTTTTGATTGTGCCTTAATACTAATAGAGATTCGACAATACTAAAGGGTAATGTTATAAAAGATACTGTAAAAGATTATGAAGAAGAAAAACACTTATTAAATTCTTATTTATAATTTTAATGTAAAGTATTATATAGTAAACATCACATTCCCTAAAGCTAGAGCTGTAATTGAAGACTATTTTCAATTTATATAGATGCGATTTTCTTCAATTTTTTGGTTGTAATCAAGAATTTTGATGTAATAAAAGCAGTAATAGGTATGATAAGAATAATACCTATTCCACAACATATAACCTGAAATACTTCTGAACAAAAAACTTTTTCATTTAAAATGGTTACTAGAGAATACTTCAGCTCAGTAAAATATATTATTAACGTCATAAATCCACCTATGTACGCAAAAAGCAATGTATTAGTCATTGTTCCTAGAATATCTTTACCAATATTCATACCAGATTTAAACAATCTATGCTGTGGTATCAACGGATTATTTTTATAGATTTCGTTCATAGATGAAGATATAGATATAGATACATCAATAATTGCACCTAGCAATCCAATTAAAATTTGACATATAACTATTTTAGAAAAATCCACTTGAACATAAAGGGAAAGATAAGCAATTGTTTCAGCTTGTTCATTACTAAATCCTTGTATTTTAGCATTGATCCCCATCTTATATGATATCAACATAACTAAAAGTATAACTATAGTAACTGATAATAAAGATGCAAATGTCTTTTTATTATATCCATTAATGAAAAACAGAGTAACATAACTTATGATAACTGAACCTATAAGAGTCACTTTAATTGGATCAATTTTAGCACCAATTAATATAATCATAATAAATAATATAATGAAGTTTAAAATTAATGTGAAAAATGATTGTATTCCTCGCGCACCTCCGATAATCGCCATCAGTGACAATAGTATAATTAATAGTATTAATATAATATTCATAACTTTATAATACTCCAATCTTATTATTTTTAAGAATCACTATAGAAATGTATATAGTAATAGGTATACTTAAAACAATTCCTATACTTCCAGTAAGTGCTCTCATAAATTCCAGAGAAAGGTTTATATTAATAATATAAGTAATTGGAAATCCATTTCTTAGAAGAAGTATTATAGTTGGAATACTTCCACTTATGTACGCAAAAACTAAAGTATTTGCCATAGTTCCCATAATATCTTGTCCAATTTCTCTTGCTGACTTAATAATATCTTTCATTTCAATCTGTGGATTTTCATCATATAGCTCCTTTACAGCAGAAGACATAGAGATTGCAATATCCATTATCCCACCTAACGTACCTATTATAAGTTCAATAAAAAATATTTCCTCAGGTGGATGAGTAAGAAATTCCATATCTTCAAAATGAATTCCACTCCAACTATTTAACTTTATAACTATTCCTGCTATTAGCATGCATATAAAGGTTCCAACTAGAGTTCCAATTATGGCGGAAAGAGTTTTTTTATTCCGTCCAGATACTATCATTATAGAAAGAACAATAAAAATTATGCTAGCTATTATGGAAAGCGTCATTAAATCGTAGCCTTTAGAAAATAATTGAATTATAGTAAATAAAACTATAATATTAACGACTACACTTGCTAGTGATCTAAAACCCTTAGTTCCTCCTATTAATAATATTAAAATAACAAATATATTGACTATATATACAATATATTTATCCCTCTTAAGATCAAGAATCTTTATAGAACTTATTCCTTGATTAGAATCTTCTTGAATTAATAGAAAAACTTCATCTTTAACTTTTAAATCTAAGTCATTAATCTGAGAAAATGAGGCTGTATTATTAAGTTCAATAATTTTTCCTTTATAAATACCATTCATAATAATAGCTTGAACTTTTTGATTTTTAATCGGTTCTATCTTTCCAGTATCACTCTCCTTTTCAGATTGTTCCTCAGATATTGAAGTTATCTTAGCTATTGGTTTATTATATAAATCTTCATTCGTAGAAATAAAATACAAACTAATTAAGGAAAAAATTATTAATCCTATTGAGATTAGGAGAGTTTTTTTACTTATTTTATCAGTTTTTATGTTCTTAAACTTCAATTTATACTTAATTATTAAATTTCTAAACATTTTAATCATAACCTCCTTTATCTCGTCTATCCTAATACTATACACAAAAAATAGTAGGTTACTTATGCGCATATTCATAAAATAGCCTAATACCTCTTTGCTATTATATAAAATATAAATAACATCTTAACTTATTATTTTATTTAATATCCTAGACTATCACAGTCAATACTAAATTCATATCTTAGAGATTATACTCTTTTATGTTTATATATTCAAATTATAATTTTATTTGTAAAGTGCTCCTATTTATTACATCTAAAATCATATCAAGTATAAAACAACTATTTATAGTTAGATAGTTATATATTAAAAATCATTACATTAATAGTATATATAGGTATTATTGTTGTAATTTTCTATGTCTAAGGATATAATCTATTTAAATGCAAATGCAAATTCATTGCAACAAGGAGGAACTAAATAAAAATAGCTATAATATTTGAAATATATTTATAGCTAATCTAATGGAGACTTAGAGGTGAAATATGAAGCTAAAAGTAGAAATAGTTATAGGCTTTCTTGGTTCTGGAAAAACGAGTTTTATAAATCATATGTTACGAGAAGAAGAATTACAAAACGAAGTTATCGTAGTTATCCAAGATGAATTTGGAAATAAGGAAGTAAAAAATAACTATAATGACTTAAACCATCAAAATAAACTCATAGTAATAAAAAATGATGAAAACAAAGAACTAAGCACAGATTATATAAAGAAAATTATAAATAAACACGCCCCAAACAGAATCTTTATTGAAGTAAATGGTATGAAGAATTCTACACCTATTATTGATATATTTAATGAAAAAGGTTTGAAGAAATTATGTAAAATTGATGACATAATAAGTACTATTGATGTTATCACATTTTCTATGTATTTTCGAAATATGCAAAATATAGTTCGTACTCATATTTTTAATAGTGAAACAATACTATTAACTAATGTAAATAAGCTAGAGAAAAAAGAATTTTTGAGTATTCAAAAAAGAATTAAAAATATTAATGAAACAGCTAATATTATTAAATATGTTTCTATAATAAATGAAAGAGGACTACCTGAGGAAGAGTATGTAGACATAAAAAATCATAAGTCGTTTATTTTTATAATTCTGTTGTATTTAAGCTTTTTAATATTTATATTTACTTGCCTAATTACATTAACAAACTTAAATACAATCTTGTACAGTGAATACTTAGATAAATTTAAAAAGTTTTATAATGTATTTATTAGTATACTAATTCAGGGTTTCCCTTTCATCCTTATTGGAAGTTTTGTGTCGGCAATAATTCAAATTTGTATATCAAGAGATACGTTTATGAAATTATTTCCTAAAAATATTTTTTTATCATGTATAGTTGCAGCATTTGCAGGTTTATTGTTTCCAATATGCGATTGTGGGACTATCCCCGTTGTTAGAAGCCTTATGAAAAAGAAAATACCAATAGCTGCTGGAATCACATTTATGCTAGCTGCTCCAATAGTGAATCCAATAGCTATTGTTTCAACTATGTATGCATTTCAAGGAATGAGATCTGTAGTTATTTATAGGGTAATTGCAGGGGTAGTAATTTCAATATCAGTAGGACTTATTATGCAATTTTGCAGCAAAAAAGGCGAGTATATTCTAAGAGATAGCGACGATATGATTGAATGTGACTGTGGATTTTGTAATGATAACTATGAATATAATAGAAGTAAATTAGAGAAGGTAAAGGCTGTATTTATTCATGCAGGAGATGAATTTTTTAATGTAGGGAAATTTATGATTATCGGAACATTTTTATCTAGCATTTTTCAAAATGTAGTATCATTGAATAATGTTACGTATCTTCCAAATGATAATAGAAGTTCACTTTTGATCATGATAGCATTAGCTTTTTTACTTTCAGTATGTTCAACTTCAGATGCATTTATTGCTAAAAGCTTTTTAAAGCAATTTTCAATAAATTCTGTAATGGGATTTCTAGTTGTCGGACCTATGTTAGATGTTAAAAATACAATTATGCTTTTTGGCAGTTTTAAAAAGAAATTTGTATTAAAATTGATATTTATTATTCTTATAGTGTCATTTGGCTTTTTGATTAATTTCACATTAACTTAAGGTATATTAAATAATATAACTGCTATTATTTAATACACGCTAGGCACAATCAAAAAAATGATAACTCCATCTACCTTAAGATTAATTGAGAGGGGTAAATATATGAAAAAATTGAATATAGAAACTCTTATAAAGATATTAATATTACTCCGTTTTTCAGCATTTTTCTTTAAACTTATTATAAATAATGACATAATTAGGTATGTAAATCCAAGAATTGTTCCAGTTGTAATTTTAGGAATGATAGCCATGTTTATAATTGCATTATTTTTAGTTAAAGATATTTTTAATAAGAAGAAGAAAAAAATTAAATTTAAGAATTATGTGATTTTTATAATTCCATTAATCATGATATTTTTTATGCAATGTAATAGTGCACAGTCAACTACGCTTAAGAGTAGTGATATAAATACAACTTCTAATATAACATCAAGTAGTAGTTTAAATAATAATACTACTCAAGATAATACTTTAAATAGTAACTCAAACTCGGCTAGTTCAGCATTTGACTTATATGAAGGAAAAACTGAGAGTAATGGCCAAGGCAGCATTGATAAGAAAGAGTTAGATATTAAAGATAATGTTATAAATGTAAATTGCAAGAATTTTGTATTTTCACTTGATGAGATTTTAGATAATCCAGATAAATATATTGGACAAGAAATAGAGATAGCTGGATTTGTATATAAAGATCAAAATATTAAAGAAAATGAATTTATAGTAGGAAGATTTATGATGGTATGTTGTGCTGCTGATATACAAATTGCAGGGATTAGGTGTGATAGTAACAATCTAGAAACTTATGATACTGATACGTGGATAAAAATAAAGGGAAAGATAAAAAAAGATACTTCTGAAGGTACCGTAGAACCAGTTATAGTAGTCACCTCTATAGAAAAAGATACTAATCCAGATACTTCATATGTATATCTATTTTAAAACCAATTGAGATAAAACTCAACCATATTGAATAGTATTTTATAAACTGATAGCATTAAATAGCTTGATATTAAGAATCAACTATTTAATGCTAATCTTATTTAGGCATATTAAAATAAATAACAAGTCAATATTCTAGTCTATTTTGTATCATACTACTATATATTATTTCAAACTATTATATATCATATCTAAATTCTCTTTCATGCACTGAATATAATCCTTATCATCATCATCTGCACTCTCTATAGTGTGTATTTTTTCTACCTTAGCGCCTACTTCTTTAGCAAGAGTTTCAGAAACTTTAGTCCTTACCATATCTTCAACACTATTTTGTTCTAATCCAAAATCTCTACAAAGATAAGCAAAAGCAGCATGTCCAGTTACAAAGCTTTTGTTAATTACAGTTTGGAACTTTTTATTATATTCATCGTAAATTGTATCAAGCTGTGTAGCAAAATCATTATAATTTTTTTCATAATAATCTTTATTAGATGAATCCACTTTTACTAGAGCATCTTTTATATTTTTAGCCTCATTTTCTGCACCTTTTAGGCTAATCCATAAGTGTGGATCATATTGTCCATGTTCTTCTAGTTCCCCTGCATCTGTATTCTCTATCGCATCGGAACCTTTTGAAGATTCTACTGCAACTAGACTTTTATTATCGACAGCGCCTAAAGCTTTATCTACCCAAGCTTCCATACCAAAACCATTATAAACAAATACTTTAGCATTATTTAAACTTTCAAGATCTTTTGTCTTTGGTTCAAAATCATGCGGTTCAGTACCATCAGGTATAATTGTTACTATATCTACCTTGTCTTTTCCAACAGCGGCAGCAAATTCTCTCATAGCATTAAAAGTTACTACAACTTTTATCTTACTTTGAGCACTTGCATTGTCATTTTCTACTTTCTTAGTATCGCATGCTACAAAAGTTAATGCTGTAAAAGTCAGTATTGTACAAATAAGTAAGATGCACTTTGTTAATTTTTTAAACATTTTATCTCCTACTAAGGGTACTATAGTAAATCCAATTAAGAACATCGGCTATGTTCCTCAAAAGTCTGATTTTTTAAATTCACAATTTCCTATTACTGTATATGAGATGCTTAGCGCCTACAGGAAGGTACTAAAAATAAAAGATAAGACTATAGTAACTAAAGGTCTAGAAGCAATTAATATGCTCCAATTTAAAGATTCACTTATTGGAACACTGTCAGGAGGACAATGTCAAAAGATATTTATAGCAAGAGCATTGCTTGGAAGTCCTGGATTGTTAATTTTAGATGAACCTTCTACAGGTGTTGATATGAACAGTCAGAAAGATATTTATAGGTTAATTAAACACTTAAATATAACTGATAAAATAACTGTTATTTCTATTGAACAAAAATCCAATAATAAGCTCATTTATATTTACTTCAATATGCGGTGTTTTAATTGAATTTTTAAGGAATTATTTTAAAAAATATGCCGAACTAATACTTGTTATAATTTTATCTTTAAGTGTTGGAATTGCCATTACTATTATGAGTTCTGGTAGGTTACATGCAAATGTGAACTCCTTTTTATTTGGAAGTGTATTAACTGTATCAAAAGATGACTTATATGCAGTCTTGGCATTAAGTTTTATATCAGTAATCACCTTAATATTTTTATATAATAAACTTATTATTATAGTTTTTGATGAAGAAGCTGCAAAAATTGCAGGAGTAAATGTTAAAGTAATCAATTATATATTTTCTATATTAGTTGCTGCTACAATATCTGTTTCTATGAGAATTGTTGGGGTACTTGTTTTAAGTTCAATGATTGCGTTACCAGTTGCTACTGCAATGCAACTTGGCAAAGGGTTTAAATCAACTCTTTTATACTCAGTGTTTTTTAGTGTAATTGATATATTAGCGTCATTGTTTATTTCCTATTATTTAAATTGTGCTCCAGGAGGGATAACTGCTTTAATTTCAGTTATATTGCTTGCCTTAGTAATAGGTATAAAAAGATGCATATCCATTATTCAAGTAAAATCAGCATAAAATAAAATCTACTACATTCTTTTCAAATATTGCTTGTCCCGTTAGGTATAAATATCACAAACTTGTCGGTAGATCTTTCAAAAAAATCTATAGATTACAGTTAGGCAGGAAATAGGATTATGGGAATTAGGGATGGGTGCATTTAATAAAAGAAGAAAAAGTTGGCGATCTTATTTTAAGAACTCTTGGATATTTCAACTTTGAAGATTTTTTGGACATAGAAAAGAGAGAAGCCTTTTATATATCGAGACTCAAACCTAATATAGAAGTGTATATAGAAAGTAATGATATATAGTATTACAAGAATGGCACTCCAAAAAAATCAAGCCTTTTTAAAAGGATCTATATTGCGGACATCATAAAGTAGATGAGCTATGGAGATATTATGAAATTAATGATGTATATATAGGTCAGGGAAAGAAGCTAAAACCCAGACTTATTTTATATAAATTAACAAATGAGCAATTGGAAAAAAGATCAAAACGATGGAAAAAGAATGCTAAAAAGAAAGGCATAGAAAAAAGCAATAATACAATTGAATTATTAGGAATATTTATGTATATAACAAATATTAA
>LIDZ01015396.1_pt33 | contig 23764 bp, 26 predicted proteins | sample 644651 | NCBI WGS metagenome assembly LIDZ01 (sample SAMN03856242, study PRJNA289617) | food metagenome | isolation source: wine grapes on drying loft during traditional withering process | host: Vitis vinifera cv. Corvina | place: Italy: Gargagnago di S. Ambrogio di Valpolicella | collected 2014-01 | reverse complement strand
CTATTTTTTGGGATGTTTAATAACTATATATTATTGAAATGTATTCTGAGAGATGTCATTTAAGGACACATACATCAATAAAAAGCCCACCAGCCGAAGCCAAGGATATGGGGGTCTTTGCTGTGTCTACTCTGTACATCAAAATTCACATTTGTTACTCTATGGAAAGATGCTGTATCATACTTCATCTACGCTTCAGAAGCGAAGAAGGGACTGCAAATATGCAAAATGTATCTAATTCAAATAAATTGGAATCAATAAAATCTTTTGAATCCACTATCAGGAAACTCGAGAATGCTTTATCCCAGATGACTCAAAAAGGCGCGAATACTACCTTAGTAAAGAAACGTCTCAAAGCTGTTAACATTGGTTTAGCTATTATTGAATACGTTTGGAATCAAAAACCTCATCATTACACCCAAGATGATTTAGCAGAAGCCCGTACTGTCCTTATTGGTTTAACCCAATCAGTTGAGAACAGCTATGCTAAATCAAAGACAGGTAGTCCACAAAGAACCCTTTTAGAAAGAAGACTTAAAGCGTTGGAACTAGTTGTTCAAGCGATTGACGAACTATAGTCTAAATCTAAATCACTTGAAATCGAAGCGATAGGAGAAACGTAAACTGCTTTCTTTTTCCTTCGCAGTTTGTATCTAGTGTTTAACACAGCTTAGCGCTATATATGCCGCCTCTGCCCTCTCACGGGGGCAAATGGTGATTATCTGTACCTGTGTCATGCCCAATAATTTGCAACTTACTTTGCTTAATTTGCGTAAAATTAGAAAGGGAGTTGATAAAATGTTCTTTTTTTGTTTATTACTTGGTAGTGCTGTGATTGCTCTTGGTATCTTTGCTATTAAGCATCCAGACTCATGGTAGTTTAAACATATCGGCGACGATCGTGAACCCAGTGATTCGTGGATAGGGTATATAAAATTTGCTGGAAGTATAACAATAGGACTTGGTGCAATGATTATCATACTTGGCGCACAATATCTCATTGTTTAAACAAGTGGCTATGCCCTAAAATAGTTACAGTTGCCTAACCTGCCCAGCTGCTAACGGATTAATCCACATTACTTCTTCTCTCCTAGCCCCGCCCTCAGCTTTTACTTTCTTAACCTCTCTTTTCCAGTGACCCAAACGCCCGTCTACAACTCATGAGCGTAACCACTAAGCAACACTCGTCCGGGATGATAGTCAAACGCTTCTAAATCCCGTGTAAACACCGATAATACAAGGGTTTTGGAGCTTGATACTAAATATTATATTAATTCGCAAGCATGCCTGTCCTGTTGAAAAATAACGGTTAGGTACACATACTGCTGATTGCTCTACTATCCTCGGCTTTCCCCCCTTTACTGAGGAGTCTGTTATAGACGAGTAATAAAAAAGAAGTCCCCCGCACCTCAAAGGTTTGGGAGACTTAAGATATCAGCGAAAATTCCGGGTTGGAGGATTGCCGATCGTACCCGGATACTGGTAAGTAAGGGGTTCATCAAAGGTGGCATAATCGAAATAAATCATAAGTAAGACAATGCGTTGTCCGGTTGCCGTGTCACTGATAATAATGTGGTCACGACCCGCAGCCTCCAGCTTTCCCTTATAGATTTTGGCATTCCAATCCTTATTATTCTCATACGTAAAATAGAACGTACCTACCTTGCCAAGGTTCAGCCGAAAAATGTTTTCAATGTAAGATTGCTCAAAAACAGGGGCTGTTGTTGGAACCACCGTTCCGGTTGGGGTCATCGGAGCTCCACTACTCACTTGAGGGGGTACACTACCCATCCCTGGCATCCCAGACATTCCTGGCATTCCTGGCATTCCACTCATCCCGGGCATTCCGCTCATTCCCGACATTCCACCCATTCCGCTCATTCCACCCATGCCCGACATTCCACCCATGCCGCTCGTTCCAGGCATATTATTTGAAGACATTGTACCAATTGTGTAAGTAACTGGTCGATAAGGCTGTGCTATCATTTACTAAAACCTCCTAAAAGTATTGTGAAGCAGTTGCTCCTAAAGACTTTAATGTACAAACAGTACTGTTATGACAGACACTCTTTTCAGAAGAAGTGTCTGTCTCTGCATAACTGAATAGCTACGTTGCCTAATATACCGCCGGGCAATCCGTAACTGTCGGAGTAAAGAAGCAATGGGCTTTGAAGCGGCCGGTGTTCTGTTGGTCATACCATGTAGCTGGACAGTCTCCAACGGGTCGGAAGAACCAAAGCGCATTGGATGCAGGCCAGGTTCTCTCACCCGCAATCACCCGCTTCGCCAGACGAATATCGGACTCCCGTGCCCGTTGGTAGAAATATCCCTTCTGCGGTGCTTCGAAACCTCCTGGACTTTGGAATACCATATCGTTCATATTGCGAATGTTATTAAAATCCAGGCAATTGCCAAGAATACGGTTGACACCGACATTGCCGACCATCAGCATGCCAGAGTCTCCATCCTCTTCGGCTTCTGCCCTCATCAGCCGCGCTAGCACCTTCACTTCTTCCGAGTTCGCTTTGATGACGGCCACGCTGTCTCCTCCTTGTAATTGTTCCTTGACAAGCAAGTCTGCTCTTTACTGCACGCTGTATTGTATGTGCATTCGCCTAAGTGGTGACAGTCCTCACTTAAATTTCTTTCATGTTTTATGGTTCGTAGATCATTTTGCGCGTCATTCCCCCATCAATCACAAGTTCTGTTCCCGTTACAAAACGATTGTCCGGAGCCGTCAAATAAAGACACGCGCGGGCAATATCCTGCGGTTTGCCGACACGCCCTGACGGATGTTGTGTATGGTCGATTTCTCGAAGTTCATTATAATTCCCGGTCTCAATCCATCCCGGACTGATACTATTAACAGTTATTCCGTCTTTCCCGAGCGTGATCGCCATTGCATGGGTCAGCGCGGAGATGGCCCCCTTGGAAGCTGCATAAGCTTCCGTATTAGGCTCAGACATCTTTGAACGCGTAGAAGAGAGATTCACCACTGTTCCACCATTTATATTATTTCTCATAACCTTAGCTGCCTCACGGGTGGCGAGGAAGCAGCTGCGGACATTAGTGTTCAGCACCTTGTCCCAATCCTCTACAGACAGCTCGTACAGCGTTGAGGTATGTGGATTGGCAATACCTGCATTATTGATCAAAATATCAACTGTACCGTAACGTTCAACAGTTTGAGCCATCAGTGCGATGATTTGTTCTTCTTTGCTGACATCACAAGCAATAAATACCGCTGACCCACCCTCGTGAATGATGTCAGCCGCCACTTGCCTTCCCTGTTCTTCATTCAGCTCTGCTATCACTACATTTGCTCCTCCGATCGCATAGGCTTCAGCAATCGCTTTACCTATTCCTCTTCCTGCACCGGTTACAATCACCGTTCTTCGGTCATCGATCATCATAAGCTCACTCCCATTTTCAGTTTATAATCCCTAATAATATAAATATCCCCTTGTTCCACTAACTGGAACCAAGGGGATGGCACAATCAAAATATTGTATTACAAATAAAGACCTTCAGAGCTGATCTGCTGAGGAATAATGGGGCTGCCTCTGAAATCCATGATACCGGGTCCCTTGATAAGACAGTACCCCCCGGTCTCCTTCTGCACTCATACCATACTCGTTACCCTCTACTTTGAATTCGACTCGAGTTCCATTATCCACTTCGAATGTCAAATAATAAATTGTGCTTGTACGGCTTGAACCCCCCTCTTCCTGAAGCTGCTGCTGCCGTACCTCACTGCGTTTACTGACTATGCGGGCAGGAATAGTTAGCATGGGCGAGCTGTTGTTACGGCTCCACTGAAGCAAGCCCCTGCCTGCAGATACAGCGATAATACCAATCATCACAGCAAGAAAGATCGGGAGCACCGTTCCGGAAAAATCAAACATCCATGAAGAATCCGGGCCCATTCCCATGACTTCCCTCCTTATCACCCTATATTCAGCCCATATCGTTTACATATGGACACTACAGTACATGTATATGCCTCTCCCCGTTCAGACAGCATCAAAAATAAACAATCTAGTGAATATTCAAGGAATTTGTAGAACGCAAAAAGACCACTACGATTTCTTAGGTTCAAGAAAACATGTGGTCTCTAATTATACATTTTAGTGGTCAGATTAAGCATGCACAAGGTCTAGTAGCTGTTTGGTTTCATCTTGCTCTGGCATCATACCATTTTCAGCCCAACAAGCTTTGCATTGTTCTTCAGTTTCACACAGATGAGCGTCAGCACAGTTGTAGCACAATTGCAGCAAGTTTTTAGTCATATAATCCGTTTCAAAAGTTGTCATCATAATCTCTCCCATTCGGATATTAGTTTGTGAAATAATGAACTTGTTCCATGTGTTAAATATATCACACTAAAATCCTTTTGTCATGTGATTTATTTCACATTTTTAAAGAAAATTTTAAATAAGATTTTTACTTATATTGTGGACAAGCAGAAACCGCACAAAGTACAGCTTCTGCTTGTTCTTTTATTTACATCACCCTCCAACTGACCCCACCATTCGTGGTTTGCAGCAATATGGACCGTTTGTCCTCTTTTTTCTCAATCAGAAGCCAGCCCACCCTAGCAGAGAAGAATTGCAGCTTCACAATTTCCGGATATTCGAGTAGCTTGGACTGCAGTACACTACTGGCCGGAAGCGCCTTCCACATTTGCCCTTGGTTAGTTGTGTAGTAAAGTGTACTCTCATCCAAGGTCCAACCCGTCTTGGAATCCAGAAACGTTGGAGCAATATGGCGATTGATGCCTGTCCGGCTAGTGAGGTTAAAGGATCTGAATTGCCAATTCTCTCCCCCATCCGCCGTAAAATAACCATGATAGCTGATGCTGTTATCCTTATCTTTTTGACAGCCCACAGCCATCCACCCTGTAACCTTGCCTCCATCGAAAAATTCAGGCTTGCCAGTGATGACTCTGTCACAGCTCTCGAATCGTTCATTCACCAAAAAAGCAGGGCCTAATCGCCAGGTTACGCCACCGTCATTCGTCAGATAGACCTTGGGCAAAGCACCCGTCTGCAGCGTTACAAAGCCATGGGCGCTATCTTTGAATACCATCCCTGTTGTTACTCCCGCCATGGGAATTGCTTTGTTCTGAAGGTTCGGATTATATTGTTCGTTCTGCATAACTGCTTTCCAGGTCGCTCCACCGTCAACCGTTGAATAGAGCGCTTTACTCTCTTTAGTAGAAGAAGAATCCCAAGAAGTCATTAGCCATCCATGCGTTGGTGAAAGAAAATAGATGGAGGAGATCGTATTTGCATCCGCCAATGAAGATATTTTCCAGCTTTGTCCCCCATCTTTGGTGCGCAGCACAATCGTCTCCGTTAACCCGAAGGAGCTGCGTATAATCCACCCATTGCTGGGATCTGTGAAAAAGATTTCTTTTCCATATACAGGATTGGAAAGAAACTGCACGTTAGCAGCCGGAGAAATATTAGTCCAGGTCTTTCCGTTATTCTGGGTCATGTACATGCGAAGCTCGTTTTTCGTTACTCCCCAAGCTAGTCCTTCGGAAGCGCTCAGAAGCTGGAAATCCGTAAGTCGGGTCTGAATTTGGTATTTCGTAACGTTCTCGCTGTCCACATTCTTAGCATCCGGAGTAATCACCGTAATCGTCTGTCCCACCTCCGGAGCTTCAGTTGGCTGTGGTGGCTGAGAAGGCTCCGGTGGAGGAGAGGAACAAGCTGAGAGTATCAATGTGGTTAAGAGTACCATAAAGAGAATGCTCAGAGCCTTCCAGCCTGTAGTTGCGGTTGACAATGCTCTCTCTCCTCTCTCGTCTATAATTGTTGATTCATGTCGATTTGTTTTTATTTGTTCTTGTTCAGCTTACTGCTGCGATAGCCATAAAGTGCATAGATCAGCAGTCCGATGAACAGCCAGATAAAGAACCCCGTCCAAGTTTCACTTCCCAGATTATACATCAAATACCCGCAGGCCGCTGCACTAAGCAGTGGAATAAAGGGCACCCAAGGCACAGTGAAGCCTCTTTTTAAATTTGGATGCGTATATCGCAGGGCAATAATCCCCAAGGATACTACTAAAAAGGCAAACAAAGTGCCTATGCTAGTGAGATTCGCCAGCCGATCCAGAGGCACAAATCCGGTCAACAGCGCAATAATACCCCCTACCATCCAGGTACTTCGAACTGGGGTATGAGTCTTAGCACTTATTTTAGATAAGGCTTGCGGCAACAGTCCATCCCGTGAAATCGCAAACAGCAGACGGGACTGACCGAATAGCAGAACCAGTAAAACCGTAGTCATCCCGGCAATTGCGCCAACTGAGATCAGACCGGCGATCATATTCTGATCTACATAGCGAAGAGCAAAAGAAACGGGATCACTTACATTTAATAATTGATAAGGAACAATACCAGTCAATACGAGCGATACAGCAATGTACAGCACTGTACAAATCGCAAGAGAGGAGATAATCCCAATCGGCAGATCACGCTGAGGCCGCTTCACCTCTTCGGCAGCGGTAGAAATGGCATCAAAGCCTATATAGGCAAAAAATACAGTAGCTGCCCCGTTAACAACGCCATGAAAACCAAATGGCATAAAGGGTGTCCAATTCTCCGGCTTAACATAGAAAACACCGGTGACGATAAACAGTAGGACCACTGACAGCTTGATAACGACCATAATCGCATTAAAGCGGGCCGTTTCTTTGATTCCCCGGGTCAATAAGTAGGAAATAAGTAAAATTATAATTACTGCAGGCAAATTAATAATGGTGCCTTTGTCCGCATTATACGCCCCGGATAGGGCTGTGGGCAAATGAATGCCAAAGCCGTCCAGCAGGCCTTGGAAATATCCAGACCATCCACTGCTGACGGCGGCCGCCGCAACTCCATATTCCAGCACTAAGTCCCAGCCGAGTATCCATGCCAACAGTTCGCCGAAGGCCACATAGCTATAGGCATACGCACTGCCGGATACCGGTAGTGTAGAGGCAAACTCAGAATAACAAAGCGCCGAGAGCACGCAGGCAAAACCGGCTAGAACGAAAGAAAGTACTAGCCCAGGTCCGGCATGCTCTGCAGCTGCGACCCCTGTCATTACAAAAATTCCGGTGCCGATAATGGCGCCAACGCCCAGTGTTGTGAGATCAAATGCACCCAGTGTCTTACTAAGGTTGTTTGCTTCAGAGCTTATAGGGGCACTGAGCGGTTTTTTGCGAAATAAATCCATGCTTAAATTCTCTCCTGTCAAAGTTATGTATTGCTATCTGTTAGAGGGATGTTGTAAATACTGGCAGCAATATTAGCTCCCTCCTGAACACGTAGTTGCGCAAGCCATTTAACTGTACATATCCATATTCATAATTATCGGATTTACAGGATATGCTAAACATCTTAATTACCATTCTGCAATATATAGTTCGCTTAGTCTGTTTCAGGGTAATGGATTAAAAGGACTCCGCATGAAAACACTAAGAGTAGCTAAGATGGATATGATTGGTCACCAAAAAAATCGAAATTTAGAGGAGATATTACTTATGGCCCCCTCATTTAAACCTAACCGCGTCGTAGTAATCGGTACGGGTGCAGTTGGTGCAACTACCGCTTATACTCTGTTATTGCGCAAACGCATGCCTGAATTAGTCTTAATAGATGTCAACCATCAGAAGGCACTGGGTGAAGCGCTAGATATGAATCATGGGATGCCTTTTGTTGGTGGAGTAAAGCTATGGGCAGGTACCTATGAAGATTGCCGGGATGCCGATATTATTATCGTAACCGCTGGCGCCTCCCAGAAGCCGGGTGAGACCCGGATTGATCTATTGAAGAAGAATATTTCGATCTTTGAAGATATCATCCAAAAAATAACCAAATATAATCAGCATGCCATTCTGCTGATTGCAACGAACCCAGTTGATATTTTGTCCTATGCTACCTTAAAAATAAGCGGCTTCGACCGCAGACGCGTCATCGGTTCCGGTACGGTACTGGATAGTGCCCGCTTCCGTTACTTGATCGGTCTTCATAAGGAAATTGACCCGCGCAGTATTCACGGACAAATCATCGGCGAACATGGTGATTCAGAACTGCCGGTCTGGAGCTTAGCTAACGTAGCCGGGATTGACCTTGGTTTTGATGAAGCGGAGCGCAATGATATCTTTGAAGATACCAAGAGGGCCGCTTATGAAATTATTAATGCCAAAGGTTCAACCTCTTATGCAATAGCACTGGCCCTGGATCGGATCGTTGTTGCCATATTGAACAATGAAGGGGCTGTTCTAAACGTTTCCACATTGTTAAATAATTATAACGGAGTTTCAGATGTCTTTCTTGGTGCCCCCTGCGTGGTAGACCGCTCCGGTGTACGCGAAGTGCTGGATCTGCCACTCAGCAAGGATGAGCAAGCCCTGTTCCAGCAATCCGCGGAGATGCTTAAGGAGCAGATTGCCACGCTAGAATTGTAATACCATTCTTCTCAAAGTAACGGCTTTGCCATCCTTTATGGACGGCAAAGCCGTTTGTTCTTGGTGAACAGCAGACCAAAAAAACCGCCCTTCAGGTAGAATGGAGGATTACCACCATTACAAAAAGGACGGGATTCCTTAACATAAATATAACATGGATCAACATACCCTGCCAATGGAATTGATGTCTATATAAGCAGTCTTATTCCGTTTCCTCTTCCAATTCCCTATTCATCAGGCATTCACTAACGACTTGGAACGACTCTGGCTGCAGCAATTCCACAGGAGAAAATCCTTTGTCAAATTCGAAAGACTCCCCTTCCAGAATGACTGCATATCTGCCATTCCCATCACATGATCATTAATGATCTCTGGAATGGACTGCTCATACGTCACAAACTTATTAGTGCTGTAAGGTATTCTCCGGTATACGAATTTGCAGCCTCGACATCGCCTCTTCTTTCTCCCGGCTCGTGATATGCGTGTACACCGTGGTAGTCTGGATAGATGAATGTCCGAGTAGCTCCTGCACCGTGCGCAGATCCGCACCTTTGCGCAACAGCATCGTGGCAAATGAATGGCGCAGCTTATGGCTGGAGTAAGGCCGCCGATGAGCAGCAGGCACTTGTGCTTGGAAGCGGTCAAAGGTCTGCGCAGCAATCTGCTGAATCCCGCGAATGGAGAGTCGGCGCCCTTTTTGTGAAATAAACATTGCTTCTTCTTTACTACGCCAGGGGTCTAGACGTTCTTCTAGGGCTTGATCCAGAAAAGGAGCAACATCCTCCGGTACTGGAACATTCCGCCATTTACGCCCCTTTCCGAACACGCGAAGCGAACGTCTTTCTACATTATAGTCATTCATATTCAACGTATGAACTTCACCAACCCGCAGCCCCATATAGGACATGAGTAAAAAGACTGCCAAATTACGGCCTTTATATTTACCCTCAACAGCCGACAAGAACCGCTGCAGGTCACTCTCATCTAAATAGACTGGCTCGCGATTTTTATCTGTTTTGGATTTCTTGATCCCAGCTGCTGGATTAACGGAGTACAGTTCAAGCTCAATCAACGCCTTAAAAAAACAGCTGACCGAAGCATGCTTCCGGTTCCGGGTTGCATCGCTTACCCCGCTTTCACGGACAGAGGTCAGGTATGATACGACATGCAGCTTTTTGACTGTATCCAGCTTTTTACCACCCAGACTAGACAGGAATTGTCTGATATCTGCAAGATAAGATTTCTGGGTATAAGGGGTGTAGCCGGCATCCTTCATCCAGATTAGAAAGGCCTCACGCTCTTCCTCGTAGTCTTCCATCCAGTCATTCACGACTTTGGCCTCCCCATGTTTTCGACAACCTATTCTATCATAAATTAGCTTTAGAAATTCAACCCAATCCGCATGTTCAGCAGATCGTCGGTTCTTCCCTCCATGCTGTTGCATGCTTTTGTACCGTAAGTAAAAATTCAGAAAGCGCCGGAGACATCCACTTCTTATGGTGATAGGCTACTTGCGTGGCGACCCGCTGTGATTCATCGTTCCAGTTCAGCTTAACCAGCTTGCCCTCAGATAGTTCATTTCTAACGGTGACAAGTGGCAGGAATGAGATGCCGAGCCCAGCCATTACACATTGCTTAATCGCCTCAATGCTCCAGAATTCCAGCTTCGGGTCTGGAAACACGCCATGCTGATTTAGATGACGTTCGAATAAAATGCGATAGGAGCAGCCTGTCTCCGTATGCAGGATGGTTTCACCTTTGAGATGATGCGGTTCTACCTGTTTAAGGTTATGCAGTGGATGCAGGAGCGGTGCTACCAGGGCCATTTCCTCGTGAATGAGTGTCTCTATATGAATATCCTTATACTCGGTCTCAGGCTGTAACAATAACACCATATCCAGTTCACCGGAACGAATGAAATCAGTCAGTTCCCAGCAAGCTCCTGGTTTGAGGATGATCTGTACCTGCGGATAACTCCCGCGGAATTCTTTAATAATCCCCGGCAAGCGAAAAGCGGCCAGAGATTCAGGCGCTCCAATTCGCAGCGTTCCGGACAGCTCACTGTCAAAGCGTAGGGCATCCTGTGCCAGGGCATGCATCTTGGAGATTTCCTGGGCGTAAGGCAGCAGTCGCCGCCCGGCATCGGTAAGTGTAATTTTTTTGCTGATCCGGTCAAATAAAGGCTGCCCCAACTCTGCCTCCAAAGCTTGAATCTGTGCGGTTATGCTTGACTGGGCATAGTCTAACTTCTGCGCTGCACGTGTGAAGCTGCCTACTTCAACTACCACCAAAAAGGTGAATAGATGTCGTGATTCCATAAGATCCTCCTGACGATGTGCTACCATCGGAATTTTGAATGGATGCGATTCGATAATTCCGTTTTTCCAATGGGTCTATTATCTGTTAATCTATAAAAAAACACAAGGAAAGTTGGATTCACCTATATGAAGGAAACAAATGCTCTACAGAGAACTATTGGCCTGCCGCAGGCCATTGCCCTCTACATCGGGGCTGTGCTCGGATCGGGAGTGCTAATCGTGCCCGGTCTGGCTGCCGAAATGGCTGGTCCTGCTTCGCTGCTGGCTTGGGGCTTCATGACGCTGCTGATCCTGCCGATGGCCTTATCCATGGGGTTGCTATCCGCCAAATTTCCGAATGCAGGAGGAGTTTCTCATTTCGTGACCCTTGCTTTTGGGCCAAGAGCAGGTGCCTTAGTGGGCTGGTTCTTCCTGATGTCCGTTCCGATCGGCGGACCCGTGGCTGCCTTGACCGGAGCAGGTTATATGACAGCCGCCATGGGCTGGGGAGAGGGTGCAAGAATCGCCATAGCTGCTGCCATGCTGGCCATTGGACTCCTCACGAACTGGATCGGGATGCAGGTCGCTGGAAAAGTCCAGATTGCCGTTGTTATCGCCATCGTTGCCGTGCTAGTCTTCGCCTTTGCCGCAGCGCTTCCCCGGATGGAAGTTCAACATTTCACTCCTTTTGCACCTCACGGCTGGATGAGTGTCGGGCGGGCAGCGGCGATTCTGTTCTGGTGTTTTATCGGCTGGGAAGCGGTCTCTCACCTCTCTGAAGAGTTCAAGGACCCGCAGCGCGCAGCAGTTACGGGCGTCACTATTGCAGCCATCATTGTGGGCATTCTGTATTTCTTATCCGCTCTGGCTACGGTAGGAACACAAAGCTATCTGAAGGGTGGATCTAGCACTTCGCTCGTCTGGATTATCAGCCAACCACTCGGGGCCTGGGGCGGATTCATTGCCGGAGTTACCGGGCTCTTTATCTGTACCGCCACTATTATTGCCTATACAGGCGCTGCTTCACGTGTCGCATTTGCCTTAGCCCGTCAAGAATATGCACCGAAGTGGATGGGGAAGCTGTCTAAACGCTATCATACGCCCACAGGCGCGATTGGCTTCCTGCTAGTATGCTTTGTAAGTGTATTATTCCTCTATGGGAGCGGCCTTCTCTCCATCACTACCTTGATCCAGTTCCCTAACGCCACCTTTATCCTAACTTATATGGGCGGCTGCGCAGCTGGCATTCGCTTATTAAAAGGCAGCCGCTTAGGCGTAACGATCAGCTGGATTTCTTTTCTGGCGACAGCAGCCGTGTTCCCTTTTACAGGTTGGGCGATTGGTTATCCGCTGCTCATCACCTTATTATTTATCTTAATCGTCTACTTCAAAAACAAACAAATGAACTCAGGGCAAGAGGTTCCGACGACTACAACATAATAAACACAAATAACCGCAGGAGCCTCTGTAAAAGAGCTGCTGCGGTTTTTGTATAATGTTTTGCAATTAATTTAACAATTCATCAATCCCATAAGGAAACACAGGTCTAGTCAGCTCTAATATTGCTTTTGCATAATCTTGTATTTCACGCTGGGCATCATGGGCTAAACGCTGATTAAGAAAATGACTAACCGACTGCAAGGATGCTGTCCAATACCATCTAACATATAAACCATAAGAAGGTAAAAATAATCTTGCTTGCTCGGCACAAATTCCGTCCTCTAATGCCGCTTCGTATTTCTTCACACCAAGCTCTATGTAGTCCATTAATTCTTTTGTGTGCTTATGACCTAGTTCCCATTCGACAACCTCCCCACTGCCTTGCTTGCTGTTAGCAGGTTTCCCCCTCCATTGTTCAGCCGCAGGGACATAAAAAGTGGGTTCCTCCGTAATATATCGTCTACTGGATTCATTCCATGCGTCTAGGCTATCTCCAGTCCCCTCAAAATGAGCAGACCCGATGACATATTTCCACCATTGTCGAGCGACCATTAGAGGCGCATAGATTTCATATTGTAACAACACGTGCCGAAACGGTGAAGTATGCCCTTCACGAGCCAGAAATTGAATTAACTTTATATCACGATCCGTAAGTTCTTTGGATTCCTTGGCATAGGAGACTCTTGCTGCATTCGCTATGGTTAGATCAGATCCCAGGTGATTTACAAGACGGACATATCCTTTATCTAATACTTGAATAGAATTCATATTAAGGCCTCCGCGTTTTTAGTAGGGAATTGTTTATAATCTCCATTATTTTACTCATTCGCAGTTTCAGTGTATATGACTTAATAGGCTGTTTTTCGTCACGAAAATTGTATCATTCGTTTCAGGTTGCTCTCAGTTGGTTATGTTTTGAAGAGAAGGAACTTGACTATGATAATACAAAGGAGACGATAAATATGCCCCAAAATACTAAGATTGTGCTTGAAGACGCAGCACAGAAATTTGCCGACGATAATGCCAAACCCCCGTTTCTGTCTGACCTAGGTCCTGAAAAAGGTCGTGAAATCGTTGATACCGTCCAGTCCGGTGAAATTAATAAACCCGAGGCTGAAATCGAAGATATGATGATCCCTGGTGGTCCTAACGGAGAGGTTTCCGTGCGTATTGTCCGCCCTCCTAATTCTACATCATCAGTTCTGCCAGTTATCGTCTATATCCATGGTGCAGGCTGGGTATTTGGTAATGCTCATACGCATGATCGCTTAATCCGCGAATTGGCTGTTGGTGCTGAAGCAGCAGTCGTGTTCCCCAACTATAGTCTATCGCCAGAAGCCAAATATCCGACCGCTATCGAAGAAATCTATGCTGTGTTAGAGTGGGTTGCTGCAAAAGGACCGGAGAATCGCCTTGATCCTAACAAACTAACTGTTGGCGGTGACAGCGTCGGTGGGAATATGGCCGCGGCAATAACCCTGATGGCCAAAGAACGCAGCGGCCCAAAAATCTCCAAACAGCTGTTATTCTATCCTGTGACCGATGCCTCATTTGATACCGAATCCTATCATCAGTTCGCTGAAGGATACTTCCTGCAGCGTGAAGGGATGAAATGGTTCTGGGATCAATACACATCCGATCCACAACAACGTGCACAGATTACGGCTTCTCCGCTGCGTGCTAGCCTTGACCAACTGCGGGATTTGCCTGAAGCTTTGGTTATTACTGCTGAAGCCGACGTATTGCGTGACGAAGGTGAAGCCTATGCCGCCAAATTGCTTGAAGCAGGAGTACCTGTAAAAGCTGTTCGTTTCCAAGGAATCATTCATGATTTTGTGATGCTGAACGTGCTGGCTGAGACCAACGCCAAAAAAGGTGCCATCAAACTGGCTACGGATTGGTTAAAGGATGTTCCTGAGTAACGAATCTTTCATGAATCTCAAATCGGGCATGCAAAAAGGGTAGCCAATTGGCTACCCTTTTTTAATAATCAAAACATATCACAGTTTTACTTACGCTGAGTATAGAATTCAGCGGCTTTTGACAACATGTCTTTAAACGAACCAAATGACGTCGACTGGTTAACATGCTCATTTAGCTGGTCTACCGGAAGCGACTTTACATCCCCGACAGAGGTAGCAGAGAATCCACCTTGTTGCAGCATATCCTGAAGTGATTCAAATGAGGTAAACTTCTGCAAAAATGAGTTGGACAGTAGCTGGTCAAGTGGTATCTTCTCCAACAGTTGGTCTAGGGGGAGCTGATCTAGAGGAAGGTTTTGCAACAGCTCACCAATCCCTCCTTCTTTTACTGTATCGATTATACCTTTTAAGTTAAACCCACCTAAGTTAAATCCCATATTAGTAACCTCCAGATGAAATGATTTATTATCTTGTATTACCCCGTTTCAGCTTAAATGAATTATTAGTTAACATATTATTTATTATGTTAACTAATAATTCACTTGGAATAAAATGCAACTAATTCCCATCTGATGGGTCTATTAGGTATAGAAAATTCTAGGAGATGATTTTTTGAAAAATTCCACATTTATTTTAAAAAGCTTGCTTGTAACTGCCCTTCTGACCACGGGGACTGGTCTATATTTGTCCTCAAGCTCTCTGACGGAAGCAGCAAGTGTTACTTCTACATCGACTAGTGCCACCAATGCTGAATCGACAACAAGCCTTAAGCTGAAATGGAAAACCAAAGCAGATGGCGTAGGACTTTATGACGACTTTGCCCCTATTTCAAATGGATTATTCTTTTATTCAAAGGGTGGCATACTTCAGGCGACTGATATTGCAACAGGCATTGTCAAATGGACTTACAAAAAAGGAGAATCCCCAAAAATTGTAACCCGAAACTCCGTATTTTTCATTACATTTGAAGGCTATCTGGTTAAAGTAGAGGCCAAAACGGGGAAGGTAATCTGGAAGGTCAAAGCTGCACAATTTCCGATTGAAGTGGGAGCTTATGCCGAGCTAAGAGATGGCGTGGTGTACTTCTGGAATGAACGCGGCGGAATCACAGCCTATAATCCAGTTTCGGGCCATAAAATATGGGAAAATAAAAATATACCTATGTATGTTGGCAGTATTATCGGCCAGTATAAAAATGTACTTGTAGTCAAAAGCACGGTCAATAATATCCGCAGCCAGTTTTTTGGTCTGGACCCTGCCAGCGGTAAAATTCTGTGGAGAACTGAAGGGATTTTTTACTTTATCGCATATCGAGATGGAGAGCTCATTTTACGGCAAGATGCAGATGCCGCATATACATTTCCAATTACTCCTACGCCCGGATCTATGGTGACACTGATCAAAGTAGATGTTTCAACAGGAAAGGTGACGGGAGAAGAAAACTATAAGACCGTTAATGATGTAAGCAGGTTAGGAAACATCTATACTTCACTTCAGGGCTCTTATGTTTATACTGTAGACGGAAATCTGGATAAGGATGAAGATTTTCTAAACCGTTTCACCTTAGGTCAGGCCTCAGAGACCCCACCCACAAGTTTTGAGGAGTTTGGAAAATGGTTAGCGGGTCCTAGCAACGGAATGATCTTTTTTCAAAAAGGAAAGCAAATTACCGGAGTTAATGCCTACAATAACAGCAGAGTAACCTTCGACAGCCTTGCAGGTTCATCCCTCAATCTACAGCTAATTGGGAATGGTGTTTATACAGGCGATGATAAGGGCAATTTTTATATTATGAATATGGCCACCGGTAAGATCCTTGGCACACTCAAGACCGGTGCAGGACAGTACGGTAAGATATACGTTGTAAATAATACCGTATTGATCCATACGGAACACGATATTTATGCAATTGCTCTGCCCAATGAATTACAATAACTAAAATCAGCATACCCCTATGGATTTGGAGCATCTTCCTGCTTGATCTCGCGAATGCGGCTGTTCAGGTCTATAAAATCACAGTTGCCGATCTGAAAGGTCGTCCCGCTGGAAATGGACAGCACTTTGATCCCCTCTATCTTCACCATCGATTCCGAGGGGGTATTTAGGATCTCACATTCGTCTTCCTCCCCCTGCTCGTACTCACTATCAAGTCTAACCAAGAAGGGCCTTGTATTAAAAGGTTCAAAATCTTCACCCCTGGCACTGTTGTCCATCGGTTGTTGGTTAGACTGAGTAGTTTCTTTTCTCCCGGCATAACTCGACTTGATGTTCCCTACAGACCCACAAATAAATAAGGAACTGTTCGACAGGTCATTAATATAGACATTTTGAATACTGAAAGTGCGCATGGGTTAAGCCTCTTTATTCGGAACAGCGGAATCAGACGTAATCACGCTATTTTGCGCGGGTTCGTTCGTTATTTGTTCCGTTGTACTATCAACAATTGAGGAACAATGAATTGTCTGGGTATCTCCAACTAAAAATACCGACGAACCTGAAATCGAAACCACTTTTACTGCCCCCACATTAAGTCCCTTGTTCACAACGAGCATTTTCACACTAATCCCGCCTTCCGTTGATCTTCCAATTCCATATGCCGCTGTACGGCTGTATCGATATCCCTTTTAATTTGGGCAATGATCGATGCACAGACCTCTTCAATGTTGTCACGGCTCTCCTGTGCAACAGGAAGCTGGATCAGATACTCCTCGATCCGCCCGTCCATTTGCCGCTCCAGGTCCTGAGTCACCATTTGGATATACTGCGGGTTTATATTTGCATTCCGCTCTTTTGCCCGGCGAACGAACTGTTCAGGAACCTCGTTCTGCAGATAAGCTACCAGCGGCGGACGGATTTTTTCAGATAAAGCCTGTTTCTCCGCATCCTCTGACTGTGATCCAATCGTTTGACCGTTTACTACGGCCTCGTCCAGATTATTCCCGTCATTGGGTGTTATTCCTATATTTAAAGTACCTTCCAGTTTTTCAATCTTTAACTGCTCAAAGTGATAATTAATAGGCCCGATAGCCGCAGATTTATTGTTTTTTAGAGTTTCCACATCCTTTTGCAGCTCCTCAAGCAGTTTCTCAAGCTGCTGCAGCTTCAGAGCTTGCGTTCTTAACTCATTAAAAATCTGTTGAACGTAATATGGGTGCATACAACCCCCTCCTATGGTTTATTGTATGCGAAGCCAGAGACCCTAATTCAACGGGGATACAGTTCAGCCGGTGCCGGCAAAGGAACTAGTGGTGGTGAGTCCTCTTTAGCTATAGGCGAAGAAGCTGGCATTTCTACCCCCGTGTTCTGATAGCTATGCGACAAGGCATTTATTTTCCCGGAAGTGCCGATCTGGAGAATGGAGGATGTAGAGAGTGTTCCGATGCTAAGACTATGGACCGATATGCATTGATATACCGAAAGATTCATTACACCACACCCCTTAAGGCGGCGATACCTGATCCACCACATCTGAATCCATCGTATTAGTACTGCTGGCCGCGTTATTTGTAATATTTGTACCGATGGAGTCGCCGATGGAGAAGGAGTTGGCACCGGCATAGATTTTCGAGTTGCTGCTTAAAATAACGGACGCCGTATTTCCTACTAAGACTGTGGAACTGGGGCCCACGCTGTTGATTTTAATGTTGCCGATGATGGAAACCACGATTCCACCTCCTTTCAGAAGGATACGCCATTCTATGTAGATATTAGCCCATGTGTCACTAAAAAAGTCGCGTGCCCATACAATGAACAAAACAAAGGAGGTTGTAGTCTCTATGAGTTCAAATAAATCTAACCCTTTGGATTGGCTGAGTGAGGACCCCTTTTTCAAAAAACAATTATCTCTCAAAGCTCTAGAGGAGCAGTGGAAGCTGGACCCGAACCAAATCGACAGCTATGTGGAAAAAATAATCAAAGAGGCCACCTCCTCTTCCTTGAACAATGAGGGTGAATCGAGCGGCCTGCACTTTGAACATGTCGACACTCACAACTTCCTAATTTCCAAAATCACCATTCCCAGCCGGGTCCATCCTGAAAATATTTGGGTGCAGCTAAACCGGACGCAGATAAAGATCAACGGTTTAGGTAAAGAGCAGAGTGAAATTATTCAGCTTCCATTTCCTGTCAATCCGGAGCAAAGCAAAGCGACTTTTAAGCAAGGCTCATTACAACTTCGCATGCCCAAAATGTTATCCGGTCGTTTTAGAGATATTGATGTCCGTTATTTGTGATTTTTAGCAAAAAAAGAGACGAATCTTCCTGTCCAGATGCCCTACTCGACCTATAAAAATGCCTTAGATATGAAACAGCGTATAATTTAAGTTATACGCTGTTTTTTTACGCCTGTTTTACCCCCTTTTCACTTACAATTTCATAGTTTATTAAGTATGATAAGCATAGTAGTTCATTTGAGACAAGAAGGAAGGTCAATTCGCTATGATTTACGAGCTTCGGACCTATCACGTCAATCCCGGTAAAATGCAGAACATCCTGGCAAGGTTCAAAGATCATACGGTGCAGCTGTTTGCGAATCACGGGATGAACATAACGGATTTCTGGGAAGATGTAGAGGCTAGCAACAACCGTCTTTATTATGTCGTCGAACATCCGGACCTGGAGACGAGAAACCGTAACTTTGAAGACTTCCAGAAAGACCCTGTCTGGATTGAAGTTAAACGATTGTCAGAACTTAACGGGCCGTTAGTGGATAGAATCGATAGCACGTTTATGAAAAAGGCCCCTGTCTTGTAATGCCCCTCTCTCTATGCAAAAGAACCCTTAAGCCTACTTCCAAGTGGCTTAAGGGTTCTTGTAGCATACATATCCGATTTAAGTAGTTCATTTAGACTCAATTTGGTGTGTTATCCTTTTGCAGTCCTGTTTTTATCCACAGCTTGGAAATATCCAGGAAACCAAATGATCCGGCATGCAGTCCGAACAAGCTTTGATTGAGCTGCGCTCTTTTGTTAATATGACAGCCATGCAGCACCCAATAATTATCCCGCAGCACCTCTTCTGCTTTATTGAGTAGTTCTCCCCTTTCCTCTCTAGGTAATTGCGAGAAATGTTCCAGCTCATGGTAAAGTACTGCCCGTTGACTATCCTGCAGCAAAAAATATAAGGAAGTGGATTCATTCCTGAAATAATTGATCATTCCCCACTGCCAATCATCCTCCAGCACTTCTTCAGCAATTAGCAAATCCGCGTTGTTCTGTATATTCTCCTGATTATATTCAGTTAGCGGGTGCAGCTCTATTCGCAGTCCAACTAAAGCTCCGCGTGTTTGCAGCCACTCCGCTTCCTCTTGTTCTTCCTTTTTGGCCATGAAAGCTATGGTTATGCTCTCGCCCTCGTACCCGCATTCCCGTAACAGTTCCTTAATCCGCTCAAAAGAAGGCTCCGACCACTGTCGTTGACTGCTATTCCAAGGCAACAGGCTGTCGGCTGGAGTGATGCGGTTACCGCCCAGCTCTCTAACCAGTGCCACTTGATTGTATAGAATGCGCAAGACTTGCCTAAAGGCAATATGATGATGAATCCCTTTTTTGCGGAAATTGAACAAGATATACCGGCAGCCCAGAGCTGGGTAGTCAATACTATTGTTGTAACACTCATTAGGCGGAAGATTCTGCTGATCCACATCGGGCAGCTGATATTGGCGTTCATTCGTGCCGAGCTCCGGCAAATACCAAATCTCAACCCGGTCCAGCAGTGAACGGATTCCATAGTAATCATCAAAAGCAGTCAAGACTAACACATCTTCATTAAGATCTGTTAGCTGGTATGGCCCTGTCCCCACCGCTCCATGAGCGAAGTCTACATCAAAGGGAACAATCGACATATGAATACAGCTGAACAAATGTAGAAAAAAAAGATTCGGTCGGTGCAGCTCGAAGCGGATACGGTGCTCACCCTCAAGCTCAACGGCTGCAATGTCCCGATAATGGTAAAGGGCTGGACTGTTTAGGTCGGTCAACCGCTGCAGTGTCTCTTTTACATCTCGGGAAGTCATGCTCCGGCCATGATGAAAGCGTACGCCCTTGCGCAGATAAAAAGTATACCGAGTATGCTCTTCATTCGCTTCCCACATGTGGGCTAGTCCTGGAAGAAACGTACGGCTGACTGCGTCATATGACACTAAGGTGCTGCAGATATGTCCAAGTAAATACGATTCAAAAGCGGTATATACCAAAGCAGGGTCCAGCTTCTCCATATGGCGATTCCGGGTTATGCGCAAAACATCCAGCCCTGAAGTAGTCTCAGCTTCGCCACGAAAGCCCATCTGCTTATTTAATAGCGTTAATAAACGCTCCTTTAGGGCTTCGTTCACTTCAACATTTCCGATCAACTCGATGGCTTCCTTGATTTTCCCTTTACTGACTAAATCCTGAAAGCTATCCTCTAAGACTTCTTCTACACTCCTTAAAAAGGTTAACTGTGAGGTATGACCCCTCCCGCGCCCCGGCTGCCACTCAATAAATGTTTGTTCCTCCAGCTTGCGCAGAATAAACTTCACGTTCCGTGGGGTACAGCACAGGATCGCAGCCAGTCCTTCAATGGTTATTGGCATTTGTTCTCTTATTCTGAAAGGTGTATTCATAGCAGCGGCCATACGCATAAAATGAGCGGTAATATTGTCCATTAGTATTAGCTCCTTTAAAGGTGAAAGCCATGATGTAAACCTTACACTTTTACTTCCCCCTTTTTCCTTTACAATTATACCTAAACCAGCACAACAATGGCAGTCCCCATAATATAGCCTTTAGAGTAGGAGATCCCCTTTATTATGAATCAACATTTGCGCCATATTCACCCTTTAGCCTGGACCATCATTCTCGGCACGATGTTCGGACGGCTTGTTACCTCCATGAGCATTCCTTTCTTATCCATCTATTTAACTCAAGTGCTCGGCGCAACGCCTACCCAAACCGGTTTTACAGTTGCCGTCAGTTCACTGGCTGGGGTCATGATCAGCTTCTACGGAGGTTATATCTCCGATATTATTGGTCGTAAAACCGTCATGCTGATTTCTGTATTCTGCTGGGCAGGTGTATTTTTCGGTTTCTCTGCGGCTCAGCATTTGTGGGTGTTCTTTCTGGTCAATACACTGAATGGGTTATGCCGGGCTGTCTTCGAACCGACCTCACGCGCGCTGCTGTCAGATATTACTCCACCTGAGCATAAACTGCTGGTCTTTAACCTGAGATATGCGGCCGTTAATTTGGGTGTTGTCTTTGGTCCAATCATCGGCCTGCAGCTTGGCTCTGCCAAGTCTACCTTTCCCTTTATGATTGCCGGAATCGTCTATATTGCCTATGGACTAGTGCTGTTCCTACAGTTCTCGGTTCACCACTCCAGCCTGCCTGCCCGTTCCGTGGTCCAAGCCCCACGCTTACGCGAAGCATTGGCGACGACCGGACGTGACCGTGTGTTCTTGCCAGTGCTGCTGGGCACAACCTTTTGTGTGCTAGGTTATGGGCATTTCAGTTCAACATTGGCGCAATATTTAGCGATGAACACTCACTTTTCTGATGGCAGGCAGTTATTCTCCTATATGCTGTCGCTAAATGCAGTGACCGTGCTGGTAGTCCAGTATCCTATTGTCCGCACCGCCAGTAAATTCCCACCGCTAATTCCTTTAATTCTTGGGAATGCCTGTGTTGCTCTGAGTTTATTGCTATTCGGGGTGGCTGGAGGGGTTGCACTGCTGATGTTCAGCGTTGTATTGTTCACCATTGGAGAGGTATTGCTCTTTACCATGATGGATATGCTGATTGATCGGATTGCCAAGCCGGAATGGAAAGGTACATACTTTGGTACGATAGGATTTAATAATTTTGGCAACGTCATGGCTCCTATATTTGGGGGGCTGTTGCTGGACCAATTCGGCGCTCGTAATGGCCCTGCTGTCTTTATTCCGTTGGCATTAACTACGGCGTTAGGCCTGCCTTTTCTCATTACTGCTCATAGGAGGCTTACTGCCCGAGAAAAAAGTTCAGCTATAGGTGAGTCGGCAATAAAGCTTTAATGCCAAATGAAATCATCTTATTGTATAGAAAAATGGCGACCCATTGGGCCGCTATTTTTATTTGAAAAGAGAAGAATTTCCGTGTTTCACAAGATAACTCATCCTTATCCTTGCTGCGCTTACAAATCGAACTTCACACCTGTAAGTTTCTCGCTCAGTTGCCAGAGCTGCTCTGCATATTCAGGGTTTATCGCCCAAGGCCGCACCCCAGTACCCTGCATGCTGTCAGCTGGAACAGCTTCAGCAATATCGGAATCCTCACAATAGACACCACCCAGACCTTCAAGCTGTGGGCTGACTGCACACCAGACATTGGTGGCTGCTCCTTGTGATGTTGACTTCAGATACTCACCCTTTCCCTCTACAGCGGGTTTAACCTGTTCATTCTGTACGACAGGTTTAGGAGCTACGTCTTCTTCTGTTAAGAAGCGGCCTACATCTGAAGAAGGGATCAGTCCGGGATGTACAGAGAAAGCACGAACGCCGTGTGATTTACCTTTTGTATCCAGAGCAACGGCGAACAGTACATTTGCCGATTTAGACTGGGCATAAGCCTGCCATTTATCATAATCTCTATGCTCAAAGTTCGGGTCATTAAAGTCCACTCCACCCAAGCGATGGGCCCGCGAAGAAACCGAGATGACCCGTGCATTTCCAGCTTGTCGCAAAGCGGGCCAGAGACGGGCCGTTAATTGAAAGTGGCCCAGATGATTCGTGGCAAACTGGGATTCGTAGCCTCGTGCATCTCGTGAGAGCGGAGCAGCCATAATGCCGGCACTATTAATCAGCATATGCAAAGGTCGTCGTGAAACTAGGAAACGTTGGGCAAAGCCATCAATCGAAGCGGAGTCCATGAGATCCAGCGCCTCTAATTCCAGCCGTGGAATGCCTGCCACTGCCGCCTGAGCCTTCTCTGGTGTTCTCGCCGGTACAATAACTGTGGCACCCGCCTCCGCCAGTACACGCGAAGTCTCCAGTCCAATGCCGGAATACCCACCTGTAACGATGACTACCTTTCCTGTCAGATCAAGATCACCAACTACTTCCCGTGCCGTTGTCTGAGGACCAAAGCCCGAGGAGAGTGGGGCTTGAATAGTCTCTTCATTGCTTGTTGAAGTTGTCATTTTGAAATTCCTCATTTCCTTATTAGAAGCTCTGAAAGGAGCATACATCTTAAAGTGTACTTTAAGGCAAGCACTATTTATCGGCATCTTGTACAATGGGAATTATTGTATGTAAACGTTTCTGAGAATATAACATTATTTTTTTGTTTATTAGTTAACATAATATATTTTATGTTAACTAATGCTTTCTTAACAATTTTCCTGAAGAAAATGTAGCTAATGATACACTTTTTGCAACGCCGTTAATTTCCCCGCAATATACTGCCTTAATTCCACTGGCTTCACAATTTCGGCTTGATTGATGATAGACATAACATCGGAGCAGGCCCTATCGTAGCTATACATATTCACTGTCAACATGAGCTGCTCTCCATCCGTTACAGTCTCTGTAACCTCCAACCTTTTCAAGAAATCCATATGTCTTCTATCTGCTTAAAAGACCTTTCCTGTTCCTTCCAATACTCCTCTAAGGAGAACTCCGCAGGGATC